>Ga0233425_10000850_pt1 | contig 73923 bp, 66 predicted proteins | sample Watercolumn_Towu_2_FD_181712 | JGI IMG/M metagenome (GOLD analysis project Ga0233425, IMG submission 181712) | Freshwater microbial communities from Lake Towuti, South Sulawesi, Indonesia - Watercolumn_Towuti2014_140_MG | ecosystem: Environmental > Aquatic > Freshwater > Lake | place... | reverse complement strand
TTCCGGCACCGCACCTCGTGTCCTGGTTCAAGCCAGCCAAGCCATCGATCGACTCCTTGAGGAAGCCAAACTGGCCGCCTGAAAACTTGACTCATCTGTACAGATCAAGCCTGCTCAAGGCCCCTAGGTGGATCACCTTCCTGTCAGATGTCTTTGACCGTCGCACCGTCTTGCCATCGATGGCTAACCTAATTGGCCCTCGAAGACGCGGCAGACCGAAGCCATCCAGGCTATGAAACCCTGTTCGAAGCCTTCCGCGTCCACAAGTACGAACACCCGCCCGAACGTGTCATGCGAGGCAATTCCGTGCTTGAACGTCCGAAATTGCTGCAACTACGACAGCTTCATCGACCCCACAGCACCACCTCCACCCAGTTGTCCGCGCCACTCAGCACCGCACACACCGCCACCAGCAGCAAGTCCATCAACTCGTGCCGCGACTACTGCGAACGCGGGTCTTCCAGATCGGCAAAATGCTCCAAAAACGTGTTCTTCTCTCCAGCTTCCATCGTTCTCAACAGGTTACGGAAAAATCAAATTAACACCTCCACCTACCACCTGCTGTCAAGCCTTTCCTTCATGCGATTGCTCTGGAAGGAAGCGAGGGTGGGTACGCAGTGGTCTCCAAATAAACCCTCTTTGCTTCGATCCATTACAAGTATGCCATATTGCCCTCCACGAAGACGCGTACCTGCGCCAAGGTTTGAAGTCCTGCACAAAAGGGGTCAGACCCGTTCTAAGATTGACATCCTGTCATCTTAGCGTTACTTTGCAATCTGACCCGTTGGAGGCAGACTGATGAGAACGACGATGAATCTTGACGATCAGTTGTTAAGAGCCGCAAAGCACCGCGCAATTGAATTGAACCTCTCTTTGACGCAGGTAGTTGAAAATGCCTTACGTGAATCGTTATCTCGGCCTCAAGAAAACCGGAGAGAGTGTGTGCAGTTGGTCACTTGTTCCGGTGAGGGAGTTAAGCCGGGTGTTGATCTCGATAACAGTCGTTCACTCATTGATATCATGGATGAATTGACATGATCTTGATGGATGTGAATGTTCTTGTTTACGCGCATCGAGAGGACATAAAGGATCACTTGACTTATCGCGCCTGGCTCGAGAGCGTCATCAATTCCAATATCGCTTATGGCTTTTCAGAGCTTGTCTTGAGCGGCTTCTTGCGTGTGGTTACTCACCCGAAGGTATTCGAGCAACCTTCTTCATTGCACTCGGCGTTGCAATTCGCGGAGCAGATTCGCTCGTCTCCTCAGTCCATTTCATTGAAGCCTGGCCCAGGTCACTGGGAGTTATTTTTGCGTTGTATTTCGGGAACGAGTGCTCGCGGCAATGACATCCCCGATGCGTTTCATGCGGCATTGGCATTGGAGTGGGATTGCGACTGGGTGACCACGGACAAAGGGTTTAGACGTTTCAAAGGATTGCGTGTCAGACATCCCTTAGATTGAGCTCTCGGTGATGCCGCGAAAACCACGTTTTTTTGTTCCCGGAACCGCGGTACATGCGGTTCAGCGTGGACACAATAAGGCTGCGGTATTTTTTGACGATTTCGATTATTTAGAATACCTACGTTGCCTGAAGGCTGAGTCGGAGACATCCGGATGCGCTGTACATGCTTATGTGTTGATGACTAACCATGTACATTTGCTGCTGACGCCGCAAGCGCCTAATTCTGTCGGAAGGCTGTTCCAAAGTTTGGGGCGTCATTATGTGCGTTACGTGAATCAAACCTATGACCGTAAAGGCAGCCTATGGGAGGGAAGATATAAGGGAAATATCGTCGAATCGCAGCGATATCTTCTAGCTTGCATGCGATATATAGAGATGAATCCGGTTAGGGCGGGCATGGTGGACATCCCTGCCCGCTACCGCTGGTCCAGTTATTCACGAAATGCACTGGGTGTGAGCAATGCAATCGTCAGACTTCACGAAGAATATCTTGCCTTGAGCCACGATGCGGCAGGTCGGGAGTCTGCTTATCGAGCTTTCTTTGACAAGAACCCAGGGGGTGACGAATTGGATTTGTTGAGAGCCTCCATGCAATCGGGAACCCCTTTGGGTAATGACAAGTTCAAAGCGCAGGTTGAAGCGGCGATGGGTCGTAAGGTAGGAATGTTGAAGCGTGGAAGACCGGTGCGGAGCGAAGGATAAGGGGTAACTATTGGAACCTAAGAGTCGGAATTTATCAAAGGCAAACGTCATGCTTGCAAAAATTCGAGCCGCCAGATTTCCGCGATTTTTACCGCCGTTCACAGTTCTCAGGCGCTGGCAGTTCCGGGCTCATACTAGTAGTCCGTTCCGTAAAAACAATTACAAGTTAACGAGTTCCAAGTCGAACTTTTTCCAACGAAATGGGACCGGTGCTTCGTTGAATTCGGCAATGCCTTTGAGGATCCGCTCCTTGAGTTCGGCTTTGGAAGTCACCCGGATATGGCGAAGAAAAATCCGGGCCATCTTGGAAAATGCACACTCGATCAGATTGAGCCAGGAACCATGCTTTGGAGTATGAACATATTCAAAGCGTCCTGGACAGGTGGCCAAGTAAGCCATGGTCTCCTTGGAAATATGGGCAGAGTGGTTATCCAGTCGGATGGTGACGGGCTGTTTGCGGATACCCTGGTCGCAGACCTGGCGGAGCAAACGATAGGCGCAGAGGTCGAGTCGTCGACAGCATTCGGAAACCGTCATCACGTTGGCGCGGAACCGGTCGCCCCGATCCGACTGGCTGAAAAAGCTGGTTTTTCGCCAGATGACATAGGGCCGAAGCGCACGTTCAGCCGTGTTGTTTGGTCAGGTCCAGGCCCGGCGTGTCCAGGAACCGCCAGAGCATGGGTTCATCCCTCAGTAAAGCCTCGCAGGCATGGCCGGTGCGCTAGCCGGCGTGGGCCGGTCGGCCCGTCGTAGCGGATGCGCAAAAGCTTCCGATCGGCTACATTATCTCCGGGGCCCGTGCCCTGCAATCACGCGTTGTCGGCGCACCGGACCCCGCCCCGCCAATAGCCTCGGCTTCCGAATGGAATTGGCGATTTTCATCAATCATGGAGGTTTCCTATGACTCGCGATCTGATCCAGGGCGTCTTGTCCGCCGAACAGCAACAAGCTGCGTTGCAAACCCTCGCCCAATTGCAAAGTCAACTGCCGTTTCTCATCGACCTTTCAGTCGACGAACGGCGCTCGCTGCCCAAGATGGGCGACAAAAGCCGCACGTTCGTCGACCAAGGCCTGGCCCTGGCCACGCAAAACCCGGGCATCTTGCCCCGCGACTTCGATCTGGACGAATATCGCCGCGACGCGACGTTGGTACGCCAGCTGGAGCCTTTGGTGCTGGCCATGCGGGAATTCATGAGCCGGCTGGAAGACACCTATCTGGCGGCCGGCAGTGACGCCTACTCGCAGAGCCTGCTGATCTATCAAGTGGCCAAACTGGCCGGCAAACATGGCGCACTGGATCAACACCTGGATAGCCTGGGCCGGCGCTTCGCCCGCAAGGCGCCCGGCCCCGCCAACGGCACCGTCGCCGCGTCATAACATTGCGTCGATCCACGGAACTGCAGCGGCGCGGGCCGGAAACCCACCGTTGCAGCTCCAAACCAGGCGACTCTCCATCGGAGCCCGGCCATTCCCCCTCCGAACTCCATCAACGCCCCTCCGAGGTGCATCGTTCTCCCTCCGAGCTCGGCCATTCTCCTTCGGAGCCTGAACGATCTCGCTTTGAACCTCATTGATGCCCTTATTAGGGGCATTGATCTCCCTCCGAGCTACATTAATGCCCCTATTAAGGGCATTATTCTCCTTCAGAGCTCGATCAATCTCGCTCGGAGCTCGGCCGATGCCCTTCAGAGGGGCATCGATTCAGCTCTGAGCTCGGTCATTCACCTTCGGCTCTCAAAAATGCTCCGTCTGAACCGGGCGTTGGCGGTACCTGACTCGGGCTATCTTCGATGACTACGAGCGGTTCCGGATTGTACATGAGGAATCCAGGCCGTGAATCTCGGTCGAAGACCTGGCATCGACGTACCCTCACTCGAAGATGCGCTAGAATCCGGTACCGTGCACGCCGCAGCACTGGATGTCTTCGAAGTCGAACCATTGCCGATAGATTCCCACTTCGCGTACCCATCCGCGCGGCACCTCGGCTTGCACAATGCGTCGAACATCACGAATGCCATCACACGCTCCAGCGAAAACTGCCATCGACAAGTTGAAGGGTTTCCTCAAGCAAACCTGAAGGAAAAACATGGGTCACCTCTTCGCAGAAATCAGTCTGAGCAATCCGCGCAAACCGGAACTCAAGCCGGTGACCGTCAATGCCTTGGCCGATACGGGCGCATTGATGCTTTGCATCCCCGAGCACATCGCTTTGCAACTCGATCTGCAGGCCGAATCCCTGCGCGAAGTCACTGTGGCCGATGGCCGATCGATGACTGTTCCTTATGTCGGACCGATTAAGGTGACATTTGAAAACCGCATGTGCTACGTGGGCGCCCTGCTCATGGGCGATGAAGTTCTTTTGGGTGCGGTGCCTATGGAAGATATGGATCTGTTGCTGTCCCCAAGCCGCCAAGCCATTACCGTCAACCCGAATAGCCCGAATATTCCCCATGCGCGGGTCAAATAGCCCCAGCCGAAGGCAAGGTAGTGCACGGTCTTCGAGCTGGTAGCCGAGCATGCCCGGTAGCGGGACGATCCAGTTGTCGCGCGTTTCGGAAGTAGCCGGCGATTCCGGCCTCATAGTCTCCAACTTCCGTTGGAAGATGCGCCAGTAATCCTGCGCATCGGACCCCGGCGCGGGCGACAATCCGCTTCCCGTCTGCAGACACGTCGCCGCCACCCAAGGCAGCGATCGCTTGACCCACTATCAATCGGACCATATATTATCCATTGTTGTGAGCTTGGTGCTGTATGGATAACATGTTAGCCCTTCATTTAAAGGCGCCGCAGGATGTGCTCATGGAGATTGCCGGTCGTTTCAAGCTCCGGCGCCTTGCTCTGAATTTGACCCAAGAGGGCCTGGCCGCACGATCAGGCGTGAGTTGGGGCTCGCTCAAGCGCTTTGAACGTACCGGGTTAATCTCTTTGGATGCCCTACTCAGGATCGCCTTGGTCCTGGACTGCTTGGGTGATTTTGACAAGTTGGCTGCCGACAACGAGTACAACCTTACGGCAAAGGCTCTCGACGACATCCTGGCTACGCCGAAATCACGCAAAAAAGGCCGGATGAAGTGATCTATACGCCAACCGAATTGCTGACCGTTTATCAGGTTAAGACTCAGGCGGCCGGACTGTTGCCAGGCCGGGGGCCGCTCCACGAACGCCACGATTACCTCCCCGCCGGCCTTTTTGAAGCAGAGCCTCTGGCGATCTCCACCGCTCCACGCCAATTACTGCCTGACAACCCGGGTGACGAGCTACCGGCTGACTTATGTTGGCGAAATCACTCAATCCTGCCGCGGGATCGGACTGCTACGTTAACGATTCAGGCGAATGCCGCTTATCGGTGAGGACTCCAGGATATCTGCGCCCCGACCCGCCTGGAAGAAACACTCGCTGTAATCCCATGAAAACCGCTTAGCCCGCCGCATTGGTGCCACATTTAATAGAAATTGAGGAAAGATTCGTGAAAGTAATCGTTGTCTGCGGGAGCCCCTGGAGCAAGTCCGAAAGCGTCTATTCGATACTGCAAAGCAGCGGCCTGGCGTCCCCTTCGGTACCCTCGCAACAGGTTTCGGCTTCGATCGGCGAGTGGCACGACAAGCTGTTTGCCGGCCGTCAGACCGTCGAAATCAGAGAGCCGTTGCAACCGGGCAAGGCATGGGAACAACTTGCCGGCGATATTTTCATCGCCAACTGGAACAAGCCGCAATGGGGCTGGACGGATGCACGCAGCAGTTGGCTGCTCGACTTCTGGCGGGATTTCGAACCGGACCTGGGTTTCGTGCTGGTCACCAGCCGTCCCGAATTGAGCATGGCGCGGGCCATCTCGCAGTCTTTGGGAGCAGCATTTGAATCTGAAAAAATCGTCAGCTCGTGGCGAGCCTATAACCACGAGCTGCTCCGTTTTTTCAGCCGCAATCGAGACCGCTGCTTGTTGATGAACGCTGAAGATGCGGCCACCCATGCGGCAGAGTTTGCCCAGATCTGCTCAGAGAGATTTGGCATTGACCTTAAACTACCGGCCAGCCTGGACACGCAAACCAAGGCGCCGGAATCGCGGCTATCCGTCCTGCTGGCAAAGCAACTCATCAAGGACTTTCCCGAAACGGAGTCCTTACAGTTGGAAATCGATGCCAGCCGTCATCGCTTTACGGCCGTTGCCGGCAGCTATCTACCCCCGTCTAGATCCGGTTTGTCCGACCTCGACGCCGCCATTGCGGAGACGCGCGAATTGATGCATCTCGCGCAATGGGAGTTGCAAGCAATGAAAGCCAGCAAGGAGGCTCTTGAGCAACAACATGGGGCACTTCGTTCCCAACTGTCACAGCTAACGTCAGAAAATGATGCCCTATCAGGAGAACGGACGTCGCTCCAGTCGGAGTTAAAACAGGTTACTGCCTCCAAGATCGCGCTGGAGCAGCAGCAGGCAGCACTGCACTCCCAACTATCGCAGCTAACGACAGAGAGAAACGCCCTCGGGGCAGAACGGACGTCGCTCCATTCGGAGTTGAAGCAAATTACAGCCTCCAAGATTGTGCAAGAGCAGCAGCAGGCAGTACTTCATTTCCAGCTATCACAGCTGACGGCGGAGAAGAACGCCCTCTCGGAACAACGGTCATTGCTCCAATCGGAATTGGCGCAGGTTACCACCGCAAAAAATGCGCTGGAACAGCAGTACAGGGAACTCCAAACGCAACTAACAAAGATTACCGCAAATAAAGAGGCACAGGAACTGGAACTGGCTGCACTGAAGTCCAGCCGCGATGAGGCCTTGAACAATCTGGACGAAACCAGACGGACTCTGGCAGAGGTGAACGAATCTACCGCCGGCAAGGAGAACGATCTGGTCCTGTCCAATCAACAAGTTACCGCCCTGGCAAATGAAAACGCGCAACTACAGCAGCGTCTGGTCGATACCGAACAGCGCGTGCAGGACACTGAACTCTCACTGGAGGAGCAGAAGAAAGCAGCTTCTATGGAACTAAGTACAACCCGCCAGGAAGCGCACGAGCAGCGGAAAGAAAACGAATTGCTGACGATCCAACTGCACCAAGTACTGGAAGAGCTGCAACACTATTTCTTGCGGCACGAGGAACTGAGCCAGAACCTGCGACAATTCGAGGAGCGCTGGAGCCGGATGCTGAAGCGCCACCCCGACTACTTGGACTGGAGCAGCATCGATTTGATTGCTTCCGCCGTTTCGGAACCGGAGGCCAGCACCCGCTGGCGCATCACCGGCCTGTTCGCAGGCAACCGGATGCTGCCTGAATTCGACATTGAAATCGCATCGGAGCACGGCAACCCGGCCTTGGTCTTCTTCCGAAATCAGACTGAGCAAGGCGGCGACGCCCCTCTATTGCGGTGGCCACTGGAAGCCGTAGGCCAAGACCAGTTGCGCTTACAGCCGGCCGGACCGGACACGGACAGGCATCACCGCTGGAACCAGCTCTACGGCCTCACCACCACCGACTGGAAGCTGAGCATCGCCTTGTGCGGGACGCTGTTCGAGCTACTCAACAGCCGTCGTATGGTTCAAGGCATCGACATGGAGCCAGGCGTCGAATTCTGGGTGGAACAATTGCGAACCCTTCGGGAACAACTGCAGGCCATCTCACCGTCTTGGCGCTACGACAAAGTCATCCTGCGAGGTCAGCAACTCAACGGCGACTATGAGCATCTCTGGTTTCGCCTGGAAAACGTCGAATTCGGCAATAGACACTGGGATCTCTTCGATTTCCGCCTGGGCGCATCGCTGATCCAGGCCAATGGCTTTTCCCTTTATCCCAAACTGGAATTTCCCCGTGCTGAGCAAGGCCGCAACCAGTTCGAACACTGGTTCGTGGAAACCGACGACGAACTTGGTCCACGCTATGAATTGCGCTTTGCCTTGGCCGAGCACGCCATGGACATGGAAGTATTCAATCGGCTGACGGTCAACGACCAGTTGCAGATGATCGCCCTCGTCCTTGCCATCCCAAAATTCTTGACCCAACTGGAGGCCGACGGCGTCAAACTATCCCGGCCCTGGCAGCACTGGCAGGAATTGACCACCGGCTTGATCGACACCTTGCGCCGGAATCTCGCGGCTCGTGAGCCGGAACGTTCGATCGAAACTGTAGAGCCTTCCAGCACGACCCCTGCTAGTCCTGCGCCCCAGCGCGGATCCCGCCGTTCCGGATCCCGGCGACGCTGACGGAATCGGTTGCCATCATGGTCGCTGCACTGCTTTGCACCCCGTCGTCATGATGTGTTGAGTCGTTCGTGACAAATAATCAACAGTTGTTGTGTACGGGAATGGGGGTCCGCCAAGACATGAATAACCAAACAAGGCTCCAGAGCCTCAAAAATCGTCACCTAAACGAACGTGGAGTGCTCGTTGCGAACGGCCCATCGCTCAATATGATGAACTTGGGATTTCTAAAACACGAAACTTCGATCGGCCTCAACAAAATCTTTCTTGGCCTACGGAAGTTTCACTTCTATCCCCGCTACTTCGTCGCAGTCAACAGCCTAGTGATCGAGCAAGCGAAGGATGAAATCAAGAAGTTGAACTGCATCAAGTTTATTGGCAACTGCGGTGGCGATCGGTTCATCGAAAACGATGCACTTACATACCTCGTGAATACGCGCCATCCGCCCGCCCGGTTTTCCCATGACATATCGCTGGGCGTACACGAGGGATGGACCGTCACTTATAGCGCATTGCAGATTGCCTATTACCTTGGCTTCAAGGAGGTCGTAATCATCGGCATGGATCATCGCTACGATTACTCCGGTAACCCCAACGAAGAACGCCGTCTCGACGGGGCGGATCCTAACCACTTCTGCGGCGACTATTTCGGAGGAGGCCAGATGTGGCACAACCCTGACTTGGAACATTCTGAAGAATCTTACCGAATCGCGCGATGCGAGTTTGAAAAAGACGGACGCCGAATAATCGATGCCACCCTCGACGGTGCCTGCCAGGTCTTCGAAAAAGCGGACTACCGCCAGCTGTTCAGCCTGAAATCATGATACCCACGCCCCCTTGGCAAGCCTTCGGCCCTAGTGGGCCATGTGCAAGCCCGCCACGACCAAGTCGGCCGTCTCCCGGGCCAACATGGTCCAGACTCCCCTCTGGAATAAGCACCGGTTCGGAAACACCGCCAACTAGAGCCAGCCGTTTCGGGTGGTTGGAAGGTGATTTTGCCGACATAGACCCGATCCGGAACGGCTACCTGAAACTGCCGATCCCCTGGCTGGGCCGAACCGGCCGAATTGACCGGTCACACGGAAACAGCAGCTCTGGTTCTCCGACCCACCGCCGAGATATCGGATTTCAGACACGGGTCTGCCTTCGCAGCAATGGCGGGATAAGCTCGCGATCACGCAATCCCGATTGAGCAAATCATCATCACAGAAGACAGACCAAAAGTGACGGCGACAATGTCTAACCACCTTCGAACTGCAAATAAGCACTTTCAACAAGGGGATAACGAAAACGCCTTAAAAAATTACGAAGTCGCTGCTAGATTTCTGAGAACCTTTCCAAACCCACCGAAGTCGCTCATCGCTCATTGTGAACAACGGATCACTTTGTTGCGACGAAGGCGGCAATCGGGAGATGCCCAAAAGCAATCGCAAAAGTCGCCCACCCTCATTGCCTCCCGTCAACACTGGGATGCAAGCGTCCCCGAACCCACCCGAATCGGACCAGTACAAGAAGATACCTTTCCCTTACTAAGTATCGTTATCCCGCATTACGAATCTCTTGACTATTTGATCCAATGTCTAAAATCTATTGCATCCGCACGCTTCGGAAACATTGAAGCCGTTGTCGTGGACGATGCCAGCCCCTCCTGCAAAGAAACACTTGAGGACGATCTCAGGCGGCTGAATATCAAGCTTCCTATCACCCTCGTTTGCCTAGCGACTAATTCCGGTCCATCCGCATGTCGAAACATTGGTATATCGGTCTCCGAAGGCCGAGTGATCTTCTTCCTGGATGCGGACGATTACTTAGACGAACACAGCCTCCGGAGTCGCTGGGAACTCCTCAATGGGTGGGCACATGAAGCTGCGTCCTTTACCAGCATGAGTTATGTCGATGCTGATGGAAGGCCGCTAGGACCAGTGATTTTGACTCACCCCAGCAGTATTTTTTACAAGGATTTTACGAGCAATAAATTTCCGTGCTCGGCGATTGCGATAAAGCGGAAGTTTTTGGAATGTGATCGGTTCGATGAATCCCTTGTGAGCGGCGAAGACTATGAGTTTTTCTCACGCCTCGCGCAGAGGGGCGTGGTATATCGCAAGACAAACGGAACGATCTGGTTCCGTCAACATGCTGCTAGCCTAACCCATAAGGACCAGGTGACCGACGTCCGCGCTCGTAAAGCGATCAGCAAACAGGTATATGAAAGACAGCTTAACTGGTCGTCCACTGGCAAGCCCAACATGCTTGCAGAAGCAATCCTCCACAGCGAAACGGCTAGCCGCACATTTCCGGTAGCTTGTTTATTGGCACTACAAGGCAAATTACAATCCGCCGAAACTTTAATTTCCGAGCTCGATCTTGACTCAATTACGGCTAACCAGCCGGAAGACACAGCGAAATCCATACGTTTTTTCATATCTCGAGAAAACATCGTACCCGATCATAAGGTAGATGAGCTGTTGCAGCAGTCTGAAGTCGGAACGTTCATCCAAGTTCTTGCTAGCTCATTCCGCTTCAGGCATATTCGTTTCCTAACTTTGATGCTGCGCGCATTGTTTCCCGGCGACACATCGAAAACCATCGAAGCATCTCTAGCGGCAGCTTTCAGGCCTACATTACTAGAGTTGCTATATACGCAGGCTCTGCAATTCTCCGATGATTGCGATTTTATTGTCCTCCGCAGCGAAAATGAAAAACTAAGAGACAGCGCGGCAGAATTAGTTCTCTCACATCTCACCGCCAATGCTCACCTCGAAGGGCTGTTCCTTTACAAAGTGGCGCTGCACTCCGGAGATGAATATGTGGATTTGAACTCCATTGCCCCTTCTACTCCCGATAGCTATGAAATCAAAAAACTAGGATCAGAGCTTTTCCCGGGGATCGTGCTTGATCGAACTACCTTTTTACTAGTACAAGCAGCCGTAAAGCAAACTCCACCGGCAAACGAATCCTTACTGCCAGCGGCCTTTCTAAAGGCCATTTCCAGGATGCGGGTTAAAGCTGTCGGCGGCATACCCGGAGCAAAAATTTGTATCGAATTGCCTAATGCAAGTTGAGACAGTCCAGATGCCTACCCACTTTTCAATTGTCACCCCCAGCTTCAACCAGGCCGACTTCCTTCCCAGGACTTTAGATTCCGTAGCCAGACAAACCGGGGTAACTGTCCAGCATGTAGTCGTCGATCCAGGGTCGACCGATGGTAGCCTGGATATCCTATCCAGACGGTACGGTATCCATCTAGTAGCCAAGCCGGACTCCTGTCAATCCGAAGGCATCAACAATGGATTCTCCGAGTGCACTGGAAACTACATTTCATGGCTAAATTCAGATGACATGTATTATTCGGCCGACACCTTAGCATCTGTCGCTCGGATATTCGAGAAACGACCGGATGTCGATATTGTATACGGAGACGCTGTTTTTATCGGAGAGGACGACAGATTTCTTAAGGATTATTATGTATTTCCGCATCCTGACCGCCTTGCCGAAACGCTCCAATTCCAAGTTGGCATTTGCCAACCCGCGGTATTCTGGCGGCGACATGTCTACGAACGACTCGGTGGCTTGGACGAGTCCTACCATTTTCAGCTCGATTATGAATACTGGATTCGAATGACCCAGAGCGGCTTCCGCTGGTTTCACCTCAATACGAAACTTGCTGCTCATCGGTGGTGGCCAGGAATGAAGACCGCTTCCAAGCGGTCCGATTCACTCAACGAATCCCTGAACCTCGTCAAACAGAAGTTCGGCTATGTTCATCACAAGTGGGCTGAGCGAACGGCTGCATACGAAATCGAAGGGGCTGATGGCATCGTCAACCTGTCAGTTACCGCAGACCCAGTTGCAACCGAAAAAGCTACCGCAGACATCTTGCGGCTCTGCAATACGGACAGCACGACACTGACTGCCTTAAAGCGAGCTCCGCCTGGATCGCCGGCGCACATAACCCTCTCCTGGATGCGTAGCCATAACATCCTCGATGAGCCTGAATTTCAAGACATGAACGCCCTCGGTCTGGACGAGGCCAACCCGGCCGTCCTCTACCCTGAAGACGCTCCCCAGCCCTCTCGTGCGCGCCGGCCGGAGCTTTACGTCCACAACGCCCACGGGCACCTCGTGGCATATCGTGTTTCCCCGGAGTATGCTACCGCACAATCGCGGAAAAAATTTAACGACGACCAACGGCGCTTGGCGGACTACCTCAAACAGCAACAGCAAGCCAATGCCTCCCGAACCTGCGTTGTCGTCGCAAATGGGCCGAGCCTAAGGAAATCCCTGGGACCCCAACTATTCGAACACGATTTAATTATTTCAAACTTTGCATACAAGGATGACCAACTGTGCAAACATGCCAAGTATTTTACGATCGTAAATTACACAGTGGCCGCACAAGTCTACTCCGACTGGCGACATCTACGCCATATCGACAAGATATTTCCATTCTGGCTTGGGCAGTACATACCACGCGATTCAAACACCTATTATGTAAATGCTACCGTTGTCCCTGAATTTTCTGTGGATGCGACGAAGTATCTATCATGGCGATCAACCGTTTCGTACTTCAACATGCAACTTGCCTATTCATTGGGCTATCGGACCATTCTGCTCGTCGGCTTCGACAACTCCTATGTGCAGCCAGCCGCCATAAAGGAAGGCGATACCATCCACCAAACCTCGGACGACCCTAATCATTTTATGGCCGGTTATTTCAAGGGAAAGACATGGCAAGCGGCTGATACTGACAATATGAGCGAAAGTTATCTTCATGCACTTGCATTTTGTCTGGACAGTGATTGCAGAATATACAATTGCACTGTCGGGGGACGCTTAGAAATCTTTCCCAGGAGCGTTTTAAGCCAAAACTTTTGCTCCCATAGTCCCCTTCTTGACTCCAGGCTCAGTTATCGAAAACTATCCCACACGGAACTTCTTCTTGCAGCATCCCGCAGTCATTTTCGAACATTTGTGGCGGACGATCCTCAAAGGAGTTTTTATGATTGGAATACAATTGAGCCATCCAAAGAATATATTGTTCAATGCGCTAGAAAGATCTCTTAGAAACTGAGTGGCCTCAATAATGGATCTTCGTTTCCCCGGCGAATGTGTTGTTTGCAAATCCCCGAACGTGGCTCTGACTAGGCGTATACCAACATCTCGAAAGATGGACGTTGATCTTTTTTATTGCATGGACTGTGAAAGCTTCTTCTCGCCATTTGCTCCGGTACATTTTAATGGCCCAACTCTAAATCACCACCGAAAAGTTTTCGATAGAAATATCGGTTTCACGCAAACCTGGTTCTCAGCCATCTCTTCCTTTCTAGACTCAAGTCCCTACGTTGTGGATATTGGATGCGGAATAGGATCTCTTTTATTTGGACTTCGCGAGCAAGGGATAAGGGGAGTCGGATACGATTTAGATCGTGAGGCGACCGAATTCGGGTTCAAGGAGTACCACCTCGATCTACGGGGAGAAGCGTGGACCTCAGAATCCAATCCTTATACTCGAGTGGATCTTATCACATGCATTATGGTTCTAGAGCATATTCCCTGGCCGCGTCCTTTACTATACGAGATCATTAAAGGGGCGCAAAAACACAATTGCCCTGCATATATATCCGTTCCTTGGTTCAACAAGGATTCCTGGAAGCACCTTCACCTCCCGGTAGATGAAAAGTCGCCTTTCTATGATCCTTGGATACATGTTACCCACTTTTCAGATAAGGGATTCGAACTGGCCTGCCGAGGCCTGGGAATTACTAAGCTTAAGAAAATCACGTCTATCCCTTGGGCTGGCTACTTTATAAGTCCATAGACGACCCTGCCCCACCTTTGCCTTATGTTCCACACACCTCCACATCCAAACTCCGTATACCAACTGCAGCACTGGCCGAAATTCTTTAATGCGACTTAGCTCTTAAAATATAACAACACTTTCTTATCAAAGTCTGTATTTATTCTTATCGGCATGGCATCCAGGTATGACGAAAATGTCTGACAACCTAGAAGAATTCTGTCAGCAACATGGTTTGGACTTCCTTTCGCTATCCGGAACTAGGCCTTATACAAATGGCCAATGTGATATTTATCGCGCAATTGGTGGTGGCCGAATTGATTCCATTCATCTCGAATCCTACGGGCGTTTCGGCAACAACTTCTTCCAGATGATCAACGCAATCTGGTTTGCACGGAAAACGGGTATCAAACGCATATTTTTGCCTGACATGCGAACTCCTTTTCCGCAAGGCACCGGCGTCAAATTTGACGATATAGAATTTGTCTTCGACAAAATGTCATTTTCTACAGATTCGGCCGCACTTTCTGGAAAATTCTTTTTTTGGTGGGGCCTTGGAGGATTCTTAGCCAAGAAAAGCCCAAAGGATACTGTTCAGATCATTGACAAGTACTTAAAACCAATCCTATTGCCCCAAGACGTCAGAACGGAATGTTTGCTTGCATCCGACATCCTCCACATTCACATTCGTAGCGGCGACATCTTTAGCCCCACGACAAAGGTAAATTCTGATTACGTGCAGCCACCGTTAGCATACTATCAAAAAATCATTGAACACATGATTTCTAGTGCATCGGCGCATCATGTAGCAGTCGTATTTGAGGATCGAAACAATCCATGTGTCAATGCTCTTGAAACCTGGCTTAATCACAATGCAATACCGAATTCGTTTTTGTCAGGGACATTTTTTGAGGACTTTTTCAGATTACTTGGCGCCAGTCACATTGTGGCTGGTTTCGGAACCTTCGTCCCAGCAATCGCATTACTATCTAGCAACCTTAAATCTATATACTTTTTCAGAGACAGCCAGCAAACCCCCCATCTCCTAGAGCGTGGAATCAACATAAATTTAGTTTTAGACGCACACGGCAGTTATATTAAGAAGGGCGCCTGGACTAACTCTCCTGGTGATCGTGAACTTATGCTGTCATACGGCTCAAATAGTCTGAACTTGCGCACTAACTGTACTTAACCTTAAGCCATGCGGGTAGTGATTTTCGGAACAAGTAACGGACTTATTTTCGATGGCTACCCGAGTGCCATCAATAGTCAGGACGACTACTGCGATATTCACAATATGTCGTTAGGTGCTTCACCCTCGTTGGTGTTAGCTTATCGAATGTCACAGGTAGATCTTAGTTCTTATGAACTGGCTATTCTCGAAACAAGTGTAAATGATGCGGCATGTATCAGAGCTGGAGCATACCACCTAGATACAATGCAAATAGCAATTCAATCAGCGATTAGTGATTTGAATCGTCACGGAGTTCGGTCAATTGGCCTCATACTTCCTGGTCGCACACAGGACGCTTATGCGTCGGCCGTTTATGATGTGCAGCGTCAACTATTTGATGAAAATAAAGTCCCCTATATAGACGGAAGCTTTCTTGTTCAGTTAGTAGCACATGAAACCGGCCGTCAATGGAATGATTTTTTCCGCGACGATGCTCACTGTAAACCTCGAATTATCAGAACCCTTGTTCACCAGTTTCTCGATAGCATAATTATTGACAGTCCAATTTTTTGGACTGCAGCGCTCTCAAGTGTAACCTTCCACCCCCTTTGCGCAGTATCACGAACACCTAACGGCAATCCAATTAACCAACCAACACGGCTGGTAAAAACGTCCATCTTGGAGGAGACGCTTTATTGTCTCGACAGCGAAACAATATTGAAGGTCTCAGTTCCGGCTAAAAATAGCATAGCAGGAGTAGTTACGTCCATTAGCGGTACATCGTGTTATTTAGAATATGAGGGGGAAATATCCGGGGCCAAAGATTTCCGTTTCTCAACTGACGCCGACAAGCCAAAGGTTATCGTATGCTCTTTTTTTCGACCCATAAAGCCGGCAGATGGATACGTAACTTTCCGAATTAGTATCGACCAGCCTGATAGGTTAGTCGAGCCACCTTTTCCGCTTCACCGTCATGCGGAAAGTCAGGGAATTGCAGAATTTGCTGGATTTTTGTTTATCGATACCACCGGAACAGCAGCAACGAATGCTTTTACTGATACTAGAAAAAACATCGGCATGGCTTGGGAACCGTCGCAAGAGCATATCCGGACAATAACTAAAAATATTTCCCAGCTACTCAATGAACCCCCGTCAATGGAGGGGGCATATTTTAACTCTATCAGTAACGACACGATGATTAAATACCAAAATTTGGCTATTCATAAGCCGGCGACGCAAAGTTCAACCAGCAAGTGGTCCAGTGGCAACGAAGCCGAAAATGCTGTTAATGGCAAAAAGACGGGGGGGTTTTCCTTTCACACAGATATCGAAGATAACCCCTGGTGGCAAGTAGATTTAGGGGCTGTAGAGCCGTTATCATTTATCTTGATATATAACCGGGGCGTGTCACTGAGCGAGATAGCGCGACGCGCGGCGTCGCTATCCATCTTTGTTTCAACCGAAGGCTTCAAGTGGACCGAAATATTCACAAACGATCGCTCGTTTGGGGGCGTTCTGGACAATGATCCATTAAGAGTAAACTGTCCGTCGGGGACAAATGCACGGTTTGTCCGCTTACGATTACGGGACAGAAATTATCTTCACCTTGATGAAGTGGAAATTTATGTTCCGATTGATACGCGCTTCATCGACCCGTTGACGGTGTATCAGGCTCCGAGTTCAAAGATTCGGCTTGGCAAATCATCAGATGGGGGGTACGTTATCTGTGGGGATATAGGCGACTACGACTTGTTACTTTCTGGCGGGATAAACTATGACACTAGTTTTGAATTCGATTTTCTTGAACGACACCCAGTCAATTGTCTCGCGTTCGACCATACAATTTCAAACCTCCCCAAAAACCACCCCCGGATTAAATGGAAAAAAAAAGCTATCGGCTGTAATCTAACAAATGACGAAACAAATCTAACCGACATTATTTCGAGCTATCGAAATGTTTTCGTAAAAATGGATATAGAAGGCTCAGAATATTCTTGGATAGATGCTTTCTCATATCACGATTTATTGCGGATAAAGCAGCTTGCGATAGAATTTCATAATCCTTACACAGATTACCGCATGGCCATGTTGCGCAAACTGAATCGCACGCATGCCATCGTACATCTTCATGCAAACAATTGTTGTGGAGTCCAAAGTATTGCCGGGATAAATGTGCCAGTTGTTTTTGAGTGCACTTTAATACGGCGAGATGATTGGCCGCAAAAGCTGCCACCGAACCCATTCCCAATTCCATCACAACTGGATTTCCCAAACGTTGCGAATCAGCCAGATATTGAACTTTCAGGCTGGCCATTTACTGGCCCCGCGTAGCGCTAGGCCAATATAGATCGTCATCAATTAATTGAATATATTTAAATTGCTCTTCAGAGAAATCCGTGGGTGAACTGCGGCGTGGGCAAAGCACCAAGTGCTCGATATCAAGCGACTTCCTGAGCATGAAAGGTTCGGAATCCATACGCTTTTCTGGTAGCCAGTTTGGCCTTGGCGTTGAAACCCTCCACAACCCCGCTGGAGAGCTGGCCTTTGGCGCAGAACCAGTTCAGCAGGAGGTCAAAAAATAAGCGGGTCGCGGCGACGGACAATTCCGTAGCAAAGAAACCCGCGTTGTGCCGATGACCATATACCTTTGAAAGATAACAATATCATCTGGAGTTGCAGTCGTGGAAAACAATGTTGCTTTAAACAAATGTGCCTATCAAAGTTCTTTTAGCCGTTGGTCCTCACCCGGAGAATCGTGCGGTGCTGTAAATGGAAAAAAGGATGGTGGGTATAGTTTTCATACAGATATAGAAGATCATGCTTGGTGGCAACTTGATCTTGGATTTTCCTATGATTTGCACTCCATCGTCGTCTTCAATCGTGGTGCCTCAGGAAGTGACTTGAGTAAGCGCGCACTAAGCCTACAGATTTATACCTCCGTTGACGGCATGATCTGGAAATTACTATTTGCCGGAGGCCGTTCCTTTGGAGGCAAACTTGACAATAAACCGCTTTTTGTTGCTTGCATAAGTGAGCGGGCGCGATTTATTAGACTCCAGTTAGCCGAGCGCAATTATCTTCACCTTGATGAGGTGGAAGTTTATGCAGACGATAAGAGTGAGTCTTTATATCAGCTTCGGATGAAGTATGGAATTCGTGACTTAGAGTCGGAATTTTGCGATATATACGACGGCATTTTTCTTTCGGTCCGAGCACGTGTAACAAAAGTGCTTGACATAAGCGCAAAGCCCGGCGAGCGCTTGTCTATGTGGCGCGATTGGTTTATAAATGCTGAAATTCACGGCGCCGATTGCTGTGTCGATCATGAGAAAGAGCGTGATGGTTTCCACAACACTGATGACTTAATTTGTGACATTGCGGATGGTGATAAAGCACGAATTCATCTACACCATTTACGTCAACCTTCTCGTGCTGATCTCGACCTTAAATCGTTTGCCGACAAACATCTCAACGGTAGTTTTGACCTATTGGTTGTTCACGGTGATCGGGATCAGTGTGACCGGCAGCGGACGCTTTCTGCTTTGTTGCGTTTAGTGAAACCAGGAGGCTTTTTTGTAATTGAGCTCCCTAATTGTCTTAGGGCATTTTCTGACACAGAATTTGACATCCGCGATAGCGCCATTCATCTGATTGAACGTGTATTAGCTGGCCATGACTGGCATTCTGAAACCCTAACTTCATTTGAAACCGAGTTTCTCCGTACAGTCGTCGATACAACTCACACGACAATTCAGAGATTCGGTAATTCAGCAATGTGTGTAATACGTCGGCGTACGACAATAGAATCGTTCGTTGAAAGTTCAACCCTGCCCGGAAGTGTTGCAATAATTAACTATGCCACCTTCGATCAGCATAACCAGAAACGTCAGCAACAGCATCTCCGATGGGCTAAGCAATGGGCACAAGATTCACTGCAACGGCCTGATCGTACGATAACAACCGTCGACATAACGTGCTTTGGCCCTGACACCCTTGATGCTGAGTTTTGCGAGCGGAATGCTGCTATTCTTAGACATAGGCGTGGTGGAGGCTATTGGCTTTGGAAGCCCTATGTAATAACGGCTATGTTAGCGGCTTCCAATGCGGAATTCGTGCTCTATTGCGACTGTGGCTCCACGTTACAAAAACCACTTGAGGACGTTCTCGATGTACTACGGATGTCTGGTGCCGCAATACTGGCGTTCGACCTTACATCAAATGGTTGGCTTGAACATCATTGGACGAAGGGGCAAGTCTTGCGCGCGATGGCAGCAACTGATCCCCTGATTTCCGAGACAGGACAATTGGGCGCCACCGTATCGGTTTGGCGCGTTTGTGATGCCTCTAGAAAACTAGCCCAAGCGTGGTTGACTTTGCTACAAAATCCAGAATTTGCGACTGACATACCTTCCGCCGATGGTGGAAGCGAGTCCGCAGACTTTAGAGAGCATCGTCATGATCAATCTGTTTTCAGCATACTTATCAAGAAGGAAATCCTTGGTAGCCATCAGAAAGGACCGATCGCAATTACAAGGGACTTCCGTTCTTGGGTAGGGCATCATTATATTTCGTGACCTAAAACCCTAGCTTTATTCGTAAAGTACTGCTACGCAGAAAATCTGCAGCTCTGGTAAGACTCAGTCAATACGAAGTGGTTAGAGATTGTTAGCACCCAAGACACGTGGCTATTTTATACCAACGGGCTATCTAGGAGCTATCAGGCAGAATATCGCTTTATTAATATCCAGCTTATCCGTCACGACGCACAAGAATCTACAGCTTCTGTCCACCTCTCCGCTTGAATACTTTTCCATCGGTCTACTAACGATGCGTTCGTGTATTTTTTTTTCCAGCACCATCTTCGCATTAACTGTCTCCGCAGCGCCCTTACTTTCAGAGTCAACATCAATTCACCCGCGTTATAACGGTGAGGTACCTCGCAAGTCTGATGTCGTTTTTTCAACCCGGTTCAAAAACCTTAACGCTCGACAAGTAGCAAAAAACTTTGGAGCCACCAGGATCGAGTGGGTATATTCGACCGATCGAGAATTTGTATCTCAACTCAAATCCATTGCTCCATGGTATGGAGGAGCACTCAATTCTTCATCTCCGCTTCCGAATGACAAAGGTATTGCTCTGGACTTTGACGGTAAATCGATAGTTGCTCCATGGATGCTATCGTGGGGTTCCAAATGGATTTCTACAACTGACCGTCGAACAGTGGACTTTCTCAAACGCACTGCTCAGGAATATTTGCGAATTGGCGCCAATTCAATTCAGATAGACGACTGGCGACTGCAATACGCAGCATCGGACTGGGGAGGAGACTTTTCGGATTCAGCTATAGCGGGATTTCGCGAGTATTTGAAACACCATCCAGATAGCGCACAATTGCATCGACTCGGTGTTACCGACCTTGACAACTTCGATTATCGGTTATTTCTCAAGTCGCACTATTCGATAAACTCAACCTCCGAGTATAGAAAAAAATACTCTTCTCTACCTACTACTCCGTTATGGAAGGAATACCTTAAATCTTCTGTCATTTCCTATTTTCAGGATCTAACCCTATTCCTGACCGCAACAGGAAAGCGCCACATCCCATTGTCGTTCAATCTCTTCAGGTTTATCGATCCCGATGAGCGCAGACCTGAATTTGACATTCTCCCGTTTATTGACTACGCATTGACGGAAACTGAAATTGACGACTTGAATTCCGTTATTCTTCAATCTGCCACTTATCGGGCACTGGGCCTAGGATTTGTTCCGTCGATTCTACCCCGTTCCAAGGCTGAGAATCGCAGAGCCATAGCTCTTCTGTACTCCCTTGGGAATCAGCCTCTCGTTCCTTGGGATATAAACGTCAACGGTACACGATTTTATGGCACAACGGACGATTATGCGGATCTATTCCGGTTTGTCCGCAATAACCAACGACTTTTTGATGATTATGAATCTGCCGCTGTAGTCGGCATAGTCGTTCAAGTACAAAACTATCGTCATGACCAGACTCTCGCTCTAGTCGGTGACTTTGCTGACGCGAATGTTCCCTTCGCGCTCGTGCTCACAGGAGGAAGCAAGCGGCATTTCCCCCTGACATCGCGCACGCTTCAGAAGTTTAAGGCACTCGCTATCCCCAATGGCCTAGCCGATTTTTCTGATTCGGAGCAGAAAATCCTTCTGAAATCCGGGGTACCTATTCTGACGCCCGACCGTCTTACAGCGCAATTTCTAAAAAGACTCTCTCCATTTGCTTACTCGACATCCTCCCCCATACGTTTGATCCCACGGGCGCGCGAGTCCAACCCAAATATCCTGGTCCTGCATGTCTTGCGCTCAAATTCTAAGGACTTAGCCCGGAATTCATCTAGCTGTACTCATCGGGTCGGATTGAAATCAGAGTATTTCACCGGTTATTCGATGAAAGCCACATGGCGCCCACTCAATTCCAGGCCGGTCAGCCTTGAACCCGATATAGACCCTTCCTGCGTCAATTTTGTGCTGGATGACTGTGCGGAATGGGGTGTACTTGAGGTTACAATGCGTGCATTGTAGGCACATCAAAATGGCGCGAATGACCAACCGCGGTCGGCGATTCGCCGCCAGATCAATTGTTTCCCCACGTAACCAACGCACATAAACTATCCGATTTTCCGGCGCACTTGGCAAAGGTTGAGGTATTGCTGTAGGACATAACTCAACGGCGTTAACCAGGCCACCTGGCAACGCCTGACGACACTGGACAGCCATGAGCTTCGTCTTGCTAGCAGAGAGTGGTTTCCCTCAACCCGAGATACATCCTCGTCATGCTTCCTTGTGAACTGCCATTCCGCCCCTTGGTTTCCATCGTAATGCCTTCGCTCAATCAGGCGGAATTCCTGGAGGCGGCTCTAGAAAGTGTCTTTTCCCAATCCTATTCGAATCTCGAACTGGTCGTTGCCGACGGAGGTTCGACCGACGGCAGCCTGAGCGTACTCGAATCCCGCCAGTCCATGGAGCCTCGACTCAGGGTCTTTTCCGGAAAGGATACCGGCCCGGCGCAGGCTTTGAATAAGGCCTTGCGAAGTGTTCGGGGATCGTTGATCGGCTGGTTAAATTCGGATGATTTATATGCTCCCGGCGCCATTCAGCGAGCGGTCGCAGCTTTCGACGAAAATCCGACGTGGTTGATGGTTTACGGACACGGCCAACATATCGACGCACTTGGTAGGCCGACCGGCGTCTACCCTACCCTGCCCCCGACGACGCCTATCGACGGATTTCAGGATGGTTGCTTCATTTGCCAACCCACAGTGTTCTTTCGCCGTTCTATGTTCGTATTGCTGGGCGATCTGGACGAGCAGTTAAAGACAGCGTTCGACTTTGACTATTGGCTGAGAGCATTCAAAGCTTTCCCTGAAAGAATTGGCTTCATCGATTCCGTTCAAGCATTTTCACGACTGCACGACGGATGCATCACTTTACGCATGCGGCGCGCAGTCGCCATCGAGAGCATGCAGGTCCTTGCTCGTCATCTAGGCCGGGCGCCCGCCCATTGGCTCCTGAGCTATTGCCGATATGTTCTCGAACGCGCTCACTCAGACGGCGATCCCTTGGCCGCAGGGGACATCCGGTCTGTGTTCGACGAGTGTCACAGCCTTTTGCGCCCGAAAGATCTGGAACTGGTCAAGCAGGAGGTGGAGCGCGATTCACTGTATGTCCAGCGACCCACACTACTGTCACCGCGGCAGAATGAAACCCTGGCAATGCAGGAATTTAGGGAAGGAAAGCTCCGGGTCGCAAGCACGCCCCGCATGCTGACCCTCGAAACCACCTCGCGCTGCAATCTTCGGTGCGTGATGTGCCCGCACAGCATCGACGAAGTGGTACGCCCAAAACACCTCGACGAAACCTCGCTCGCGGGTTTGTCCGACTACATTTGCCGGGCTCGCCACATTCAATTGCACGGCATCGGAGAACCCCTGATCAGCCCGGCGTTTTGGTCGATGCTGCACCTGGTGCCCAAGGACTGTGATTCGTCGATCAACACCAATTTCACAGTTTTGGATGATCAGCGGCTGGAGCAGGTGCTCGATTCCAATCTGTCTCTGGTGAACGTTTCCGTCGATGCCGCCACCCCCTTGACCTACGAGAGAATCCGCGGGTTCTCCTTCGAAACCGTCGTCGACAATATCCGGCGACTGATCACGGCTCGGCGCGCCCGCAACCAATTACATCCCCGGGTTTACATGAATATGACACTAATGCGTTCCAACGTGGAGGAGGCGGCCGATTTCGTGTCACTGGCGTCAGAACTGGGCGCCGACTGTGTTTGCTTCTGGCACCTCAATCAGTGGCCACCCGCGGTGATGCAGCGCTATCGAGCCGAAAAGGACGGTTGGACGTTCGATTATTGTCAGGAGGGTTTGTGGAACTGCCCTGAGATTTCCAACCGACATATCCGAAAGGCCGAAGAACGTGCAGTTAACCTAGGCATCCGGCTGTATCTGGACGAGAACAAACCGGTTTATTTTGACACTACCGATCAGGAAGCCAACCGTGGTTGAAACCGTGAAGGACTGCCATTATCCATGGACCTGGATGGTGGTCACCGCCGACGGCAATGTGAAACCCTGCTGCTTCGCACCCGGGGTGCTCGGCAATCTGCACGACTCGACGGCCGATCAGGTGTGGAACGGCCCCTTGGCCATGGAACTGCGCGTCTACATCAAGGAAGACCGGATACATCCGGTCTGCGCCGGTGCGCCCTGCAAATTCATCCAGAACATGCCCGCCACTATCACCACCAACATCCAATCCGAGGTGGATTTCGACGAGGACTGGTACCTCAAGGCCCATCCGGACGTGGCCGAAGCCGTTCGATCCGGGTCGCTGCCCTCCGGCTGGGCGCATTACGATCGCTATGGCCGTGACGAGGGCAGAACGGCTATCCGCAAATCCGGCGCTAAAGACTGAAGCACGACTTCATTTGGACTCACGCACCCATACCAGCCGGCGGCGGATTTGGCGGCCTTCCTGCTTCCCGTAATTGACATAGTGGTCCCAGCCGGACTCCAGCAGCCCTTCCCGCACGGCTTCGGCCACGTCCCGATTCATCTTCAGATACCACTGTTCGTCGAAACTCAGCCGATCCAGGTTCACGACCGGCTGGTTGACATCGACGTCCACGACTTGATCCAGATCGGAGGTAAACGCATAAACCACTGCGCGTGCCGCAGTGCCGGACAATTCCGCCTGTTTCCCGGAAACGGGTATCTCGGCTGAATCACCATTCGCCGCGTGCTGCTCTGCCTTGCGTATGATCAACACGAGATTGCTGCGTATCGGGATCGGAATCTCCTCTTGCATTTCCTCGGAATAATCGCTGCGATCCCAACAGTCGGAAAACGCATAGTGAACCAACTCGCCTCCGGCTTCGGCCACGGCGTCGCGCAATTCGTAAAACGTGTATTCCCGAAGATGATAGTGGCTCCCTTGGTTAGCTCCGTCGGCACGGCTATAGGTTTGTTGCGGATTGCCCCGATCCAGCATCCGCTCGATGCTGCGAGCTTTGAGGTAATTGGGGGTAGAGAAATAGATGATGCCGCCTGGATTCAGCAGTGCAATCAGATCCCTGAGGGCCTCGGCCGGGGCAATGAATAGATGCTCGATGACTTCGGTGAATATGATCACATCGAAGGTAAGGGCTACCGGCCCACCGGCGGCCTGCGAGATACATCCCCGGTTGAGGTCGACCTTATAGGCCGCTTGAGCACCGATCATTGTCATATGTTCCGGCGGTGGCGGATAGAGATCGACCAGATAGGCTTGTATCCCTGGAAACAGCTCTGGATATAGGGCGAAAAATGGGGAATTACCGATATCTAACAACGACGTCACCGGGTGATCACGGCGCCATCGTTCGAGAAACCCCATGAGCTCGACCATCCGGCGGCAATGAAAGGCGGCATAGTCGTGCCCGTTCTGGATCTTCCTGGGAATGGCCAGCATCCGTTCCCTCAGGGCCTGAAGGCGCTCCGCACCGATTTCGCCCACGAAATCATAAAAGGCCTGGGTGGCTCTGCCATGCCGCCCGTCGGCATCGGCGGCGAAATAGGCGAACAGCAGGGTCCGCAGATAATCCCGTTGCGACACGACGGTGGCAAGGAGATCCGCGATCCCCTTCGCCTGCCCCTCCGCCAGTTCCCGATCGCTGGGCAGGCGATTCAGCAGCATGAGATAGCAAAGCGTAATGTCGGACCACCGCATGGATTGACAGCTCCAATTAGAATGCAATGAAATGGCGCACACCGACGGCGGATGTCTTAGGTATACGTTCCGGTTAACGGTGTGCAGGAAAGATGCTGCGGCGATCGGATTAACCCGGAGCTGCCGCCGAGATTGCAGCTTAATCAGTCCGTGGTGTTGCAGAATCGAACCGCCCCACGATACCCCTACCAACGCGTACGACCAGCTAACCAGGAGTTGCCGATACCACAACGGTGCAGTGGCGGGCACGCCCATAGCCTGCAAGATATCGCGTAACCACTAAAGAAATGGCGCCCCGGATACGATTTGAACGTACGACCTTCCCCTTAGGAGGGGGATGCTCTATCCAACTGAGCTACCGGGGCGTAGAAACGGTTTGGGGTCGAAGGCTGCCATAACGCCTTCGTCCGGAGATTCTATACCCAACCGGCGCGCGCCGGAACTCTCTCCGCGCCCTCTGCCCGCGACACCTCGCCGCCGGTTGATCGATCACGCGCGATCACCCCGCCTCATGAATCGCTCGGCCCCAGTCAACAACCGTTGTATCCTACACAGCCCGCCGCGCGGCCTGGGGCAGCTGCCCGCTAAGCGAATCCGCCGCCCGTCGCCTACCTGTTCATCCTGCGGACCGAGACGATGAGTTCCGAACACCAACAACACGGCAAACTGATCCCCCTGGCGATCGGCGCCATCGGGGTGGTCTACGGCGATATCGGGACCAGCCCCCTCTACACCATGAAGGAGATCTTCAACGGCCCCCACGCAGTCCAGGCGACGCCGGACAACATCTTGGGGATACTATCCCTGATCTTTTGGGCGCTGATGTTCGTGGTGTCCATCAAGTACGTATCCTTCGTGATGAACGCCAGCAACCGCGGGGAAGGCGGTATCATGGCCTTGATGGCGCTGGCGCTGCGCCGCCGCCACCGCCCCAGTCAGCGCAACTGGATCATTGTTCTGGGGCTGCTGGGAACCTCGTTGTTCGTGGGCGATTGCGTAATCACACCGGCTATTTCGGTGCTGGGCGCAGTGGAGGGCCTGGAGGTGGCGGCGCCGAGCCTGGGGGCCTACGTCCAGCCCCTCTCGCTTGCCATCCTGATCGCCTTGTTCATGATCCAGCGCCACGGCACCGGATTGATTGGCCTCGCCTTTGGCCCCATCATGTGCCTATGGTTCGCGACCCTGGCGGTGCTCGGCTGGCACAGCATCACCCAGAATCCGGTGGTGCTGGAAGCGCTGAATCCGGTCTACGGCTTCAAGTTCTTTCAAGCGCACGGCGGCCACGCCTTCGTCGCCCTGGGCGCGGTGGTGCTGGCCCTCACCGGAGCGGAGGCCCTGTATGCCGACATGGGCCATTTCGGCAAGCGCCCCATTCAAGTCGCCTGGTTCGTGGTGGTGTTTCCGGCTCTGCTGCTCAACTATTTCGGCCAGGGCGCCCTGATCCTGCGCGACCATGCCGCCATCGATAACCCCTTCTATCTGCTGGTACCCACTTCGGGCCTGTACCCGATGATCGCCCTGTCCACCGCGGCCACCATCATCGCCTCCCAGGCGGTCATTTCCGGGGCCTTTTCCATCGCCAGCCAAGCCATGCGCATGGATTACATCCCCCGGATTCTGACGGTCCACACCTCATCCGCGGCCAAGGGCCAGATCTTCGTACCGGCCCTGAACCGCGCCTTGCTGCTGATCGTGATCCTGACGGTGCTGAGCTTCGAGACTTCCGGCAATCTGGCAGCTGCCTATGGCATCGCCGTTACCGGCACCATGGTGGTCACCACCCTGCTGGTGGGCATCGTCGCGCTGGATACCTGGAAATGGCCCGCCCAAGGGGCCGCGCTGATGGTCGGCCTGTTTCTGATCGTCGACGGTTCGTTCTTCGGCGCCAACTTGCTGAAGATCCCTCAGGGCGGCTGGTTCCCGGTGGTGCTCGGCTCCCTGGTGTTCTTCGTGATGTCGACCTGGCGGCGCGGCCGCGAAGTGCTGTTCCACCGTTTACAGAAGGCGGCGGTTTCGCTCACCGGATTCATCTCAGAACTGCCGGACAACCCGCCCCTGGCAAGGGTCCCCGGCACGGCGGTGTTCATGACGGCGCGCCACATCAGCATGCCCCACGCCTTGCAGCAGAACTTCCGCCATAACCAGGTGCTGCACGACCGGGTCGTGCTGCTCACGGTGAGCACCGAGGATACGCCGTATCTGGCCGATGGCGACCGGGTCGAAGTGGACCGGATGGACCAGGGGTTCTACCGGGTGACCGCCAAGTACGGTTTCATGGAAACCCCCAACGTGCCGGAAATCCTGAGCCTATGCCACAGCCACGGGCTCGACGTGGACATGCGCCAGACCTCCTTTTTCATCGGCCGGGAAACCCTGATCCCGTCCGACCGCCCCGACCTGAATCCCTGGCAGGAGCGATTGTTCCTGCTGATGTTCCGCAACACCTCATCGCCCATCCAGTTCTTCGATATTCCGCCGGAACAGGTGGTGGAACTGGGGGCGCAGTTCGAGGTTTGAGCCGGCTGCGAAGCGGGTCAGCCCCGGAAGATGTCCTTCATCATCCGCATCAGTTTCTTGGGCAGGAATTCGATGGCTTCGTCGGCGATGCCCAGAAGATGCTTGAGCACCCCGAAGACCTCGCCCGCGCCGCTCCAGTGCCGCCGGACGGCGGCGCGCACTTCGGGCTGTTCGGTCTCCAGAAACTTGTTCAGCCCGATCACCAGCACCACCAGATCGTCCACCCAGCCGCTGACCGGGATGACGTCGGGGATCAGGTCGATGGGCGACATCACGTAAATCAGCACCGCCAGCAAGGCCCCCTTGTTTTCGGTGGGAACCCGGGGGTCCAGCACCAGCCTCACCCCCAGATGGAACAGGTCGGGCAGCAGCGCCAATGCCCCGACCAGCGCCTTGAGCGGCCCGGTACTCGCCGGTGCGGGTCTTGAATCGGCGCCGACCAGGCTGGCGTCGATGCGGCGTCGCAGCTTTTGATAGAAATCCAGCAGTTCCTCCTGCTGGCGAATGGAAGTGACGGTGGTCGGCAATGTGGATTGGGTTCCCATGGTTGCGGGTCTCCGGTAGTGATCAGGCGATGGTGGAAGCCGTGCTGCTTTCGACCGGCGGAGCCGGCGCCAGTGCCCCGACCCCGTCGATCGGAAACAGTGTCGGCATCGAACGGGAGGATTCCGGGGCTCCGCCGGGCATGCTATTCTGCCCGTTCCGACCGCCACCAGACCCGATCGCGACACTGCCGCCCTGCCCTGTGGGCCGGCCCACTCCGACCGCCCCTGTGCCCGACCCCGATGGCTGCCGCCCCCAACCCCGATGCCGACGATCCGCGCCTGACGCTGCAGCGGGCGATCGACCATCTGGACCATGTGCTGCCGGGCCAGGCGCCCATTCTCAACTTCGTGCACCATAACACCCTGCACGGCTACCAGCACCTCGACTTCACCGAAGCCCTGACCAAGGCCGAACAGCGCACCGGCAACCACGGCTACCTGTCCGAATCGGAGTTTCGCAGACTGTACGCGGAAGGCCGCATCGACGACGGCGATATCGAAGCATCCCTCACCGCCAATACCCGCGACCACGACCCTGAAGAAGAAACGCTGCCGGTCCGCCGCCGCGAGCTCGACCGTCTGAACCTGGTTTACGGCTTCGCCGCCCTGCCCCCGGCGCAACTCGCCTGGCAAATCGCCGAAAACGCCGCGCTGACCCGGTTGCAGCCCGATCTGCCGGAAACCGTTCGCGCCGGCCTGCTGGAACGGACGGGAGCGGGCGGCGAGGCGGCACTGGTGTCCGAGCTGTGGCAGGCCTGCCTCGAGGTACTGGGGATCGAACAGGGTACGCCGGGCACCGAAGCCGGCGTGGCAGCGGCCGAAGCGCTCGCCGATGAATTCGATCCGACGGCTTCGCCGCAGCCACCAGACACCCAAGCCCTCGCCCCAACCGGTCATGGCACTCGTGCCACCCCGAATCATGAAAGCACTCGCGCCACGACCGGTTTCCCTCACCCCGGACCTCTCCCGGAGGGAGAGGGAGACCAAAGTATTCGCTTCGCGACTTTCACGGTAGCGGGCTCCGCCAATGCCGTTGAAATAAGGAACCCTCTCCCTCTGGGAGAGGGCAGGGTGAGGGTTGAAGCGCCTAACGGTTCAACGAGTTCGCCGGAAGCACAAGGCGCCCCGGCCCTCACCCCATCCCCTACCCAGGAACCTGCGGCCCATGGCCGCCTCCCTTTCCCTTCTCCCTCTGGGAGAAGGTGGCCCGAAGGGCCGGATGAGGGAAGAGACTACCCGGTTCCAGGGCCACAATCCGCGGGCCATGGGGCCGGGTGGTCTCTCCCACGGGGAGAGGGGATTAATTCAACACCATTGACCGGCTCCGCCCCCCTCGCTTCGCCCTTCCCGCAGGAACAGGGACTGACCTCGAAGGATTTCCCGACCGGAACAGGGCTTGATGCGCCCTCGGAACCCGATCAGCACATCCGGGCCATCGCCCGGAAACAAATCGACCGACTGCTCGACGACGTCGGCCCGCGGTTGACCCTGCGCGGGTTGCTGGCGGAGCTGACCGGCCACGACTTGCTCGAGGAACTGCGCCCTGCACTGATCCGGTTCTGCGCCTCCCATCTGGACGAAGGGCTGGCGTCCTGGTCCTCCCCCGACCGCGGCGACGGTTTGTACGCCACCTGGCGCCGCTGCGCCACCTCCGATCCCGCCACCGAGCCGGCCGATTGGGCGCGCCGGCGCAGCTTTTGCGAACGGCTGCCGGAGCAGCCGCTCGACGCCCTCATGCACTGCCTCACCCACCTGGGCCTGGCACCGGGGCTATGGTCCGGCTACCTGGAGCGGGCCGCGCTGGAACTGCCGGGCTGGTCCGGCATCGTCAACTGGCGCCAGCACCATCCCGGCTACCACGCCAACCGCGCCGCCCCGACGGCACTGGCCGACTTTCTGGCGATCCGGCTCGCCCTGGAGTGTCTGGCGGCCGAGCGGCTGTGCCGGGAAACCTGGGACATCGCCGCCGACCTGACCGCGATCCGCCGCTATGGCCGGACCCACCCCCACGAGTTCTACGCCCGCCAGGCGCTGGCGGCGGGCGGACTGCCGGAATTCCTGGCCGATGCCGTGCAGCGCCTGGCACAGCTGCCCGGCACACGCTCCGGCCGCCACCGGGACTGGGCCGAGCTGGCGGTCGTGATCGCCCGCTGGCGCGATGATCCACGGGCAACCGCTGCCCCCACCGCCCACGGCGAGGGCTGGCGGCTGTTCCGGCTGGCCCAGCACCTGGGCCTGGAGGGCAACGAACTGCGGCGATTGCCGAGCCGTCGGATCGGGGGCCTGCTGGACGCCTTGGACCGGCTGCCCGCCCAGCGCCGCGGCTACCTCTGGCTGTGGGCTTACGAGCGCCATTACCGCGACCGGCTGTTCGCGGCCCTGGCCGCCAACCACGGCCGCGGGCGCTGGCGGACCCGGCAAGGCCGGCCGGCGGCACAGATCGTGTTCTGCATGGACGACCGCGAGGAGGGCGTCCGCCGCCACCTGGAAGAGCTCAACCCCGACGTCGAGACCCTGGGCGCCGCGGGCTTCTTCGGCGTCCCCATCCACTGGCGCGGACTGGACGACCGCGAAGTCACCCCGTTGTGCCCGGTGGTGGTGACGCCGTCCCACGAGGTACGGGAGCTGCCGGCCGCCGACACCGGCCGCCACGATCGGGGGCTGCGCTTCGACACGGGACTGCGGCGGCTGTTCGGACGCGACATCCGCCGCAACCTGGCCACCTCCCAGGTGCTGATCGACCTGCTGGCGCCGGCGGTCCTGCTCAATCTGGCCGCCAAGATCGCCGCCCCGCGCCGGCAGGGCCTCACCGCCGCCGCCCTCGCCCGGAGTCTGGTCCCGGAACTGCCGACCCGGCTCCAGCTCAGCGCCGCCCCGGACAGTCCAACCGCCAGCCCGGAGCGGCCCCGGCTGGGTTTCACCGACGCCGAGCAGGCCGACCGGGTGACCGGTTTTCTCCGCCTCATCGGTCTCACCGGCGGATTCGCGCCGCTGGTGGCGATCGCCGGCCACGGTTCGGCGAGCCAGAACAACCCCCACCTCGCCGCCTACGATTGCGGTGCCTGTTCCGGCCGCCACGGCGGTCCCAACGCCCGCACCTTCGCGGCCATGGCCAACCGTCCGGAAGTGCGGGAACTGGTGGCCCAACGCGGCATCACCATCCCCGCCGACACCTGGTTCGTCGGCTGCGAGCACAACACCTGCAACGAGCACTGGCAGTGGTTCGACCTGGATGCGGTTCCGGCGGGTTTCGGTGCCGCCCTGGCGGCACTGCGGGCGGATCTGGACCAGGCCCTGCTCCGCTCCGCCCACGAGCGCTGCCGCCGGCTCGCTTCGGCGCCGCGCCAGCCCGGCTCGCGCGCGGCCCTGGCGCATATGCAGGGCCGCGCCGCCGATTTCAGCCAGGCCCGGCCGGAACTGGGCCACGCCACCAATGCGGCGGCGTTGATCGGGCGCCGCTCGGTCACCCGCGGCACCTTCCTGGACCGGCGGGTATTTTTGATTTCCTACGATCCCAGCGGGGACACGGACGGCACCATCCTGGAGGGCATCCTGCTGGCGGCAGGCCCGGTCGGCGCCGGCATCAACCTGGAGTATTACTTCTCCACGGTGAACAACGAGCGCTACGGCTGCGGATCCAAGGTGCCCCACAACGTCACCGGCTGGTTCGCGGTGATGGAAGGCGGCAGCAGCGATCTCCGCACCGGCCTGCCCCGGCAGATGGTGGAGATACACGAAGCCATGCGGCTGCAGGTGGTCGTGGAAGCCAAGACCGAGGTGGTGACCGCCATCTACCGGCGCCAGCCGCCGCTGCGCGAACTGATCGGCCGCGGCTGGATCCTGCTGAGCGCCATCGACCCGGACAGCGGCGCCTTGAGCGTGTTCGAGCCGGACCGCGGCTTCGTCCCCTGGCGACCGGGTCCACCGCCACCCAAGGCGGCTGCGTCGGTGGACTGGTACGACGGCCACAGCGGGCCGCTGACTCCGGCCCTGATCGAAATCCCCGGCGAGCCCTGCCATGGCGGCTGACTGGATCGGCTTGATACCTTTACCGCCGCTGGCGGCGGCGGCCGTCCTGGCGGGCGGGCTGGCCGCCGGCCGCATCGGCGGGGAGGCGAGCGAGCGCTTCACCGCCCGGCTGGCCCTGGCCGCCGGGTCGATCGTCCTGGCGCTGGCCGTTGCCGCAGTGTGGATCAAAATTCAGGGCGGGCTGCCTGACCAGCTGCTGCTGGGAACCTGGCTGGGCAGCGGCGACTACCGCATCAACTGGAGCTTCCGTCCCGACCGCGCCGGATTGTCGCTGGCCGTGCTGGCCGCCCTGCTGAACCTGCTGACCCTGAAGTTCTCGGTCAATTACCTGCACCGCGAACCGGGCTACCATCGGTTTTTCATGATCCTGAGCCTGTTCGGCGGCGCCGTGCAGCTGCTGGCCCTGGCCGGCAACGCCGCACTCGCTTTCGCCGGCTGGGAACTGGCCGGGGTCTGCTCCTACCTGCTCATCGGCTACGCCTACGACCGCCCCAACGCGGCGGCCAACGCCACCCGCGCCTTCCTCACCAACCGCATCGGCGATGCCGGCTTCCTGCTGGGCATCTTCCTGGCTTTCGGATGGACCGGTGCGCTGGAATGGGACCGCATCGGCGCCGCCGCACCGCGGCTCGGCGCCGGCCAGGCGGCTGCCCTTGCGGCTGCCTTTCTGCTGGCGGCCATGGCCAAATCGGCGCAGGTCCCGTTCACCCCCTGGCTGGGCCGGGCCATCGAGGGACCGACCCCCTCCAGCGCCGTCTTCTACGGCGGGGTGCTGGTCCATGCCGGAGCCTTTCTGGTATTGCGGCTGCAGCCGGTGTTCGAGGCCAGCCCGGCGGCGCTCGCCACCCTCACCCTGGTCGGCCTGGCCACCGCCGGCTACGGCTGGTTCTGCGGACTGACCCAGAGCGATGTGAAGAGCGCGCTGATTCATTCGACGGCGGCCCAGGTAGGACTGATGTTCGCCGAAATGGGGCTGGGGCTGTGGGAGCTGGCTCTGTGGCATTTGCTGGCGCACGGCGGCTTGCGCGCCTATCAGTTCCTCTCCGCCCCCGGCCTGATGCACCAGCTGCGCGGCATCCCGCCGGCGCCGCCAACCGCCTGGCTGGCCCGCCATCGGCTGGCCTATCTCGCCTCACTGCAGCGGCTGTGGCTGGAACCGATCGGCGACTGGCTGACGGTCGCCCCGGCGCAGCGGTTCAGCGGGGATGCCCAGGCCTTCGAAGCCACCGTGGTCGCCCCGGCCTTCGGCCGGCCGGCACCAGCCGCGGCCGGCAAGCGCGCCCCCCACCCCGGCGGTTTCGCCGGGGCGCTGGTCCGGACCCTCGCCGACGGCCTGCACTGGATCGAGGTGAAGCTGGTCCTGCGCGGCGTGGGGGTGGACCTGCTGCGGTGGGGACGCCGGCTGGGCGTGCGCATGAATCGGCTGGAGCAGCTGCTCGGCCAGCCCCGCTACCTGGTGCTGCTGGTGCTGGTCACCCTGTCGCTGGTGGTGTGAGCGATGCCGGTTGCGACCCCGCCTCTGTATCTGTTGATCGCCACCCCCCTGCTGGCGATGGCGGCCGCCTGGCTGGCCCGGACTTCGCGCCAGGCGTTCCTGGTGGGGATCGCCGGGGCGGGACTGCAACTGCTGGCGGTGACGGTTCTGCTGTGGCAGTTCCGGCCGGAGGCCGCCGGCTTCCAGTGGACCGGACGAATGGCCCTCGCACCCTGGCTCGGCGGCCACCTGGGGGTGGACGGCATCAGCATCCTGTTCCTGGCCCTCACGGCCCTGCTCACCCTGCTGGTCATTCTCTACGGCGAAATCGTCGACGAGCGGCCGGCCGGGCTCTATGTCGCCAGCGTGTTCGCCTTCCAGGCAGTGCTGACGGGAGTCTTCCTCAGCATCGATCTGCTGGGGTTCTGGCTCGGCTGCCTGCTGGAACTGATTCCCGCCGGCTTCATCCTGAGCCGCTGGGGCATGCCCCACGGGCGCCGGCCGGCGCTGCAACATTACCTGCTGACCATGGCCGGAGGTCTGGGGCTGATGCTGGCGGCCATTCTGATCGCCGGCTGGAATCATGCCGACCTGGCCGGCAGCTGGAGCTTCCTGTTGACCGACCTGCTGGAGACGCCGCTGCCGCCGGAGCGCCAGTCGCTGGTGTTCGTGCTGCTGTTCTACGGCCTGGCCGTGCGCATGGGGCTGTTCCCGTTCCACGCCTGGCTGCCGGCGGTGGCGCAGCACGGTCCGCTGGCGACCCTGTGCGTCTACCTGGTGGGCCTCAAGGTCGGCGTTTATGGCCTGTTCCGCTTCCTGCTGCCGCTGGTGCCCGACGCAGCCCGGCACTGGTCCCGGCCGGTGGTGGCGCTGGCGGTCTTGGGCATGTTCTACGGCGCCCTGCTGGCGCTGATGCAGATCAATCTGCGCCGGCTGCTGGCCTTCGCGGCAGTGAGCCATTCCGCCATGCTGGTGGTCGGGGTGTTTTGCCTGAACGCCGCCGGACTGCAGGGCAGCCTGGTGCTGGCCATCAACTTCGGCGCCGCCGCCGCCGGCCTGCTGTTCGCCACCGGGGTGCTGTACCGCACGACCGGCACCGCCCTGCTGCCACGCCTGGGCGGCATGTTCGACGCACTGCCCCTGCTGGGATTGACCTTCTTGATCGCGGCCCTGAGCACCATGGCGATGCCCGGCACGCCCGGCTTCGACGCCGCCCACCTGATCTTGGAAGGCGCCATTCAGGCCCATCATTGGATGCTGGCGGTGGCCGTCGCCACCGGCAGCGTGGCGGCCGCCGGCTTCCTGCTGTGGGCGTTTCAGCGCGCCTTTCTGGCGCGGCGCAGGGACAACCGGCTGCAGCCTCTGACCCTCCGCATGAGCCTGCCGGAGATCGCCCTCGCCGGCATCCTCTGCAGCGTCATGCTGGCGGTCGGCTTTTACAGCAAACCCTGGCTGGCGATCGCCGACGCTTCCCTGTCCGATCTCGCCCAGCGGCTGTCGCACCCGGCGACCGCCCGCCACTGACAACCCCACGAGCACCCGATGAACCCGCATGACCTGCCGGCCTTGAGCATGCTGATCTGGTTCCCGGTCGCCAGCGGGCTGGCCCTGGGCCTGCTGCGGGATGCCGCCTCCGCACGCCGCGCCGCGCTGGCCGCGGCCACGCTGGAACTGCTCCTGAGCCTGGTGCCGGTGATGGGCTCGGACTTCTCCGCCGACGGCTTCCAGTGGCAGGAGAAGAGGCCCTGGATCGCTTCCCTCAATCTGAACTACCACCTGGGGGTGGACGGCATCTCGGCGCCACTGCTGCCTTTCAGCGCCCTGATCGGCCTGCTGACCGTGGCGGCATCCTGGAATACCGTGCAACGTCTTCACCGGCTCTACTTCGCACTGTTGCTGGCCTTGCAGGGCTTTACCCTGGGGGTGTTGTGCGCGCTCGACCTGGGCCTGTTCTTCCTGTTCTGGGAACTGACCCTGGTGCCGATCTTCTTCCTGGTCGCCCTGTGGGGCATCGGCCCCCGCCGCCGCTTCGCAGCCACCCAATACACCCTGCTGATGCTGGCAGGCGGCACCTTGCTGCTGCTGGGATTCAGCCTGGCCGCACTCGACCATGCCCGGCAGGCCGGCGCGCCGGGACTGGCGGGGTTGAGCTTCGCCCTGCCGGAATTGCTGGAAACGCCGCTACCGCCCGAGCTTCAGTCGGTGGTGTTCCTGCTGCTGCTGTTCGGATTCGCCGTCAAGGCGCCCCTGTTCCCGTTCCATGTGTGGCTGCCCGCGCTCGCCATGGAGGGACCGGTCGCCCTGACCGCCATCCTGGCCGGGGTGAAGCTGGGGGTTTACGGCATCCTGCGCCTGGCGATTCCGCTCGCCCCCCAGGCCGCCCAGCATCACGCCGGCCTGGTGGCGGCGCTGGGCATCACCGGCGCCCTCTACGGCAGCCTGCTCGCGCTCCGTCAAACCAACTGGCGCAGCATGCTGGCCTATTCCGGCGTGAGCCATGTCGGACTGACCCTGGTCGGGATCACGGCATTCAACATCCAGGGCCTGCAGGGAGCCGCCCTGCAGCTGATCAACTTCACCGTCGCCGGCGGCGGCGCCTTCCTGCTGGTGGGTTTCATCCATGCCCGGCTGGGTTCGACCGACGCGTCCCGGCTCGGCGGCGGCGCCCGCCACCTGCCGCTGCTGGCATCCTTCCTGTTTGTGCTCGGCCTGGCCGGCATGGGGATACCCGGTACCGCCGGGTTCCCGGCCGAACACCTGATCCTGCTGGGCAGCTTCCAGGCCCGCACCGGCCTCGGGCTGGCGGCGCTGGCGGGCATCGTCCTGAGCGCCGCCGGTTTTCTCCTGTTGTTCAGGCGCACCCTGCTGGGTCCCGTCGCCAACCCGGAGCTCCCCCTGCTGCAAGACCTCAAGCCGCGCGAATGGCTGATCGCGCTGGCGGCCATCCTGCCGGTACTCGGCATCGGCCTGTTTCCCCAGCCGCTGCTCGACATCAACCGCAAGCCCCTGCTGTCCTGGCTCCAGCACCTGCAGCCGGCGGATTCGCCGACCCTCGCCCGGCACGCCCCGGTGCGCTAACCGAAACGGCCCACCTCGTCTACACTCAAGATCGCTCCAGCCCGTGCGGTATCGGTATTAGCCCCACAAATTGTGGGAAACCGGCTACACTGATTTCCGCCCGCCTGGATACATCCGGATAACCGGCACAGACCGGCGCCGCGGCAATTCTCCAACTTGTCAATCACGGGTACGACATAGTGGGTTCATTACCTTTTGTGCCTATCGAGTTAGTGCTTTCGACCGGCGAGGACGCCCCGCCCTCCGAGACCTCGGCCCCCATCGAATGGGGATTCATGATGGAGAATCTGAGGTCGGTGAACGTGGGGCCAATACTGGTATCCGACGATCTTACGGAATATTTCGCCCATCAGGTGGCCCGTTTCCCCAATAACCTGCTGCGCCATACCCAACGGGTATTTTTCCATTTCGGCAACCACGACGACGAAGGCCTTTATTCGGCGCTGCTCGATTTGTTTCTGGCCTTGAAGGAGAGAGGCCGGGCGCTGCGGGCACGGCTTCTGGGAGGCAGCAAGTCCCGGCTTTCCCCCGACCGTTTCGATGCGCTGGCCCGCTGCATCGCCGAACCGATCACCGAGACCGAACTGCCGCGGGGAAGCTTGTCGGTGCTGTCGCAAGGACTGACCGGGATCCTGCCGGTGGTCCGGGAGGAGCGGGGGAGCGCCGACAGCGGCCGCGAGGCCCTGGTCGAGGCCCGCGAATACATTGAATATTTCCAGCTGGACGAGGCGCGCGCCCTGCTCGAGAGCGCCGTGCTCGCCGACCCGCAGCGCGATGACCTGCAGCAGGAACTGCTCGCCCTCTACCTGGCCACCAACGACATGGAAGGCTTGCGCAACACCCGTAACCAGCTCTCCCAGTTGCTGGATCCCCTACCCGAGCATTGGCTGGCCTTCGACGACCAGCAAGACGGAGCCGAGACCCCATGAGCCAGAAGCCGTCCGAATTACCCCTGCGCGTCGCCGTTGTCGGGATGGATAGCCGTACGGAAAACCTCTTCAGGATGTTCTTCCGCGGACCCTGCCAGAACCGGGCGCTGGTGGTCGGCAACGAGAGCCCGGAAGCGACCCTGATCGACATGGACGTGCCCCAGGGAGCAAAGCTGTTCCAGCAACACCGCGGCAAGCATCCGGACCAGCCGGTCATCCTGCTGTCCATCAATCCACCCGGCGAGGTGGACGGGCAAACCATCTTCGTGAAGAAGCCGGCCCAGGCCCAAGCCATGCTGGCGGCCATCACCCGCGCCCGCGAACTGGTCGCGGCGATGCAGCGGCCCAAACCGGAGGCACGGCCGCAACCGGCCGCCGAAGACGACAAGCCGGCGATGAAGGTGGTGACCCGGCCGGTGGCGACCGAGGGCTCCGCCCAGCGCGCCGCCACGCTGCTGAACGAACAGGTGTTCAAGAGCTATCTGGGCCATCGCGACGACGTCGATCCGAATGACCCCAAGCAAATCGCCACACTGTTTTACAATCCGCGGGAGTACATGCAAGGACACGTGCACTCGGCCTGGGAGGTCGCCGTCACCCGCGACCAGCCGACCCGGCTGGAAACCCCCTGGCGCGCCATCTCGTTCTTCCCGGAACAGCGGCTCGTTCATTTCGCGGCCGACGAGGCCCAGCTGCGCGCCGTGTGCGGCATCCCGTTCCGCAACATCGTCAGCCTCGACGTGGGCATGGACGGGCGCCAGTCACTCTCCAACGTCAAGACCATCGCCCCCGACGACGTCAAGGCCTTGCTCGAATCCGACCAGGTAACGCCGCTGGAAACTTTCCTCTGGAAGGTCGCACTGCTGACCTCCAAGGGCCGCATCCCCGACGCGGTCGACCCGCTGCGGCCGATCCAGCTCAAACGCTGGCCCAACATGACCCGGATCACGCTGCCACCCCACGCGATGCGGATCGCCGCCATCCTCCACGACAGCCCGATGACTCCGTTCCAGGCCGCCCAGAAGCTGGGCATCCGCCAGCAGTATGTGTTCGCCTTCTTCAGCGCCGCCTATGCCCTCGGCCTGATCAGCCAACCGGCGGAAGTCGTTCGGACTGCCGCCGCGGCTCCCGCCCAGCCCGCGAAAGCGGTGGGCACCGAGAAGGTGTCGCTGTTCAAGAAGATCCTCCATCGCCTCAAACTGAGCTGACCTCGAAGGACGCTTACGCCCATGAGCCAGTACAACAAAATCATCTTCACCGGCCCCGTCGGAGCGGGCAAGACCACAGCCATCGCCTCCCTCAGCGACTCGGCCCCCGTCAAGACCGACGCCCGTGCCTCGGACATGACCAAGGAACGCAAGGCCTCCACCACCGTCGCCCTGGATTACGGCGTGATGAACCTGCCGGGTGGGGAAAAGATCCACTTGTATGGAACGCCCGGGCAGGAGCGGTTCGATTTCATGTGGGACATCCTCACCACCGGCGGCATCGGCCTGGTGTTGCTGATGGACAATACCCGCACCGACCCCTTCCAGGATTTGCGGTTCTTCATCACCAAGTTCCGCGATTTCATCGACCAGACCAACCTGGTGATCGGCGTCACCCAGATGGACCTGAGCCGCCATCCGCCGCTGGAGGCCTACCACAGCCAGGTGGAGGCGCTGGGTTTGAAGCCGCCCATCTTCGAAGTCGACGCACGCAGCCGCGACGATGTCTCGATCTTGATCCAGGCCCTGCTGTATTCGCTCGATCCTGAGCTCGAGGAGACCCCGTAATGGGCTTTACCCTGGTCGAAAACCTATATATCCAGCCCACCCCCGCCGGGTGCTACTACGCCCTGTCGACGGCCGTCAAATCCCCGGAGAGGTTGCTGCTGCGAGCATTGCTGCACCAGGATCCGACCCCGGCGTTGAGCCTCGAGTCGCTGAGCGCCTGGTCGACCCTGGACGATCCCGAACAGGCCCTGGCACTGTTGCACCGGGCCCAGTCCCTGCGTTGGGTCCAGGGATTCCGCGAGCCATTGCAATGCCCCCAGCAGCCCCTGGAGACTCTCCTGCCCCGTCTGCTGCACAGCTTCAGCAATCAAGGCAAGGCCTTGCTGGCGGATCATCAGGGGTTCTACCTGGCATCCAGCGGATTCCCCCATGAAGTGGCCGAAGAACTCTCGGCCCTGAGCGCCGATCTGGCCAACTTGCACGAACGCCGCGTCGGCCTGCTGCAACACAACATGGGCCTCAACAGCAGCGCCTTCGCCATCGTCGACGCCGCCGGCAACAGCCGGCTGGGATTCTGGCCGCTGTACATCGGCGAGATGCGCTTCGTCCTGGTCATCAGCGGCATGCCGCATTTGAACCACCCCGATTTCGTCACGCTGACATGGCTGCTCAGCAGACGTTATACCTGATGAGGCCAGGCGGCCAAACTCGGGCGTTTTACCGGCACGGACATCGCCGTTGTAGGGATGCCGCTGCCCACCCCACCCTGCGATCCACCAACCAAAGATAATGAGGATATCCAATGCGCGCTGACATGCTCACCTCCATCCTGAACGAACTCAACGGTACCTCCGCCGATATCGAGGCCTCCGGCATCATCTCCACCGACGGCCTCATCATGGCCGCCGTGCTGCCGCAAGGTCTGGACGAAGACCGTCTGGGCGCCATGAGCGCCGCCATGCTGTCCTTGGGCGACCGGACCTCTCAGGAACTGGCGCGCGGTGGCCTCGAGCAAGTACTGATCAAGGGCGCCAAGGGCTACGTCCTGATGACCTACGCCGGCAACGAAGCGGTGTTGACCGTCCTGGCCAAGCCCAATGCCAAGCTGGGACTCATCTTCCTCGACGTCAAGCGCGCCGCCGAAAGCGTTTCGGCGCTGATCTGACGTCCTTCGCGCTTAGCCCTCTCACAAAAATACGGTCGACGACCATGGTTATGCATGCCCTCCACGACATGGTCCCAGAGGACGTTGCTGGGATTTTCCGCGAATACACCCTGACCTATTACGACGGCGCTCGGCGGAAGGTGTTGGTCGTCGACGAGGAAGTCCCATATCCGGAAGGCCGCCTCATCGTCTCGCGGACCGACCCGGAGGGAATCATCACCCATGCCAATCAGTCGTTTGTAGAGATGTCCGGCTACAGCATGGACGAGCTGATCGGTGCGCCCCATTACATCCTGCGTCATCCGGACATGCCACCGGTGGCATTCAAAGGTTTGTGGGACACCCTGGCCCGTGGCGAAACCTGGCAGGGCTACGTCAAGAACCTGCGCAAGGACGGGCGCTACTATTGGGTCAAAGCAACCGCGATCCCCAATGTTCGCAACGGCGCGGTGGTGGGTTACACCTCGGTCCGCCGCAAACCCTCGCGGCAAAAGATCGCCGAGTGTGAAAAGCTCTACCCGACCCTCTTCTAGCCCGTCCGGAGATCCCCATGACCTTCCAATTCACCGTGAGCCCGGATTTCACGCCGGACCATCTGTCGGGCTGGTACATATTCAACACCTGGTTGCAGAAAGCCGTCGACCTGCACATCCATCTCCACATCTACGACGACTTTCATCAGCAACGGGATGCGATACAGAACGACCGGGTCGACCTGATCTATGCCAACCCTTTCGACGCGGCCATGCTGGTCCGGGAGAAAGGATTCCGGGCCCTGGCCCGACCCGCCGGCAAGGCCGACGAGGCGGTGGTCTGCGTGGCCGAATCCAGTCCCTGCCAGAAAGTCGAGGAGCTGCGGCCCGGCATCCGCCTGGCCACCACAGACGACCCGGACGTGCACCTGATGGGCATGATCATGCTGGAGCCGGCCGACCTGTCGGCGGACAACATCACCATGGTTCCCTGTGACACCTACGTGCTGGTAGCCAAGGAATTGATCAAGGGAACCAGCGAAGTCGGCATCTTCCTGCAGGAGGCCTACAACGACCTCAGCTCCATCATCCGCCGTCAGCTGCGAGTCCTGGTGAGCGGGCAAATCCAGCTGGTGCACCATTGCCTGATGGTGGGCCCCAACCTGCTGCCTCACCGGGAACAGCTGCTGCAGGCCCTGCTCGGCATGGGCACCGACCCGAAAGGCCCCGGCGTGCTGGAGGCTTTGAAATTTTCGTGCTGGGAGGCTGTCGACGACGAAGAGGCCGAATTCATGATCGACCTGATGGATACCCTCAACACCTAGCCCCGACCGCCGCACCGGCTGGGCGGGAAGGGCCGATGACAGTTCTGGCGCTTCTATGACAGAATTGTCCGGTTAACTCAGTCACTCGGGAGAATTCGGATGCGCGTCATACTGCTGGGTAGCCCCGGCTCCGGCAAGGGTACCCAGGCCCAGTTCATCGTCGAACGTTTCGGCATTCCTCAGATTTCCACCGGCGACATGCTGCGCGCCGCGGTTCGCGAAGGCACCCCGCTGGGGATCGAGGCCAAGAAGATCATGGATGCGGGCCAACTGGTCTCCGATTCCATCATCCTCGGCCTGATCCGCGAACGTATCGCCCAGGACGACTGCACGGACGGATTCCTGCTGGACGGTTTCCCCCGCACCATCGCCCAGGCCGACGGCCTGCAGCAGATGGGGGTGCAACTGGACCAGGTGCTGGAAATCGCGGTCGACGACGAAGAAATCGTCAAGCGTTTGAGTGGCCGCCGGGTGCATCCGGGCTCCGGCCGTACCTACCATGTCGTCTTCAACCCGCCCAAGCAGGAAGGCCTGGACGATGAAACCGGGGAACCTTTGCAGCAGCGGGATGACGACCAGGAAGCCACGGTCCGCAACCGGCTGCGCATCTACCACGAGCAGACCAAGCCCCTGGTCGACTATTACCTGACCCGCGCGGAGCGTGGCGAGGTCGGTTTCACCACCATCCCCGGCATCGGCTCGGTGGACGACATCCGCGCCCGGGTCCTGGCGGCCCTCGCCTAGCGGGCGAACCGGCCCGTCTCGGCCGGTTTCACAGCAACGTCGATACATCCTACGGTTCATATCCTCCATGACAGGCAAAACCCTATACGACAAGCTCTGGGACGACCACCTGGTCGCCCAGGAATCCGACGGCTCGGCGCTGATTTACATCGATCGCCAGCTGGTCCACGAAGTGACTTCTCCCCAGGCGTTCGAGGGACTGCGCCTGTCCGGCCGCACACCCTGGCGGGCCGGCGCCAACCTGGCGGTCGCCGACCACAACATCCCCACCAAGGACCGCGACCAGGGCATCGCCGATCCGGTTTCGCGGCTACAGGTGCAGACCCTGGAAGACAACTGCAGGGAATTCGGCATCACCGAATTCGCCATGAGCGACCCGCGCCAAGGCATCGTCCACGTGATGGGTCCCGAACAGGGCGCCACCCTGCCGGGCATGACCATCGTCTGCGGCGATTCCCACACCTCCACCCACGGTGCCTTCGGCGCCCTGGCCTTCGGCATCGGCACCTCCGAGGTGGAGCATGTGCTGGCCACCCAATGCCTGGTGCAGCGCAAGGCCAAGAACATGCTGATCCGGGTCGACGGCCAGGCGGGTGCCGGCATCACCGCCAAGGACATCGTGCTGGCCATCATCGGCAAGATCGGCACCGCCGGCGGCACCGGCTACGCGGTCGAATTCGCCGGGACCGCCATTCAGGCACTCTCCATGGAGGGACGCATGACCGTCTGCAACATGGCGATCGAGGCCGGTGCCCGATCCGGACTCATCGCGGTGGACGAGACCACTATCGAGTATCTGCGAGGCCGTCCCTATGCTCCCGATGAGGAGCTGTTCGAAGCCGCAGCGGCCAACTGGCGCCGGCTGCGCAGCGATGAGGATGCGGTGTTCGACGCCGTCGTCACCCTGGACGCCGCCGCCATTCAGCCCCAGGTGACCTGGGGGACCTCCCCGGAGATGGTCTGTCCGGTCGACGGCAAGGTCCCCGACCCGGCCCAGGAATCCGATCCGGTGAAGCGCGAAAGCATCCAGCGGGCGCTCCAGTACATGGGCCTGGAGCCCGGGACGCCGCTGACCGCGGTTTCCGTCGACAAGGTCTTCATCGGCTCCTGCACCAACGCCCGCATCGAAGATCTGCGGGCCGCCGCCGAAGTGGTCAAGGGCAAGAGCCTTGCCGGCAACATCAAGCTGGCGCTGGTGGTGCCGGGATCGGGACTGGTCAAGCAGCAGGCGGAAGAAGAAGGATTGGATCAGATCTTCACCGAAGCGGGATTCGAATGGCGCGAGCCCGGCTGTTCCATGTGCCTGGCCATGAACGCCGACCGGTTGGAACCCGGCGAACGCTGCGCCTCCACCTCCAACCGCAACTTCGAAGGGCGCCAGGGCTACGGCTCCCGCACCCATCTGGTGAGCCCGGCCATGGCTGCGGCGGCAGCCATCCACGGACACTTCGTCGACATCCGTTCCATTTAAAGATCGAGCACTAACCACGATGCGCGCCTTCAAACAAATCACCTCGCGAGTCATCCCCGTCGATCGGGCCAACATCGACACCGACGCCATCATCCCCAAGCAGTTTCTCAAGTCGATCAAGCGCACAGGCTTCGGCCCCTTCCTGTTCGACGAATGGCGCTACCTGGACCGGGGCGAGCCCGACATGGACTGCAGCGGCCGTCCGGTCAATCCGGATTTCGTACTGAACGTGCCCTGCTACGCCAGCGGCGAAATTCTGCTGGCGCGGGAAAACTTCGGCTGCGGCTCGTCGCGGGAACATGCACCCTGGGCCATCGCCGACTACGGCATCCGCGTGATCATCGCCCCCAGTTTCGCCGATATCTTCTACAACAACTGTTTCAAGAACGGCCTGCTGCCCATCGTGCTGGATGCGGCTAGCGTCGACCAGCTGTTCGCCGAATGCCGGCCCGGCTACATGCTGACCGTGGACCTGAAGGAACAGACCATCCGCACGCCTTACGGCGAGACCCTAGCCTTCGGCGTCGATCCCTCCCGCAAGCACCGGCTGCTCAACGGTCTCGACGACATCGCCCTGACCTTGCAGCGCGCCGACGACATTCGTGCCTACGAAGCCCGGCGCGCCCAGGAAGCGCCCTGGCTGTTTGCAACCCACTGATTCAATACCTCTGCACTTTCGACATGACTCAAAAAATCGCCGTCCTCGCGGGCGACGGCATCGGCCCGGAAATCGTCGCCGAAGCCCTCAAAGTTCTCGATATCTTGCGCACCGGCTTCGGACTGAATGTGGAGACCGAAGCGGGCCTCATCGGCGGCACGGCCTACGACGCCACCGGCACCCCCTTCCCCGAAGCCACCCTCAAGCTGGCACAGCAAGCCGACGCGGTGCTGCTGGGCGCGGTCGGCGGCCCCAAGTGGGAACCTCTGGATTACTCGCTGCGCCCCGAGCGGGGCCTTTTGGGGCTGCGCTCGGAACTGGAGCTGTTCGCCAACCTGCGGCCGGCCATCCTCTATCCCCAGCTGGTCAACGCTTCCACCCTCAAGCCCGAGGTGGTAGCCGGCCTGGATGTCATGATCATCCGCGAGCTCACCGGCGGCATATACTTCGGCCAGCCGCGCGGCCGCCGCAGCAATGCCCAGGGGGAGCGGGAAGGCTATAACACGCTGATCTACAGCGAGTCGGAAGTCCGCCGCATCGCCCATATCGCCTTCCAGGTGGCGCGCAAGCGCAACAAGCGACTGTGTTCCATCGATAAGGCCAATGTGCTGGAATGCACGGAATTGTGGCGGGAAGTGGTCGTCGAAACCGGCCGGGAGTACCCCGATGTGGAGCTGAGCCATATGTACGTGGACAATGCCGCCATGCAGCTGGTCCGCAACCCCAAGCAGTTCGACGTGATGCTGACCGACAACCTGTTCGGCGACATCCTGTCCGACTGCGCCGCCATGCTGACCGGTTCCATCGGCATGTTGCCCTCCGCCTCCCTGGACAAGGCCGGCAAGGGCATGTACGAGCCCATCCACGGGTCGGCTCCCGACATCACCGGCAAGGGCGTCGCCAACCCGATCGCCACCATCCTGTCGGTGGCCATGATGCTGCGTTATACCCTGAACAACGAGGACTTGGCGGACCGGGTGGAACAGGCGATCCGGGCCACCCTCGACGAGGGCTACCGCACTCCGGACATCCATTCGGAAGGAGCCACCCGGGTCGGCACGGTGCAGATGGGCGATCTCATCGTCGCCAAGCTGCGCGCCTAGTCCCCTTCGGAGGGTACCCATGAGCAAGACTTACAACGTGGCGATCCTGGGCGCGACCGGGGCCGTCGGCGAAACCATGCTGGCCATCCTGGAACAGCGCGGCTTCCCGGTGGGCCGGGTCTACGCCCTCGCCAGCAGTCGCTCCGCCGGCACTGAACTGGAATTTTGCGGCGAGCCGGTCCGGGTTCAGGACGTGGACCAGTTCGACTGGAGCCAAGTCCAGATCGGGCTGTTTTCCGCCGGCGCTTCAGTCTCGGCGCGCTGGGCTCCCATTGCGGCCGCGGCCGGCTGCGTGGTGATCGACAACACCTCCTGCTTCCGCTACGAGGACGACATTCCACTGGTGGTGCCGGAGGTCAATCCGCAGGCCATCGCCCAGTACAAAAACCGCGGCATCATCGCCAACCCCAATTGCTCCACCATCCAGATGGTGGTGGCGCTCAAGCCCATCTATGACGCCGCCGGCATCGTACGGATCAACGTCTGCACCTATCAGGCGGTTTCCGGCACCGGCAAGAAGGCCATCGACGAACTGGCCGACCAGACCGCCAGCCTGCTCAACGCCAAGCCGGTCACTCCCTCGGTGTACCCCAAGCAGATCGCCTTCAACGTCCTGCCCCAGATCGACGTCTTCATGGACAACGGCTACACCAAGGAAGAGATGAAGATGATCTGGGAAACCCAGAAGATCCTGGGCGATCCGGAAATCCGGGTGAACCCCACCACGGTGCGGGTCCCGGTGTTCTACGGCCACTCCGAGGCGGTACACATCGAGACCCGAACCAAGCTCAGCGCCGAACAGGCCCGCGAACTGCTGAGGGCCGCCGCCGGCGTCCAGGTCCTCGACGAGCGTCAGCCCGGCGGCTATCCCACGGCGGTGACCGAGGCCGCCGGACAGGATGCGGTCTTCGTGGGACGCATCCGCGATGATCTTTCCCACCCGCACGGGCTCAATCTGTGGGTGGTCGCCGACAATGTCCGTAAAGGTGCCGCCCTGAACAGCGTTCAAATCGCTGAAGAACTAGTCAAAACCCATATCTAGCGCTAGTCTTTCAACCTATTGAAAAAGTTCCGCCGCGAACTGCGGCGAACCTGAACGGATCTGAAGAAAGGAGCAGGTAACGTGCGTAAGATTCCTAAATCCTTAGCGATAATGGGGCTGTTAACCCCGCTCGTTGCCCCCGTTAGCGCGGGTGCCTTGGGTATAGGGGACATCCGACTACGGTCGAACCTGAACCAGCCGCTCAGCGCCGAGATCCCCCTCGTTACCTCCGGCTCCGACTCCCTCGAGGAAATCAAGATTTCCCTGGCTCCCCCGGAGGCCTTTGCCCGGGCCGGCATCGAGCGCCAATATTTCCTGTCGAAACTCAAATTCCAGGCCACCAGGAAGGCCGACGGCAGTTACATCATTCAGGTCACCTCGCAGGAGCCCATTACCGAGCCTTTCCTCAACTTCCTGCTGGAAGTCAACTGGCCGCAAGGGCATCTGCTGCGGGAATTCACCGCACTCATCGACCCGCCGGCAACTTATGAAGGCCGCACGGTGGTCGCCACCGAAGCGCCGGAGCGCGCCGCCCCCGTGAAACGCGCGGCTGAGGAGGCGCCGAAACCCGCCGCACCGCGCCGTGCCATGGCCGCTCCGAGCGGTTCCGAAGCAGCGCTGCCGGCCGCCGGCAGCTACGGCCCGGTCAAGAAGGACGAGACCCTCTGGGGCATCGCCCGGCTGCTGGCGCGGGATGCCGGCGTCGCCCCGGACCGAATGATGCAGGCCTTGTTCCAGGCCAATCCGCAGGCGTTCTTCCGCAACGACATCAATGCGCTGAAAGCCGGTGCCACCCTGGCGGTGCCCAGCAAGGACAGCATCCTCCAGGGCCGGCCGGTGAAACCGCTGGAGACCCCGCCGGAACCCTCGGTGGCAACCGGCCAGAAGCCCAAGGTCAAGCCACCCGCGCCACCGGCCGCGCCGGAACCGGCACCGCGCGGCGAGCTGAAACTGTACACCCCGTCGGAAACCAAACCGGAACCGCCAACCGCCGCGGCAACTCCGCCATCCACCGGGGCACCCCAGACGGGCGCGCTGGCGACACCGGAAAAACCGGCTGAAACGGGTGCGATGGATCCCCGCATCACGGAGCTGCAACAACAGCTCAACGCCTTGCAGAGCCAGCTCAGCGTCAAGGACGAGCAAATCGCCACATTGCAGGCCCAGCAACAGGCCAAACAGGCACAGCCGGAACCGCCGCCTCCGGTACAGCCGCCGCCACCGGCCGAGACCGCGGCAGTTCCTCCGGCTCCGCCCGTGCAGCCGCCGACACTGGCTCCGCAGCCACCGGTGACTCAGGCACCACCGGCAGTTACCCCCCCGGTCACGCCTCCGGCGCCGCCACCTCCAGTGGCCCAAGTGCCGGAACCGCCCGCCCCCCCGCCACCGGCCCGGCCGCAGCAGCCGTCTCCGGCGCCGACTGCCGCCCCGACGGCAGAGCAAAGCTGGTTCAACTGGCTGCCGGAAGCCTATTACCTGGAAGTGGCGGGAGCCGGCACCCTGCTGGTCGGTGCGCTGATCTGGGTCGCCGTCCGCCGACGGGCCGCCATGCTGGACGATTTCGAAAGCATGTTCCCGCGCGACGCTCAGGAAAGCGCCTTCAGCGAGATCTATGCGCAAAAGCCGGCGGATTCCAAGATGCCGGCCCAAGAGGGCACCAGCAGCTTCAAGAGTTCGTTCCTGGTGGAATTCTCGGCCAGCGATTTCGACGCTCTGGACACGGAATCCGATGAGCTCGATCCGATCTCCGAAGCCGACGTGTATCTGGCGTATGGCCGTTACAAACAGGCGGAAGAACTGATCCGCAACGCCATCGTCCAATTCCCCGACCGCGACGAGTGCAAGCTCAAGCTCCTGGAAATCCATTACGCCACCGAGAACCGGGAGGCGTTCGAGAGCTACGCCAAGGAATTGTACGGCCAGAAGAAGGACAGCGACCCGGAGTTTTGGGGCAAGGTCATGGAGATGGGCAAGGAACTGTGCCCCGACAGCGCGCTGTTCTATTCCAGCGACGCCTCCATCCTGCAACTGGGCGGCAACGATTTGTTCAACCGTCCGCCCCAGGAAGCGGAGTCCACCGAGTTCGTGCCCTTGGGAACGCCGACCTCCGATCTGGACGAGGACTCCGACATTACCGTCGCGCCGCCGGCACCACCCAAGACGGAACAGCCGTCCACGCCCAAACCGGCAGCGACGTATGATGCCCTCGATTTCGGTGATGCCACCGAAGAACAGGATGATTTCATCCTGGACTTCGAAACGCCGACCGTACCGGTCAAACCGGCCGCACAACCCCCGGCTCAGCCGAGCGGAACCGCAGAGGCCGGCAAAGACCCGATGGCGCTGGACTTCGACCTGGAGTTTCTGTCGCCCCAGGAAGAGGCGGAAGCCAAGCAAGAGACCGCGCCCATCCTGGACTTCGGCGATCAGTCCTTCGAAGACCTGACCGACATGAACGAGCTGGAAACCAAGCTCGATCTGGCCAAGGCCTTCGTCGACATGGACGATGTCAGCTCCGCCCGGGAGATCCTGGAGGAGATCGCCCAGGCCGGCAACGATGCGCAGAAGAAGGAAGCGCGCAGCCTGCTGGCCAAGATCGAATAGCTGCAGACGTTGCGGGGCGGCGGTTTGCCGTCTCCCCCGCCTCTCGGGGAAACAGCGCCCGCCGAGGGGTGTTCCCCGAGCCTTTAAGAGGGCGTCGTAAAAGGTAGGTTAGGCTGAATGCAATGAAGCCCAACATTTTGATTCCGTTGGGTTACGCTGCGCTAACCCAACCTACATTTTCGCCTTTACGACACCCTCTTTAAGGTGAAAGGACGCACCCACCCTTCCCCGATCCCCGCAGTCCCGATGTCTTCCAAGCCTTCCCCGACCCCGCGTTTCCAGGTCGGCATCGATCTGGGCACCACCAACACCGTAGTGGCCTACTGCGATCTCGGCAAGGATCCGGCCATCGAGCTGTTTCCCATCGATCAGTTGATCGGTCCAGGCCAGACCGCGCCACGCCCCACCCTACCCTCCACCCGCTATCATCCGGCCGCAGGCGAACTGGCCGACCGCGACGCGACGCTGCCGTGGCGGCACCGGCACGGTGAAACCGAGGCGGTGCTGGGAGACTATGCCCGGCTGCTGGGCGCCAAGGCGCCGGCCCGGCTGGTAACCAGCGCCAAGAGCTGGCTGTGCCACCGCAATGTCGACCGGCTCGCCCCCATCCTGCCCTGGAACGCGCCCGAGGGCGTCGCCCGGGTGTCCCCGGTCGAGGCCTCGGCCTCCTACCTGGACCATGTGCGGCAAGCCTGGAACCAGCGCTTTCCGGAATACCCCCTGGAACGGCAGGACATCGTCCTCACAGTTCCAGCCTCTTTCGAGACCCTGGCGCGTCAATTGACTTTGGAGGCCGCCAAGCACGCCGGGCTGACCCGGATCAGCCTGCTGGAGGAACCCCAGTCCGCCTGCTACCACTGGCTGTGGCAACACCGCAGCCGCATCGCCGAAGAACTGGCCGACTGCCGCACCCTGCTGGTCGTCGACATCGGCGGCGGCACCACGGATTTCTCCCTCATCGAGATCGACCGGCCTGCGACCCGCACGCCGGAGTTGAACCGCATCGCGGTCGGCGACCATCTGATGCTGGGGGGCGATAACATCGATCTGGCCCTCGCCCATCTGGCCGAGGGCCGTTTGCAAAGCGGCGGCGCCCCGCTCCCTGCAAGCCAGTTCGCCGAACTGCTGGGACAATGCCGCGCGGCCAAGGAAGCGCTGCTGCAATCCGGCGCCCCGGCGACCCATCCGGTGACCCTGCTGGGATCCGGCAGCCGCCTGATCGGAGCCAGCCGCACCGTCCAGCTGAGTGCCTCGGAAGTCGGCGAACTGGTGCTCGACGGCTTCTTGCCGGCAACCACCCTGGACGAGCTGCCAACCCGAAGGCGTAGCGGCGTGGTCGAATTCGGGCTGTCCTATGCGGCCGACCCGGCCATCACCAAACACATCGCCGCCTTCCTGCGGCAACACCACGAGACCATCACCAGCCACAGCGGCGGCAACCCGATGCCCGACGCGGTGCTGCTCAATGGAGGCCTGTTCCTCAGCCCACTCCTGGCCGGCCGCGTCCTGGACATCCTGGCGCGCTGGCGCGGCCAGCCCCTCAAGCTGTTGCGCAACGACCACCCGGAATTCGCGGTAGCCTACGGCGCGGTGGCCTATGGTTTGGCTCAGCGCGGCCTGCTGACGCAGAAGATCCGCAGCAGCGCCGCCCGCAGCTATTTCCTGCGGCTCGATCCGGGCACCGCCGAGCCGCAGGGGGTTTGCCTGTTGCCCAAGGGAACCGAGGCGGAATCCCCGCAGCTATTGGCCGACCACAGCTTTGCCCTGAGGCTGGGGCGGCCGGTCAGCTTCCGGCTCGCCTGCACCAGCGACGAGACCCCTTACCGGCTCGGCCAACTGGTCACGCTCGCGACCGAGCGGTTCAACCCGCTGCCGCCATTGTCCCTGGCGCTGCAAACGAGCGGCGAAGCCGAAGCGGCGGTACGGCTGGCCGCCACCATCACCGAACTGGGGGATCTCAAGCTCCAGTGCATCGACCAGGCCGATCCCGCCCGGCACTGGGAGCTGCTGTTCCAGCTGGATGCGGCCGATACGCCACCCGAGGCCGGCAGCCATCCCCAGATGGATCAGGCGGCCACCCTGATCGGCGCGGTATTCGGCAAGAAGAGCAAGGCGGTCGACCCCAAGCAGGTGAAGAACCTCCGCAGCGACCTGGAACGGCTGCTCGGCAAGCGCGCCGACTGGCCGCTGCCGCTGTTGCGGGGCCAGTTCGACGTGTTGCTGCAGGGTGCCGGTTTCCGCCGCCGCTCGCCCGACCACGAAAAGCTGTGGCTCAATCTCGCCGGGTTCTGCCTGCGCCCCGGCCACGGCGCGCCGCTGGACGAGTGGCGCATCGGCCAACTGTGGCCGCTCTACGTCCAGGGCATTCAGCACGTCGGCGACGCCCAGACCTGGTCCGAATGGTGGACCCTGTGGCGCCGGTCCGCCGCCGGCCTCGACGCAGCCGCCCAGCAACGGGTGTTCGCCGACCTCGCCCCCCACATCGACCCCCTGGCCGCCAAGCGCGCCAACCTGACCGGCCTGGCCCGCAAACGCGGCTACGAAGACATGCTCAGGCTGGCCGGCAGCCTGGAGCGGCTGCCGGCCGCCGCCAAGACCCATCTGGGCGACTGGTTGCTGGAACGGCTGGCCAAGCCCGGAGAACCGGAGGTGGGATGGTGGGCGCTGGGCCGCACCGGCACCCGGGTGCCGCTGTACGGCAGCGTGCACGAGGTGGTCGCAGCCGAGACCGCGGAGCGCTGGCTGAAGGGGCTGCTGCCGCTGGACTGGAGGAAGGTGGCGGCCAGCGGATTCGCCGCGGCCCTGATCGCCCGGATGTCCGGCGACCGCGGCCGCGACATCGAGGCGGACCTGCGCCAGGCGGTGATCCAGAAACTTCAGGACAGCAAGTCTCCGCGCAGCTGGCTGGACATGGTCAGCCGGGTGGCCGACCTGACCGAAACCGATATCCGCCAGGCCTACGGCGAGGCCTTGCCGGCGGGGTTGCGACTGCTGCCGCAATGACGGGCTGCCCGGCTCAGTGGGTCGAGACCGCAGCCACCAATCTTGCGGCGATGCCGTACTGGGCGATCTTCTTGGACAGGGTGGAGCGGGTGATGCCGAGGATGCGGGCGGCCCGGGTGATGTTGCCGCTGCAGGCGGTCAAGGTGGCTTCGATCACCTCCGACTCCCATTCCGCCAGGGACCGGCCTTGTTGTGTCGGGAAAAGCTAGTTTTCGCGGCAACCTGAGACAATGCGGCATATTGCCGCATAACCTTAGGTCCCTACAGGGATTTCGCCGGTTTTGCATTCGCCGCCGTTTGGCTACAATGGCTTCCCGGAGCCGCGGGGGGTGACCGACACCCCCCCATCCGCGAATCCGACCCGCGTCGGAACTCGCCCCGAGTCCAGCCGCCACCGGTCACCCTCTCACGGGCACATCGGCCGGCATCGAACCATTCCGTCAACCCCGTCAGTCCCAGGATTTCCATGAGCCGAGCCTTCGTCAAAGAACACGACGCCGATGCGGCAGGCAGTGCGCTGCCGGAGCGGCCCCGCACCGGCCACACCAACTACGTGACGGCAGCCGGACTGGCTGCCTTGAAAGCTCGTTTCCTGTCGTTGCTGGACAGCCGCAGCGAACTCAGCCGGCGCGAGGACATGGAGAGTAAACAGCAGAACCTGACGGTGGAACGGGATCTGCGCTACTTCCAGGACCGGCTGGAATCGGCCATCCTGGTGAATCCCGACATCCAGCCCGCCGACCGGGTTCACTTCGGAGCTACGGTCCACGTGGTGGACGAGCAGGAAAACCGCCATGTGTTCCAGATCGTCGGCGAAGACGAGGCCGATGTGGCGCACGGCAAGATCAGCTGGTTCTCCCCGCTGTCCAAGGCCTTGCTGGATGCACGGGTGGGCGATGTGGTGACGTGGCGGCGGCCGGCCGGGGACATGGAGCTGGAGGTCGTCGCCATCGTCAGACAGGAAGCCCCGATCGATGCCTGAGCAAGCCGGCGGCGACCGCGGCGGCAATCCGATCGCTTGCCGCCTGCGCCGCAGCGCCCGGGCCAAGCAGTTGCGGCTGGTGGTACGGCCCGAGGGCATCGAAGTGATCGTACCGCCCCCGGTGTCCGAATCTGCCGCCCTGACGTTTCTCGCCCGCCACCGCGACTGGGCGGAAGCCAAGGTTCTGGAATTCCGCCGCAAGCTGCAGGCGCAACCCCCGGCTCGGGGTTTCTGCGATTTCGCCACCATGCCCTGGCAGGGCCGGGAGCTGCCGCTGCGGGTGGCCGAACGGCCTGGCCGCCGGGTCCAGGTCGCCATCGGCGACGCCGTGCACATCGAGCTTCCCCAGGGTTTGGGCAGCGCCAAGGACGGCATTGCCCGCCGCGCACTGTATTTGTGGGTGCGGCCCCGGCTGGCCGCCACCGTGGCCGAGCTGGCGGCCAGCCTCGCGCCGGCGCTGGGCGTCCGCCCCCGGCAAATCCGCGTCAAGGCCATGAAGACCCGCTGGGGCAGCTGCGGCCCCCTCAACGACATCAACATCAACTGGCTGCTGGCACTGGTCCCGCAAGAAGTGCTGCGCTACGTGGTGATCCACGAACTCTGCCACATTCGCCAGCGCAACCACTCGGCCGCCTTCTGGGCCCTGGTGTCGCAGTCTTGCCCCGATTACCGCAGCCACCGCCACTGGCTGCGCATCCATGGGCACTCCCTGATTCAGCGATTCGCACCGGCCTCGTGAAGCGCCGCTGGCTGCGCCAACTGCTGCCTTGGGCCGCCCTGCTGGCCGCCTACCTGGGACTGCAGCTGTTCGCCGGCTACCGTCTGGCTTCCGGTACGCCGCCTCCCCTGGCCGGCACCAGCCTGACCGGCGCCCGGCTCGATCTGGCACAACTGCACGGCCGGCCGGGGCTGATCTATTTCTGGGCCAGCTGGTGCGGCATCTGCGGCGCCATGCAGCGCAACATCAGCGGGATCGCCCGCGATTACCCGGTCATCACCGTGGCCATGCAGTCCGGCGGTGCGGACGAAGTGGCCCGCTACCAGGGCGAACAGGATTTCCATCCCCCCACCCTGCTGGACGAACAGGGCAACATCGCCCACCGCTACGGGGTCCGCGGCGTGCCGGTGATCTTCGTGCTCGACCCCAAGGGAGACATCCGGTTCGCCTCCACCGGCTACCAGACCGAGTGGGGGACGCGGCTGCGGCTGTGGCTTGCCGAACGACTTTGAGCTCACCCGGAGACGGATATTCTCTCCCCCCTGGGCGGACACCGAAGGCGGGCCGGAAATCCACCTCCATCCGTCCGCTCCCGAAGCGGGCTAAACCCCTGCATCATCGGGACAAATCGATCCTGCGCCGAAGCGCCATTCTCGTGTAAAATTTCAGGGACATCATCCCTCCGCCACCATGCACATCCTTCTAAGCAACGACGACGGTTACTCCGCTCCCGGCCTCATCGCCCTGGCCAATGCCTTGAAGGATCATGCGACCATCACCGTGGTGGCTCCGGAACGCAACCGCAGCGGCGCCAGCAATTCCCTCACCCTCGACCGCCCCCTCCACGTCAGCCGCACCGACAACGGCTACTTCAAGATCGACGGCACTCCGACCGACTGCGTGCACCTGGCCATCACCGGCCTGTTGGAACGGGAGCCCGACATGGTGTTCGCCGGCATCAATCACGGCGGCAACCTGGGCGACGACGTGATCTACTCCGGCACCGTGGCCGCCGCCACCGAGGGCCGTTTCCTGGGGCTGCCGGCGGTGGCCATTTCCCTGGCCGGGATCGCCCCTACCCATTTCGAAACCGCGGCCCAGGTGGCGGTGGAACTGCTGGGCAACATCCGCCGCCATCCGTTGCCGGCCGACACCATCCTCAACGTCAACGTGCCGGATGTCCCCTTCGCCGAGCTGAAAGGCTTCCAGGCCACCCGGCTGGGCCAGCGCCACAAGGCCGAACCGGTGGTGCGCGGCTGCGATCCGCGGGGCCGGGAAATCTTCTGGATCGGCCTGGCCGGCCCGGAGCAGGACGCCGGTCCCGGCACCGACTTCCACGCCGTCCGCAACCACTACGTATCGGTGACGCCGCTGCAGATCGACCTGACCCGCTACGAAAGCCTGGAAGCGCTGATGGATTGGCTGCCGGAAGCCGCGCTGTCATGAACCGGCGGCTGGAAGGCATCGGCATGACCTCGCGGCGCACCCGCGAGCGCATGATCGCCCGCATCCGCGAACAAGGGGTCAGGAACCCGGCGGTGCTGGAGGTGATGCTGAAGACCCCGCGCCACATCTTCGTGGAAGAGGCCTTCGCCAGCCGCGCCTACGAGGACATGCCGCTCCCCATCGGCTTCAACCAGACCATCTCCCAGCCGTACATCGTCGCCCGCATGACCGAGCTGCTGCTGGAAAAAGGCCCGCGCGGCAAGGTACTGGAGATCGGCACCGGCTCGGGGTATCAGACCGCCATCCTGTGCCAGCTGACCAAGCTGGTGTATTCGGTGGAGCGCATCTATCCCTTGCAGCAGCGCGCCCGCCGCTGCCTGCAGGACCTGCAGCTGCGCAACGTGCGCCTCAAGCACAGCGACGGCAGCTGGGGCTGGGACGATTATGCCCCCTACGACGGCATCCTGGTCACCGCGGCGCCGGCGGAGACGCCCCAGGCGCTGCTGGAACAGCTGGCACCCGGCGGAGTGCTGGTTTTGCCGGTGGGAGACGGGCGCGACCAAATCCTGCAACGCATCACCCGCACCGAATCCGGCTTCGACGTGGAAGAACTGGAGCCGGTGGTGTTCGTCCCCCTGCTGGGCGGTCTGGTGGAAGGCTCGGTCTGAGTCTTGCTTCTTCGGCCCTTACCGATCCGTCATCCATCCGAGTATCCCATGCTGCATGAAGCGATCATCTGGCTCGTCGACACCATCGGCTCCCTGGGCTATACCGGCATCTTCCTGCTGATGGCCATGGAGAGTTCGGTGCTGCCGGTCCCCAGCGAATTGGTGATGCCGCCGGCCGGCTACCTGGTCCAGCAGGGCCGCATGGACATGATCCTGGTCATCCTGGCGGGTACCCTGGGCAGCTGGGTGGGTGCCTACGCCAACTATTTCGCCGCCCGCTTCCTGGGCCGCCCGCTGCTGCTGCGCTACGGCCGCTACATCGGCCTGACGGAACACCACTTCGGCCGGGTCGAGCACTTCTTCCGCCAGCACGGCGAGATTTCCACCTTCATCGGCCGGCTGCTGCCGGTCATCCGCCACCTGATCTCGCTGCCGGCCGGCCTGGCCCGCATGAACCACCTGAGGTTCTCCCTCTACACCCTGGTGGGCTCCGCCCTGTGGGTGTCGATCCTGGCCTGGATCGGCTATTTCATCGGCGAGAACCAGGAGTTGATCATGCAGTATTCCCACCAGGCGGTGGTGGATGTGATCGCCTTCAGCATCGTGCTGGCCGCCGGCTACATCTGGCTGCACAAGCGGCGCACGGCGCGCTGAGGTCCGCCTTCACCGCCGCCCAGCGGCGATCAGATCCCAAGCCTTCAGGCAGCGGTAGGGCGCAGCGGGCAGATCGGGCCGGGATTCCACCAGCTGCACGGTCGAAGCCGGCCAGCGAATGGGCTCGAAGGTCATGTCTTCCGGCAATCGACGGGCGTGGCGCGCCAGGGTGAGATGGGGCCGGTAGGGGCGCCGCTCGATCGCAAAGCCTTCCGCCGCCAAACCCCGGTTCAACGCCTTCACCAGCCCCCGCAAGGGTTCCGGAGTGTCGCCCACCAGGCACAGCAGCTGCGGCCGCGGCCACAGTTCCAGCCGGCCGAAGGTCACCACCAGCGGCGCATCGGCCCGTAGCGACTGGCCGATGGCTTCCAGCACCGGCAGCTGCTCCACTGCGACATCGCCGAGAAAGGCCAAGGTCAGATGCAATTTTTCCGGCGGCGTCCAACGGCAGCGAAGGGCCGTTCGCCACGGCTCGCTGACGGTCAGGATGCGACCGCGCACATCCTGATCCGGCCACAGCGCGAAAAACAGCCGGCCGGTCCTATTCGCCATAGAGCTCCAGCAATCCGCCCAGAGCAATCGCCACCGCCTGTCGGCGCACGCCGCGGCGATCTCCCTCCAGCCGTCGGGTCTGCACGACCGAACCGCCATCCCGCCAGGTCCAGGCGAAGCACACGGTACCCACCGGTTTTTCCTCCGTTCCGCCGCCGGGACCGGCGATCCCGCTGACCGCCACGGCGCAATCGGCGCCGCTCGCCCGCAAGGCTCCGGCCGCCATGGCGGCGACGGTCGGCTCGCTGACGGCGCCGTGGCGCTCCAGGATCTCCGCCGGCACCGCCAGCAGTTGGCACTTGGAGTCGTTGCTGTAGGCGACGTAGCCGCGCTCGAACCAGCCGGAGCTGCCCGCCACGTCGGTGATGCACTGGGCGACCCAGCCGCCGGTGCAGGATTCCGCCAGCACCAGCCGGTGGCCGCGCCCGGCCAGGGCGACGCCGGCCCATACCGCCAGGGCGTAGAGTTCATCGTCGTTTGGGACCCTGTCGATGCTGGACTGCATGATCGCTCGTTAGATGAGGGAAGGCGGCGGATTAGGTCATGCCGGGCGGCTCGCGTTATCATCGCCCGATACCGGCCGCGCCTGGCCGGCCGGCACGAGGAAACCATGATACCGCCCCTACGCTCCATCGTCCCCGGCGTCCTGCTCGCCACGGCGATCTTCCCGCACCCGGCGGCCGCCAACCGGCCCGCAACCGCCACCCTGGCGCTGGGATGCTCCGGCTGCCACGGTACCGGCGGGCACGCTCGAGGGGTCACCCCGTCCCTGGCCGGCAAGCCCGAAGCCGAGCTGCTGCGGAGCCTGCGCGATTTCAAGTCCGGCCGTCGCAAGTCCTCCATCATGAACCGCATCGCGGCCGGCTATCAGGACGCCGACCTGGCCGACCTGGCCCGCTATTTCGCGACCGAAGGGAACGAGCCATGACGGACCGGCGCCGATTTCTGGCCTGGCTGGCGGCCAGCGGCGCCGTTGCGCTGGGCGGCTGTTCCTTCAATCCGTTGCGCTGGGGCGGCGCCAAAGTGGTGGTGATCGGCGGGGGTTACGGCGGGGCCACCGCCGCCAAATACCTCAAGCTGCTGGATCCGTCGCTGGACGTGACCCTGGTGGACAAGCGCAACAGCCATCTGTCCTGCCCCGGTTCCAACGAGGTGCTGGCGGGCTGGCGGGAACTGGAGTCCCTCCACCGCGACTTCCGGCGCCTGCGCAAGGCTTACGGCATCCGGGTCCTGCAGGCCGAGGCCAAGTCCATCGACGGCGTCAAGCGCCGCGTCACCCTCAACAGCGGCGACCGGCTGGATTACGACCGGCTGGTGATCTCGCCGGGCATCGACTTTCGCTGGAAAGCCATCGACGGCTACGGCCGCGCAGCCGCTCTGCGGGCACCCCACGCCTGGACCGCCGGCGAACAGACCAAGCTGCTGCAGAAGCAGCTCAAGGCCATGGACGACGGCGGGGTGGTGCTGATCACGGCCCCCGCCAACCCCTACCGCTGCCCGCCGGGACCCTATGAGCGGGCCTCCCTCATCGCGGCCTACCTGAAGCGTTACAAGCCCCGTTCCAAGGTGATCATCCTCGACGCCAAGACCCAGTTCTCCAAGCAGAAACTGTTTCTGAAAGGCTGGCAGGAGCTCTATCCGGGCATGGTGGAATGGGTTTCGGCGGAGAAGGAAGGCCAGATCGACCATGTCGACGTGATCCGGCGGGTGGTGCAGACCGAGTTCAACGAGCACAGGGCCAGCGTGCTCAACATCATCCCGCCGCAACGGGCGGCTTCCATCGCCAGCAAGGCCGGACTCACCGATGCCAGCGGCTGGTGTCCGGTGGACCCCGCCAGCTTCGCCTCCAGCCGGGTGCCCCACATCCACGTGATCGGCGACGCCTGCATCGCCACCCCCATGCCCAAGTCCGCCTTCGCCGCCAACTCCCAGGCCAAGGTATGCGCCCGCGCCATCGTCGAAGAACTGCAGGAACGCGATCCCGGCCCACCTTCCCTGGTCAATCATTGCTACAGCTTCCTGGCCCCGGACTATGCCATCTCCATCACAGGGGTCTACCAACTGGCCCGCAACGGCAGGGAACTGGCGGCGGCGGCCACCGGCGAGACGCCCATGGATGCCGACCGCCGCCAGGAAGCCCGCTTTGCGCGGGACTGGCAGGCGAACATCCGGGCCGATACCTTCGAATGATGCCACCCGGCGCTGCCCTCCTGGCAGCGCCGCTTTCCAGCCGGCAATCAGCCGAAAATCTTGGCCTGCACCTGCCGCTTTTCCATGCCGGCCGCCAGAGCGTCCACCAAATCCGCCACCCGCTGCCGCTCGGACTTGTCGAGCCGACGGTAAATCCGCTGGTAGATCAGGTTGAAGCGGACGATGTCGGCGGGGCCGTAAGGTTCCGGCAAACCGGAAACAAGGTCGCGCAATTCGCCGAAATGCCTGGATACGGTGCGAGGGGCGCAAGGATCGGGATGGCTCATGGAATGACCTCAGGTTCAAACTGGACACTGCAGGGATGCAAATTGGCTGCCATCGACCCCGCCTGCACCAAGATCGGATTTTTGCTTGACCCGACCCTCCCCACGGCACGCAACCCCGCGATCCGGCAGCGTTTCCGCCGAGCCGCAATGGGGCAGCGCGGAGGCGGGCAGCGCCCTGCCCTGTCGTATTCGCGACAATGTCGCCTCCCCTTGCACTACTTCGGACATCGATCCCGCGCGGATCGACCCCGGCGCCATCCAGCGCCGTCCCTTCAACCCTCGGGAGAACAGGGACATAACGCTCGAATCGGAACCTTCCCCAACATTGGCCCGGATTTTGGTTAGTCAGGAGAAAACGGCCGTCCCGGCGCCGGGACGGCTCATGCTTTCTTCCACAGCCATCGAGGTCAACAACATGGGGAAAATCGGCATATTTTTCGGCAGCGACACCGGCAATACCCGCCGCGTCGCCAAATCCATCGCCAAAAAGCTGGGGGACGACGCCGCCGATCCGGTCAACGTCAACAAGGCCAGCATCGACGACCTGCTGGGCTACAGCGCGCTGATCCTGGGCACACCCACTCTGGGCGACGGCGAGTTGCCGGGACTCGGCTCCGGCGCCCAGGCGGAGAGCTGGGAAGAATTCCTGCCGCAGCTGAAGGGCAAGGATTTCTCGGGCAAGGTGGTGGCCATCTTCGGCCTGGGCGACCAGGAAGGCTACGGCCACGAGTTCGTCGACGCCATGATCGATATCTACGACGTGGTCAAGGCTGGCGGCGCCACCATCGTCGGCTCCTGGTCCACCGACGGCTACACCTTCGAAAAATCCAAGGCCATCGTCGACGGTGATTTCGTCGGCCTGGTCATCGACCACGACAATCAGAAAGAACTGACGGATGAGCGGGTCGACGCCTGGCTCGACCAGATCAAGTCCGATTTATTGGCCGCTTAACCGCAACCGGAGTACCCAGCAAACATGGCGATACAAACCATCAAGGCCTTCTCAGAAAAGGCCAAGACCGACGCCGACCTCGGCGCCAAGCTGAAGGAGTGCCTGAAGATCCGCGAACTGCTCAGCGTAGCCCGGGAAGCCGGGTTCGACATCGACGAAGTCGAACTCTATCCGCCCAACGAGCCGCAGTTCAGCGAGGACCAGCTGTCCGAAAAACTGGTCAAGGCGCTGCTGCGCGCCTGAGCCTTTCCCAAGGGCCCGCCGCAAGGCGGGTCCGCCGCTTTGCCCCGAACCCTCCCATGACCGACGCTCTTGCCGGCGACTGCCGTTATTTCCTCACCTACAGCGGCGTCAAGCTGCCCTTCAAGCTCACCGCACCGCTGGACCCGAGCCAGATCGAGAACCGCAACACCTATTTCCGAGGGTTTTTCGACAGCCAGGACCGCTTGATCGGCTTGCAGAAGTTGGTGTACGGCGAGATCGAACTGGAACACCGCTACCGCTTCGACGAAGTGGGCACCCTGCGGCGGGCGGAAATCACCGATGCCGACGGCGAACGAACGGTGCTGGAATTCGACGAAGCCGGGCAACCGATCGCTGGCTGATGGCGGGGGGCGTCAACCCGCGACCCGGCGCCTGGCGAGGCTGAAGCCCCACCTACAAGCCCCACCTGCAAGCCCCGCCGAGCCACCGCCCGGAGGCGTGCCAGCCAAGTACGCCCGGCCAACGGCCACTGCCCCTGATATCTCACGGTTTTCCAGTCCCTTCAGGCTGTCGCTCAGGCGACAAAGCGCCAGCCGATGTCACCTTTGCAACAGGGCGCACAGGGCGGCTTATCCGAAAAATCAATGTCTTCCGTCGTGGCACACATGCTGCAGTCCAGCATCGTGAGAAACCCAATACCAGCGAGGTTGCCCATCATGGATTTGCCCGTCTTGAATGCCCATGCACCGGCCGCGGCCAAAGGGGGCTGCAGTGCCTCTTCCTGCGGCTCCACCGACGACCAGGTGAACCAGCTCCCGGATCACATCCGCGAGAAGGTCCAGAACCACCCCTGTTATTCCGAAGACGCCCACCACTACTTCGCCCGCATGCACGTGGCGGTGGCGCCGGCCTGCAACATCCAGTGCCATTACTGCAACCGCAAGTACGACTGCGCCAACGAGTCCCGCCCCGGCGTGGTCTCAGAGCTCTTGACCCCGGAACAGGCGGTGAAGAAGACCATGGCGGTGGCCACCACCATCCCGCAGATGACCGTGCTGGGCATCGCCGGCCCCGGCGACCCTCTGGCCAATCCGGAGCGGACCTTCGCCACCTTCCGCATGCTCACCGAGCAGGCGCCCGACATCAAGCTGTGCGTCTCCACCAACGGCCTGTCCCTGCCCGAATCGGTGGACGAGCTGTCCAAGGCCAACATCGACCACGTCACCATCACCATCAACACCGTGGACGCCGAGATCGGCGCCCAGATCTACCCCTGGATCTACTGGAAGAACCGCCGCATCAAGGGCAAGAAAGGTGCCCAGATCCTCATCGACCAGCAGCAGAAGGGGCTGGAGATGCTGGTGGCCAAGGGCATCCTGGTAAAGGTCAACTCGGTGATGATCCCCGGCATCAACGACAAGCACTTGGCGGAAGTCAGCAAGATCGTCAAGTCCAAGGGCGCCTTTTTGCACAACGTCATGCCGCTGATCGCCGAGGCCGAGCACGGCACCTTCTACGGCGTCATGGGCCAGCGCGGCCCCTCCCCGGACGAGCTGATGGACCTGCAGGAAGCCTGCTCCGGCGACATGAACATGATGCGCCACTGCCGCCAGTGCCGCGCCGATGCGGTGGGCCTGTTGGGCGAGGACCGCGGTTCGGAGTTCACGTTGGACAAGATCGACGCCATGGAGATCGACTACGCCGCCGCCATGGAGATGCGCAAGCAGGTCCACGAAGGCATTCTCTCCGACATGGAGGAGAAGCGCGCGGCCCAGGCGGCCAAAACCAAGCCCAAGGTGCCGGCGGGCACCCGTCCGGTGCTGATGGCGGTGGCCACCACCGGCCAGAGCCTGATCAACCAGCACTTCGGCCACGCCAAGGAGTTCCAGATCTACCAGGCATCGCCGGACGGCGTGAAGTTCATGAGCCATCGCAAGACCGACCAGTACTGCTCGGGGGATTCCACCTGCGGCGAGGCCGAATCGGCGCTGGCCCGCACCATCCGTTCCCTGGAAGGCTGCGAGGCGGTGCTGTGCTCCAAGATCGGCTACGAGCCCTGGGACCTGCTGGAACAGGCCGGCATCATCCCCAACGGCGAACACGCCATGGAAAACATCGAGGACGCGGTGATGGCGGTCTACCTGGAGATGCTGGCGGCCGGCAAGCTGGCCGAAGCGACGGAAAAGAAACAACGGGCGAATGCCTGACCGTAGGTTGGGTTGACGGCTCCATCGTCAGCCCAACAAAAAGCGCCGCGTTGTCCAACAAACGTTTGCCAATTTGTTGGGCACGGAGAGACGTGCCCAACCTACCCATGGTGGCTCTATGGCTCTGAAAATCATCGAATCCTGCGTCAACTGCTGGGCCTGTTTGCCGGTCTGTCCCACCGAGGCGATCTATGAGGCCAAGCCGCACTTTCTCATCGATGCCAAGAAGTGCACCGAATGCGAGGGATCCTATGCCGACTCCCAGTGCGCCACCATCTGCCCCATCGAGGGGGCGATCCTGGACAGCCTGGGCGAGGCCATGAACCCGCCGGGCTCGCTCACCGGCATCCCCCCGGAACGGATGGCCCAGGCCATGGCGGAACTGGCCGCCCACTAGCCCTATGGCCGAAGTGGATTTCTGGGAGAAGCCCGGCTGCATCAACAACACGCGGCAGAAGCAGCTGCTGCGCGAGGCCGGGCATCTCGTCCGCGAACACAACCTGCTGACCGAAGCCTGGGCTTCGGAGCGGCTCCGTGCCTTCTTCGGCGAGCTGCCGGTGGCGGAGTGGTTCAACCGCAGCGCGCCGGCCATCAAGGAGGGTCGGGTGGTTCCCGAAGGCTTAGGGGAAGCTGAAGCGCTCGCACTGATGATCCAGGACCCGCTGCTGATCCGCCGTCCGCTGATGCAGGTTGGCGATCAACGCCGGGTCGGCTTCGACGCAGCGGCGATGGATCTCTGGATCGGCCTTGCGCCCAAGGCGGCTCAGGGCAACGCCGATCTGGAAACCTGCCCGCGCAGCCATCAGGACTCTTTGAACCCTCTCCCTCCGGGAGAGGGCAGGGTGAGGGCGGGTGTCTGCGGGGATTCGGGTGTCGTCCAGCAAGCATTGAGCTCTACTGGCCCTCACCCCAACCCCTCTCCCGCGAGGAGAGGGGCTAATGCCGAAGGCGTCGGGCCATGACTTCCGCCCGCATCGAGCAGGCGGTGAGCCAGCGGGAAGCCATCCCGCTGTCGCCGCGCGTCCACTGGGTGGGCGCCCTCGATCCGGGCCTGCGTACCTTCGACGTCATCCTCAAGACCGCCAACGGCACCAGCTACAACGCCTATGTAGTGCGGGGCAGCGCCGGGGTGGCGGTGGTCGACACGGTCAAGCGCGAATACTCCAGCGATTTCTTCGCTCGCCTGGAGCAGGTCGCGGAATACGACGAGATCAAGGTTATCGTCCTCAACCACCTGGAGCCCGACCACACCGGCGCCCTGCCGGAGCTGATGGAGCGTGCGCCGGGAGCGCAACTCTACATCTCCCACAAGGCCCAGATGATGCTGAAGGCCCTGCTGAAGCGGGAAAACCTGGATTTCACCACGGTCGAAACCGGCGATCGCATCGAGCTGGGCGACCGCAGCCTGCAGTTCCTGCACACCCCGTATCTGCACTGGCCGGATACCCAGTGCACCTATCTGCCGGAGGAACAGATCCTGCTCTCCGGCGACGTGTTCGGCTGCCATTTCTGCGATGCCCGGTTGTTCAACGATTGCACCGGCGATTTCCGGTTCTCCTTCGAGTACTACTACGCCCACATCATGCGGCCGTTCCGCGAGTTCGTGGTGCGCGCGCTGGAGCTGATCGAGCCGCTGCCGCTGCGGCTGATCGCCCCGGCCCACGGCCCCATCCTGCGCGACCGCCCGACCGATTATGTGGCGCGCTACCGGGAGCTGGCCTCCCCGCGACTGAAGCGGGAAGTCCATCCGGGAGAGAAGACACTCTTGGTCTTCTACATCAGTTCTTACGGCAACACGGCCCGCATGGCCGAGGCGATCTATGCCGCCGCCCAGGAGATTGCGGGCGTGCGGGCATCGCTCTACGACCTGGAAGGTGGCGAGACCGAAACCTTCGCCGATTTGCTGGAAGAAGCCGACGCCCTGGTGCTGGGTTCGCCCACCATCAACGGCGACGCCGTCAAACCCATCTGGGACCTGCTGTCCTCCCTCACCGTCATCGACATGAAAGGCAAGCTGGGCGCCGCCTTCGGCTCCTACGGCTGGAGTGGCGAGGCGGTGAGGATGATCGAGGACCGGCTCCGTGGGCTGAAGCTACGTGTTCCCCTGCAAGGAGTACGGGTCAAGCTCATCCCGACACCTGAGGAAATCCAGCAGTGCCGCGACTTCGGCCGGGCGCTGGGGGAGGAACTGATGGGGCGCCGCGAGGCGCGGGTGATCGACATGTCCGACCTGTTAACTTCCCAATACTCAGCTTAAAGAGGAGAACTCCATGGCCAAGGCCACCATCACCTTCGAAGACATCAACGTGACCGTCACCGTGCCGGCGGGAACCCGGGTCATCGAAATTTCCGAGAAAGTCGGCTCCGGCATCACCTACGGCTGCCGCGAAGGCGACTGCGGCACCTGCATGATGAAGGTGACCGAGGGCTGGAACAACCTGACCGAACCGTCGGTGCTGGAAGACAAGATCCTGCGGGAGAACTACGCCGGCAAGCACAACCGCCTGGCCTGCCAGGCCCAGGTGCTGGGCGGAACCTTGTCGGTGCGGCCGGCGTAAGGCGGAACCATGGATGGGTTCCGTCCTCGTCCCTGGCCGAACGAACGTAGGTTGGGCTAACGGCTCCATCGTTAGCCCAACCGTGACCCCGATTCGTTGGGCTGCATAGAGACGCAGCCCAACCTACCAAGAGGAACAAGCAATGGCTCTAATCACCTTCAGCAGTCCCGAATACAAGGACAAGACCGTCTACGCCGTCGCCGGCAGCCACACCCAATCCCTGCTCAAGCTGGCTCTGGAAAACAAGATTCCCATCCAGTTCAACTGCCAGGACGGCGAGTGCGGCACCTGCGTGGTCAAGGTCAGCAGCCTCGACAAGAAGGAGCGCATGGGCGGGCCGCTCACCGCCAAGGAAGTGGGCGTGCTCAAGGAACTGGGCAAACTCAAGGAGAGCGACGTGGAGCAGATGGCCGTCACCGACCTGCCCACCGATTGGCGGCTGGCCTGCCAGATGATCGTGCGCGACGAAGACATCCTGGTCGAATACTGATCCGCCATGAACGCCCAGCTCAAGCCCAGCGAACCCACCCGCGAACAGGTCTACCGGCGCCTGCGCGCGCTGGTGCCGGCCGACTCGCCCAACGGTGAGTGGCTGGCCCGCCTGGTGGCGAGTTGGAGCTTGGGCCTCGGCGCCCTGCCCGATCATCTCGGCCTGGAACCTGAAGCTTTCGAGGCCCTGCTGTCGCATTGCTTCGCCGGCGCCGGACTCGACGTCCGCGCGCCCTCCGGCCGCCGCGCCGATTTCAGCCGCATGCTGGAAAAGCAGGAGCTGACCGACTACCTGCTCCACCAAGCCGCCCGCCCCGACCACCCGGAAACCTCCTGGATCGCCGGCATCCTGGTGGCCGGCTGCCTGGGCGAAGACCATCTGTGGCAGGACCTGGGGCTGTGGTCCCGCAAAGATCTGAGTGAGCTCATTGCTTGCAATTTCCCGTCCTTAGCCGAGCGCAACGAGCGGGACATGAAGTGGAAGAAATTCCTTTACAAGCAGTTGTGCGAGGCGGAAGGCATCTACGTCTGCCGCGCGCCCTCCTGCGACGTGTGCATCGACTACCCCAAATGCTTCGGACCGGAGGACTGACCATGTATATCGCTACGACCGGATTGGAGATTTCCCTGCTGGCCGCCGCCGGACTGCTGGCTTCCGCCCTGTTCCGGCTCTACCTCGCCGCCAGGCCGCGGCCGGTACCCATCCAACTCAAGAGAAGAGCACGCCCATGACCCTACTCAACGACCTGCTGCAAGGCATCCGGGAAAACCGCATCGTCCCCTATCTGGGGCCCTATGCCCTGGCCGGCGCCCGCCACGCGGTCACCGGCGAAGCCATGCCCGCTGACAGCGACAGCCTGATCCTGGCCATGAACGGCGGCAAGCCCATGGCCCCCAAGCTGATGTACGAGTTCCCCCGCGCCGCCATGAACCTGGAGCTCAAGCGCGGCCGCAGCTTCATCGAGCAGTTCCTCGCCAAAACCTACGGCGAGACCCGCTGGTCGCGGGCGCCACTGCACAACTGGCTGGCGGAGGTGAAGCCCCGCTATGTGATCGACATCAACCGCGACACCCAGCTGCAGGACAGCTATGCCGGAACGCCCCATCTGCTGATCCGCGGCCTGGCCCGGATCGCCGGCACCGACTACCGCTTCGCCATCCACCATTACGACGGCAGCAGCTATCGGGAGATCGGCCAGGGTGATGCCGACCCCAATTTGCCCATCTTGTTCAAGCCCATGGGCAGTCCCGTTCCGAAACCCAATTTCATCGCCTCCGACGCCGACTACGTCGATTACATCACCGAGCTGATGGGCGGATTCGCCATTCCCTCTTTCCTCAAGGAATACCGCAAGGACAAGCAATATCTGATGATCGGCCTGCCGCTGAACCGGGATTCCGAGCGCATGGTGATGACCGACATCACCTACGGATCGGGCACGCCGCGCGGCTGGGTCCTGAACAAGGCCCCCACCGACAAGGAAAAGCGCTTCTGCGCCCGCTTCGGCCTGGAGATCCTCGACTACGACCTCGACGACCTGCTGGCCACCGCCGGCTGGGCGATCGAGCAACGGAAAACGGCATGAGGGCGGGTGGGTTAGCCGCGCAGCGAAGGGGTTGCGGGTAGCTCAACCAACACCCGATGCGCGGCTCAGCCCGGGAGGCGCTGTATCGATCAGCGCGTCCCGGGCCCGTTCGCCACGGTTCACTCGCATTGGCCGCTGGCCCCGGTCACGGGATGTTGGGCGGTCGGGTTGTTGAGCTTCGCTAGCACGGAGCAAGGCACGGCGCTGATGCGGCCATTGAAACTCCAGCGCAATCCTCGGTGATCCAGGCTCTGCCCATGAAATTTCCGGCGGCACGGTTGCAGCGGCGGAGAGTCCGGCCGCTCGGGTCGGTCGGCTTCGCGACCCTGCCGGCGACCATCTGTGTGTTCCAACCTTTCAACCCGAGTCATCGAATTGTTCGGCCTGCTCAACATGGGCAGCCCGACCCTGGTGAAAGCCTTGCTGGGCATGGCCCGATTGCGCGGCCATCTGCGTGCGCAGGCGGTTACCGGCAGCCGCACCAAATTGCTGGTACCGACCGACAGCTTGCTGGAAACCTTGGCCGTTTGGTTCACGGCTAATCTGACTGCGGTCGAATTGCTACACCCATTTCCTGAGCCTGCCGCCCATCTCGGCAAACAGCCGGCCATGCTGTACCAGATCTTTTCCTACGGAGTCAGCGCCTACGTGCATAACGGATTCTTCCTGTCCGAAGATTTTCCGATGGTGCGGGCGTTCATGGGCCGCAGCAACGGCTATCTGGTGCTGATGGCTTTGATTGCCAGTGCCGAGGCGGATGCACAAGGCCACCTGATCGCCGCGGCTCCGTCTCAGCAACTTGCCCAAGCGTTGTCGGTATCGCGCGGCACCGTGCGCAACATGCTCAAGCAGGCCCGGGAGGCCGGCTGGCTGACGGAAATCTCCCGCGGCTCCTACCAAGTCAGGCTCAGTCAGGAATTCGCGGACCTTTGCGATGATTGGATGGCCATGGAATTCGCATGGATGAGCGCTCTTGCAGCCGAAGCTTGGCTGACCCTGGCGGTTGGCACCGATGGGTTGACAAGCTGACTGGCGCCGGCCTCAGTGATCGCTGCCGGCAGCAATGACTGAAGTCGCAGTCCTGGGGGTGATGGGATGGCCCTGTATTCCAGTGGAATCGATCCGAATCCGCGGATCACCAACCACCCAAGAAAACCAAATCGAGCATTGAGTGTCCAACGGCGGCGGTCAGCCATTCGGCCGCCGCACGCGTTTCATTCCAACAACATCCCATCCATTGGAGGAAAAGCCCATGTTCAAATTCGAAGGCTGGAATCGTTGGGAAATCCTGCTACTAGGGGTTTTGGCGGTGGCAGGACTCGGCGTCTTCATCAAGACGGTATTCGCGCCGAGCGGCGAGGATTGGGCCGAGTTCAAGGAGAAACACCACTGCCAGAGCCTGGCCAAGGTCCAGGGCAGTGATTTGTCGGGCTGGTATTGCGACGACGGCAAAGTGCACCAGCCCTGGCGCAACGTGCAATAGTTCGTTGGGTGGGTTACCGGCGCCTCGTCAGGATGCCCGCTCATGCGGATCAGCCGCGACGAACGTGGTAACCCACCGAAGTAGACCCAGGGAAGCTTCGACCGGCAGCGGGACCTTGGATATCGACAGTAGATAGAATAACGAGAGCCAGTTTCCGGGACCATTGCGTGGCAGCATCCGCTGTCACCACCAGAAGATCCCGCAGACATCAAGAGTAAACGCCGGCATCGCGCCCTGGATAGCTTTCACTCAAGTTTAGACATTCAGACATTCACGCCGCCGGCATCCCATGGAGCCGGCGGCTTTTTTGTGCCCAGAATTTTCACATGACGCAAAATAGTACTTGACAAACCCCGGAGGTCGTGCGGCCGTGCCCCAGCTGACTTGGCTTTTTAAGTCAGCTGGGGCGCGGCCAATTAGGGAGCGATTTTTTTGCTCCCGGTCGCCCCCCATGCCCCTGTCCAGCCTCGCTCGCACCCAACTCTCCCTGTGGATTTCCCAACTCCTGCTCGCGGTCCCCATCCGCTCCCGCGCCACTTTCGTCGAACTGCTCTGCGCTTGCCTGGTCTCTCCCGAAGGCTGGGTCACCCGCGCCATCTCGGCGATTTGCCGCCGCAAGCATTGGACCACCTCACAAGCTCATCGAACGCGGCAGCATCCGCATCGTGCCCCTGGCCCGCACCACCTTTCCCTGGTGCTGACGGTCCTGGCCCCCGATGCCATCCTCCTGGTGATCGACGATACCCTGGTTCCCCGTGGCTCGCTGTCTGCTCCGGGCTGCGACATCCGCTTCGATCATGCCCACAAGATCAACCGGCCCGATTTCCTGCGCTCCCAGAATTGGGTCACCCTCGGCATCCGTATCTTCACGGCCGAAGGCCGCCGATGGGTGCTGCCGCTCCTCTCCCGCCTGGTACCCGCGACCGGCAACCGCAACAAGCTCACCCTCGCCCTGGCCCTGATCCGGGCGCTGGCTCCGGCGGCCGACATTCCCATCCGGGTGTTGTTCGATTCCTGGTTCATGCGCGCCCGCTTGGTGTTGCCTTTGCTGCACCGTGGCTTCCAGGTCGTCGGCCAGGCCCGCTGCGATACCGCCCTGTTTCTGCCGCCGCCCCCGCGCGCCGGTCGCGGCCGGCCCCGCAAGTACGGCCAGAAACTGACCCGCGCCGAGATCGAAACGCTGCCCGCCATCCTCCTGACCCTGAACCTCTACGGCACCGATCAAACCGTTCGCATCCGCTCCATCGTCGCTCTGGCTCGCTTTCTTCGCGGAGCTCCCGTGCGCGCCGTCTGGTGCGAGTTCTTCGATCCCAATGACCAGGCCTGGTCCAAGCCACGCCTGCTGCTCGCCAGCGAAACCCAGGTCTCACCCGAAACCGTGCTGCGACTCTACGCCCGCCGCTGGGGCATCGAGATTTGCCAGCCATACAACCTCTGTAAAAGTGAAGTTAACAAATACCACGTGATTTCGAATGGGGGGCGGCTTCGGCCCGCTGCGACCGCAATCGCGTGATTTCGGCGGCATCGGCCCGGATTAACCAGATCGGATGCGAGGCTCCTGGTTCCTTTCTGGCCGTCAGTCGTCCTTTCAACAACCACGAATGAAGCGTCTGTGGCGGCATCGCCAATTCGCGGGCCAATTCCTGGACAGTCCATTCGTCCGCCCGACGCTGCACCTGCGTCGCCGGCGACGGCCGGGAAGCTCCCAAGCCTCGTCGCGCCAGCAAGGCATTGACCATGGCTGCCGTGAACGTGGCACGGCGTTTGGCCGGCCGCCAGCCTTCGGCATTCAACTGCTCGGCAATGACGACGCCGGAATGGCCTTCTTCGTGTAAGGCCACCACGCGCGCCACCAACTGCGGGTAGTAGCTCAACTGATCCAAACGCGCCACGGGTCTGGACAAATGTAGCCGGGTGCCCGTGCCGCCCCGCCAATGGATCTGCACTTCGACCTGTTCACTCTCGTCTGGTACCGTGACGACGATTCGCTCTACCAAGTGGCGGATGATGGCCTGCCGGTCTGCGGACGTCGTTGTCGGCGCTTGCCACAGAGTCGGGATATCACTCGCCAAGCGCCTGATCGCTGCGCATTCCTCGGCCGACAAGGTCGGCGGCTGCTGAGCCTGAAGCTTGGCATACTCCGCTTTCAGGTCTTGCTCCTCGGCCAGCGCCGCTTCCCACTGCCGTTCCAAAGTTCCCGCCACCAGGCGATTTTCGGGTTCGACGGCCGTATATTGGCGAAACGCGCGCTCGGCCTGATAACGGGCTCGTTCCAGACGTTGCGCCCAATGCTGGTGTAGTTGCCGGCGCTCGGCCTCCAGATCCTGCGCCGCCTGCAAACTGATTTCCAGAGCGGCCGGCTCCAGGGCCTTCAACACCCAGTCGCTGACCAGCTGATCCAAGGGAAATCCTGCCAGGGACTGACACAGGGGCTCCCCGTAATCGACCTGAGCGCGACTGCACACATAGCGTAAATTCCGGCCGTTCTGCCGATAGGAGGTCGTCATCCGCAAACCACAGCGCCCGCACACCAGCAGGCCCGACAGCAGCGACGCTCCCTGTCGGATCGCCCCCAAGGCTTGCGCCGTGTTGGCTTCCAACTGGCTGAGATTCCGGGTGAACTGTTCCCAGCCGATATAGGCCGGAAGCCGATCGCGGAGCAGGACCTGGCAGCCTTCCAGCGGCGCGACGGTCCGTCCGGTCCCCGGCCGCCCCGGCTGTTTCCGCCGCGGGTCGGTCGGACGCCGCCCATACACATAGGCACCGGCATACACCGGATGATGCAGCAGGTTGCTCAGCGTCACCCGATTGGGGCGCCGCCACTCCAATTCCCCTTTGCTCAGGCCGGTCGCCACCCGGTGGGGCAGCTGAATCTGATGACGGACCAAATACTGCAAGAGCCCGTTCACCGTCCCCAACCGCCCGAACTGATCAAAAATCAGCTGGATCGTCGCTTGGACCCCGCCATCCGGGTCCTTGATGACCTCGCCCGAAGGCCGCTGCACGTAACCCATCGGCAGCCGCATCGCCAACTCGCCCCGCTCCGCTTTAGCGCGCTTGCCCGCCTGCATCCGCTGCTTCAGCACATGTAACTCCGCTTCCGACATGGTACCTTTCAGCCCCAACAGCAACCGATCGTTATAATCGCGCGGGTCGTACACCCCGTCCAGATCGCCGATCAGGGTCCCAAACAGGGCGCAGACCTCCAACAGCTGGTGCCAATCTCGGCAGGACCGCGCCAGCCGCGACATCTCGATACCCAACACGATCCCGATTTGCTCCAGACTGACCGCTGCGACCAGGCGCTGAAAGCCAGGGCGCCCCTCCGCCGTCGCCCCCGATCGGCCCAGATCGTCGTCAATCACCTGCACGCGCGACCGCGACCACCCCAGGCTCAAGGCCCGCTCCACCAACCCGTATTGCAAGCGGGTCGATTCCTGATGACGGGCCACTTGCTGTAACGTCGACTGCCGCACATACACCACCGCCCAGCGGTCGCGGTGCATGCCCTGAATCTTGCCGCTGAGCGCCACACAGCGCGGGGCCATCAGCGTTGCCCTCTGTCCCATCCTGGCTCTCCCTCAACTGCCGGGTAGCCAGCTGACTCAGCCGAGTGATCAAGCGACGCTGCTCCTCCGGCGGCATTTGCCGCCACACCTCCAATCCCGCTTGATGGGTCATGGCTCATGCGCCTCCTTAGCCACTCTACAAGCGCCAATAGCGCCTCGCGACCCAATCTCGGAGGAATTTCCGAGTTTGTCAATACTATAGAGGCATTTTCAATGGTATATCGAGCCTCTGTTCCACAACCTCAAGCGCTGGTGGGGCATCAACAACCTCTGGCAGCAGTCCCGCAAAGCCTTGGAATCCTGGATGCAGATCCGCTCCACCGCCTGGACCCTCGCCCAACTCCTGGTCGTCGTCGCCGGCGAGTCCTTCCCCATGCGGGACGTCGCCCCCTGGCGCGCCAATCACCCCCTCACCGCCGGTCTCAT
>Ga0233425_10000849_pt1 | contig 73930 bp, 64 predicted proteins | sample Watercolumn_Towu_2_FD_181712 | JGI IMG/M metagenome (GOLD analysis project Ga0233425, IMG submission 181712) | Freshwater microbial communities from Lake Towuti, South Sulawesi, Indonesia - Watercolumn_Towuti2014_140_MG | ecosystem: Environmental > Aquatic > Freshwater > Lake | place... | reverse complement strand
CAAGAAAACACGCAGGTCAGCCGCCGCCAGACCTTCACAGTGCGACCCGAACGGCGGCTTGGGTACCGAAAACGACTTCATCCGCCTCCAAAGCTGGAGAGCGGGAGATATTTTCACAGACTCTCAGGGCAAGCCCTGAACGCAGTGAAGAGCCTGCCCTGAGTGTAGCGAAGGGATTCTTCGCTGGTTTCACGCCGCGACGGAAGTCTCGGGGCCAACCCGCTCAGAATGACACTCGACTTGATGGCGGACTTTGCTCCTTTGTCTTCAGGGACTTCGGAAGTCTGCGCTGAGATCTGCATCTCCCACCACACCGCTCGCGTCGCGGTCTCGATGCGGCGCAACGCCTGGACGGTCTCGGCGTCGGCCGCCCGTGCGGGATCGCCCTCGGCCTGCGGCCTGCCGGCCAGCTTGCCGGCGTGCCACTGCCATTCCTCGCGGAGCGCCTGCAAGCGATCCCACAGACCGGCCTCCCGCTCATCGGCGGCGCGGCCGCGCAACTCCAGGCTGGTCGCCAAGAAGTCCAGCAACACACCCGCTTTCGCCTGCTCGACCACCGCGAAGGCTTCTTCGGGACGATCCAGGGTCAGGAGGACGCGCACGAGCGCCGCGTAGACCTCTTGCTTGTCGTCGAGAAAGCTGGCGCGCAGGTCGTCAGCGCGCAGGTCGCGCTGCATGGCATCGAGCGCAGCTACAGCCTGCCGGTAATGGTCGAGCGCGCGCTCGGTTTCCCCATAGCTTTCCGCCAATCGCCCCAGCCCGAAGCGGCCGCGGTAGGCCAGAGCTGATAGCTCCTGGCCGGCCGGGGCATCCAGCGTGGCTCGATACAAGCGCGCCGCCTCCGCCGCATCGCCCAGGTCGGCCCGACAATCGGCCAGCAGCAGCCGCGCCTGGGCCACGCGCACGACCATGCCGCGCGCCTCGCAGGTCGCCAACGCCGGCTCGGCTAACGCGGACGCCTCAGCAGGCTGACCGCGTGCTCGCAACAGGGCCGCCCGTTCCAGATCGAGCAGGGCGACCTCCACCGCGGCCCCGGTTGCCTGCCAGATGGCGCGCGCTTCATCGAACAGCGCGCCGGCCTCGGCCAGTTCGCCCAGCCCGCGGCGCGCGGCCGCCTGATTGATGATCGCCAATGCAATCTGGCGGGCCATGCCGCGGCCGGCCACCTCATGGCGCGCCTCGGTCGCCAGCTCTAGCGCCTCGGGGTAGAGGTTGAGCGCCAGGTAGACATTGGAACGGTAGAGGTCAACGACCGCCGCCTCCATCCGGTTGTCGAGGCTGGCGAAGCCCTGGCGGGCCTGGTCGTAAGCACCCAACGCCTCACGATAGCGGCCTTGCCGGGCCAGCAGCGTGCCGCGGTTCAGATCGGCGCGGGCGACGGTGATCGTCTGGCCGTGCGCCTGAAAGATGGGCCGGGCCTGCTCCAGCAGCGCCATCGCCTGGCGAAAGTCGTCCAGGTTCTCCAGCACCTTCGAGCGGTTGACATCCATCTCCGCGGCCTTCACCGGGTCATCGAGCGCCTGGAAGATAGCGCGGGCGCGACCATAGGCGGTCAAGGCCTCGTCGTAGCGCCCCAGGTGGCGATAGGCGACGCCGGCGTTCTGCTCCAGGGCGGCGAGGAAGCGGGTGGCCCCAAATGGCTCCAACTCAGTACGGGCGAGGATGGCCTCGGCCAACGCCTCGTCATAGCGGCCCAGGTTAGTGAGCGCGAAGACGGCGTTGGCGCGCAGTCGGGCAGTTTCCAGGGTCAGGCCGGCCTCGACGCAAGTCACGCTGGCCCGCCGATAAAGCGCCAGGCACGCCTGGTATTCGCCCAGGTAGAGGCGCGCGTTGCCCTTGGCCCAGCGCGCCACGGCCAGCGCCACCGGATCGGCCATCAGCACGGCCGCTTCGAGCGCGGCATCGGCGATCTGGTCGGCCCGCCGGGTATCGCGCGCCAGCCAGCCATCGGCCTGCGCCTTAAGCTCCTGGATGAACGCCAGGGATAACTCGCCGCGGTGGTCGGTCAGCCAGGCGCGACGTTGGCTGTAGTCGGTAATCGCGAGCAACTCAGATGCCAGTTCTTGCGGGTTCATTTTCGTGCAATTTGTGTCATTCGTGGCAGAAGGTCACGACGCGTTGATGCCGGTCACGAGCACCACCTGCGCCCCCCAGTCGAACGCCAAGTCATACGCCCCCGGCGCGACAGCCTCGAAGATAAAATGGCCCAACGCATCGACCACTTGCGCGGCCACCGCCTCATCCCCGCGGAAAAGCTCCACCCGAAGCCCCGCCACGGCGGACGGCGCTGGCGCGAGGATGACGCCGATGAGAACGCCGCGGCGGTCTGTCTCTGGCCGATAGCCGACGGAAATGCTGATCCCGTCGGCCTGATAGTAGCGCTGGCGGGCAACATCGCCGCGGGCCGCCGCCTGGGGACGGAACGGGATGGGCGCGGCGACGAGCACACCCTTGAGCGCGGCCGTCAATCCCTTCAGGCCCGCGAGCCAGTCGCCGGTCGAGGCGGGCCGGTCGAACGCCGGCAGCTCAGCGGCGCACCGCGCGCACTCTGCCAGATGCTTCGCCACGACCAGCTTTTGCCCGGCCGGCAACGCGTTGAGGTAGAAATCGCCCAATGTGTCGGCAGGGGGGCACGCGGCGCGGTCGAGTGCGACGGCCAACGCAGCGTTCATCCGGCGGTAGGCGGCAACCCGTCCGGCGCAAAACGCGCAGCGCCGGACGTGCCCCGCGACCCGCGGCTCGGCCTCACCGTCAACGTAGGCGGACAGGTCGCCCGGCTGGATTTCATCGGGATTGATACACTGGCGCATCGGCTGATCCTTTCACCACAATCAACGCCTGAAAGCCGGTTTTTCCGGCACGAGTTTGCCTCCCGCCCACGTGCCCCTGCTGACGCGGGACTTCGCAGGCGCTTCCGAAAGCGCCTGGCACGTCCATCACTCTCCCCACAACCGCCGCAGGTAAGGGTCGCCGCGCAGCCGTTCGAGGCCGCGTTCCTTAATGCGCGAGACCTCGTGCGGGCTGGTGAACCGGGTCGGATATCGTTCGTAGATTTGGCGCGGCTTCAGCCCGTGTACGAAGGAGAGCATGATGACCAGCCACTCCCGTTCATCCAGGCGGGCTTTCACATAGGCTGCCAATTCTTGAGCATCGAGGCTGAGCAGGGGATCGCGTTGCGGGGAGCTTGCCTGACGATCAGCCAGCAGTTTCGCAATTTCTGCCTGCCGCTTTTCCTGTCGCCAATGAGTGACGACGGCGCTCCTGGCGCATTTGCGCAGGTAACCGAGTACAGCGCCGAGGTGATGAAAGTCGTGTTGGAAGCGATCGGGAGGAATTTGTTGCCAGAAACGGGCGAAGGTCTCGTTGACCAGGGCTTCAGTGTCCGGGTCGTCCACGGCAAGCCAGCTTTGCACCAAATGCCCGTACTGCTGGCAGATGGCGTCCCAGGCCGCGGCGTCACGCAGGCCGAGCGCGCGACGAAACAACTCAAAGCAGTACTGGTCGTCGGCAGGTTGGCGCTGACGCGACTTCGCCATCTCATCATGGCAGCGCGCCGCCAGCACGCCCACAGCTATGTCGGATGAAAGGTTCACGGTTGCTTCCTTCCGCGACGAGCGGGCGCCGATTCGAGGATGTTGGGGACTTTATAGCGCCGCCCGCACTTGCGGCGCCAACTGATCGAAAACCTCCACCGATTTGATCCGCGCCATATCCGCCTCCCTTCACCCCCTCACCCTGTCACCTTGTCACTGTGTCACCGTCTCCCCCGCCTCCCGCACAATGCGCGCCGCGACGAAGGTCAGCAGGCCGCCCAGGATGTAGAGCACGATGTTCAGAACGAACGGCAGGTTGCGGTTCATCTGCGACATCTGGCCGGCGATCCAGCCGAACGGGGAGGTGAAGAGGATCATGATGACGTACACGATCGCCATGATGCGCGCCCGCTCTTTGGGATCCACGACCAGGACCACCAGCTTGTCGAGCAGGGCGGTGGCGACGGGCAGGGTACACGCCTCGACCACGACGGCAAGCGCCAGCAGTCCGAAGCTGCCGGCTGGGATCGTGATCAGAATGACCTGACTGAGGAGCACGCCGATGAAACCGAGAAGCATCGGCTTATACACGTTCGTCGTGCGCAGCCGGGGCATCACCAGGAAGAAGATCAGCAGCTTGATGATCGAGCTGGCGGAGAAATAGAGCGCCAGGTATTGGTTGGGGAGCAGCAGCTTCTCGGTCGCCAGGATCGCCCAGAACGTGGCGCTGATCATCCGGGAGATGCTCAGGATGATGAGGAGCGCGGCCGTCAGCAGGAGCGCGGGTGAGGCCAGGACTTGCTTCAGCACCGCCGGGTATTCCGCCAGCACCGCGGTCAAGGGCTGATGGCGCGTTTCAGCCATGCGCACCAAACCTTGCCGGGTCTCGGTCGTCATCGCGTTGGTGGCGAGGAACTTGGCGGTCATCATCACAAAGGAGAAGATGAAGAAGGCCCGCACGGTCGGCGCCAGCGAGAAACGCTCGATCAGCAGGCCGCCGAACGGCGCGATGAACGCGACGATCAGGTTGGCGATATAGATCCAGGCGTAGACATCCACCAGCAGCTTCGGGTCGGTGTCCTCGACCATCAGGCAGGTCCATGAGGTATGCGAGATGCGCCAGACGGCATTGAAAATGGCCGCGACCAGGAACCAGGTGAAGTTCTGGGAGGCCGCCCAGATCAGACAGGGGATGCTCCACGAGACAAAGTCCGAGAGGAGGGTGGCGCGGCGGCGGCCCAGCTTGTCGGTGATCGCGCCGCTCATCATGGCCCAGAAGATCTGGCAGGCCAGACCAATGCTGGTGATCGTGCCGATCTGCGCATCGGTCAGGCCGAGCGCCAGCATGTAGACGGAAACGTAAGGCGCGTAGAGGTTGTAGGGGATGCCCCACAATGGCTCGGTGAAGACGCACCCGCGGGCATTGCCGCGCAGATCGCGCAGCGTTTGGAAGAGGGAATGATTCATGTCAGGGTCAAGGCTCCAAAGGTTTGGAGAGAGCAAAACCGTAGCGCAAGTTGGCAACGGCGCTACAACAAACGCGCAGCCGCTTCCAACACGCGCCACGCCACCGCGCGCTTATCCATAAGCGGCAACGCCTCCTGCCGGCCATCAGCGAAGAGCAGCGTCACCCGGTTGTCGTCCGATCCAAAACCGCTGCCCGGTTCGGTCACGTCGTTAGCGACGATGATGTCGAGCCGCTTGGCGACCAGCTTGGCCGCGGCGTTCGCCAGCAAGTCTTGCGTCTCGGCCGCGAAGCCGATCACGACCGCCGGCCGGCCGAGCTCCCCGCGTCGCGCCGCAACCTCGCCCAGGATGTCCGGGTTGCGCACCAGGCGCAGCGTCAGCTCTTCCTGGCCCGGCGTCTTCTTGATCTTCTGGCTCGCGGGATCGGCGGGCCGGAAATCGGCCACGGCGGCCGCGCCGATGAGGATGTCGGTTTGCGGCAAGCGGTCGAGCACCGCCGCGCACATCTCCGCCGCGGTGCGCACAGCCACGCGTTCCACGCCGTAGGGCGCGGGCACGGCCAGCGGCGCGTGGATCAGCGTCACGGCCGCGCCCAGGTCGCGGCCCGCCTCGGCCAGCGCCACGCCCATCTTGCCGGAGGAGGCGTTGGTGATGTAGCGCACCGGGTCGAGCGGCTCCTGCGTGCCACCGGCCGTCACGGCGATGCGCCGGCCGGCCAGCGGCCCCCCGCGGCCAAAGACCGCGCGCGCCGCGGCCAGGATCTCGGCTGGCTCGGCCATCCGCCCGACGCCCGTCGCGCCCGACGCCAGCCGGCCTTCCCCCGGCCCCACCTGCACCGCGCCGCGCGCCCGCAGGCTGGCCGCGTGCGCCTGGGTCATCGGGTTGACCCACATGTGCGACTCCATCGCCGGGGCCAGCACCCAGGGTACGTGGGTCGCCAGCAACGTAGAGGTGAGCAGGTTGTCGGCCAGCCCCAACGCCAGCTTGGCCTGCGTGTTGGCGCTCAGCGGCGCGACGATCACCAGGTCGGCGGCCGCGGCCATCTGCACATGCGGGATCGGCTGGCCGCCCGGCTCGGTCCACATATCCACACGCGCGGGCCGGCCGCTGAGCGCGCTGAAGGTGAGGGGCGCGACGAATTTCGCGGCGGCCTCCGTCAGGATGACATCCACCTGCGCGCCCGCCTGCACGAGCTTACTGCACAAATCCGCAGCTTTATAGGCCGCGATCCCGCCGGTGACGCCGAGCAAGATTTTCTTACCGTTGAGAAGGGGATCGGTCATACGCGTCCTCGTCCGTCATTTGTCGCCATTGTAACAGGAACGGCGAGAGTACGCAATTGGCGCGCAGGGCGAGTCATGCTATACTGCGCACGGGCATAAACTGCGTTTTTCAAGCGAGGTTAGGGGCAGACCCGCTCACGCAAAGCGTGACCGCCGCCCAGAAGCGCATCTTATGACCGTACCGTGTATAGCAAATGACAGATGGCAAATGATCGAGAGCAAGTGGCGTTTGTTGATCCATGAGGCGGCGCCGGGCGCGTGGAATATGGCGGTGGATGAGGCGATCGCCCGGATGGTAGCGGAGGGGGATGCGCCGCCGACGCTGCGCTTCTATGCCTGGACGCCGCCGTGCGTGTCGTTGGGACGGCATCAGTCGGCGGCCGCGGTGGATGCGGCCCGCTGCCGTGCGTTGGGCTACGACATCGTGCGCCGGCCCACCGGCGGCCGCGCCATCCTGCACACCGATGAGTTCACCTACAGCGCCATCGCCGCGCCCGACCAGCCGCCGATGCAAGGATTGGTGCTCGAAAGCTACCTGCGGCTGAGCCGCGGGCTGGTTGCCGGGCTGGCGCGGCTCGACATCGCGGCGGAACCCGCGCCGGGGAGCAATCGCGCCGGGCCGAACGCTTCGGCGGCCTGCTTCGAGGTCCCGTCGGCGTATGAATTGATGGCGGCCGGGCGGAAGCTGCTGGGCAGCGCGCAGCATCGCCGCGCGAAAGTCGTGCTGCAGCATGGCTCGCTGCCGCTCCACGGCGACCTGACGCGGCTGGCGGCGTGCCTGGCGCTGCCCGACGAGGCGGAGCGCGAGAAACTGCGCCGCGCGCTGGCAGATCATGCGGGCACAGTCGAACAGATCCTCGGCCGGCGGGTCAGCTTCGACGAAGCCGCGGCCGCGATGCAAGCGGGCTTCTCTGAGGCATTGGATCTGAAGTTGATCCCTGGCAAACTCTCGCCCGACGAGATCGCCCTGGCGGACAAGCTGGCGCGCGAGCAATACGGCGATCCGGCCTGGACCGCGCGCGTATGAACGCTGAAACCCCGCTTCAACCCGACACAACGCCCGAGCTGCACGAGTACAGCGCGGCCGGCGGCATCGTGTGCGATGCCGCCGGCCGCGTCCTGCTGATCGAGCGGCTGGTGCTGCGTAACGGCAACCTGGTGCACGAGGTGCGCCTGCCCAAGGGGCATGTCGAGGCGGGCGAGACGGACGAGCAGGCCGCGCTGCGCGAGGTGTGCGAGGAGACCGGCTACTGCGGCCTGCACATCGAGGCCGACCTGGGCGACGACTTCACACATTTCACCCACAACGGCCGGCCGATCCGCCGCCGCGAGCACTACTACCTGATGCGGCTCACCGATGCCCGCCGGGGCGAGCCAATCTTCGACAGCCCGCACGCCGAAGAGGCGCTCTTCCGGCCGCGTTGGGTCGCCGGCCTGGCGGAAGCCGAACAGCAGATCACCTTCGATTCGGAGCGGCGCTTCATCCGCCGGGCGCTTGGCATCAGCCCAGCGCGCTGAACCTGACCCAAGCCGTTCACCACCAAGCACACAAAGGTATCCTTGATCTCTTGGTGCATCTTCGTGTCTTGGCGTCTTTGTGGTGACATCCATGCTCGTGGTACAAGAGACTATGCCATCCGTCGGACTGCTCACCCTGGAAATCTACATCCCCGGCGTCGCCTCGCTGAAAGAAAAGCGCGGGATCGTCAAGCCGCTGGTCGCCCGCATCCGCAAGGAATTCAACGTGTCGGTGGTCGAGGCGGAGGACCACGACCAGTTCGGCCACACCATCCTGGCGGTCGCCGCGGTATCCGCCAGCCCCGACTATCTCCACGGCCAGCTCCAGCGCGTGGCCGAGGCGGTCGCGGCCTGGCGACTGGATGCGGAGCTGGTGGATTATCAGATCGAGCTGTTGTAGTGGTCGAGAGCGCCGTCAACGAATGGCGCAGCGAATAAACGAATCCGCGCGTCGCGGCGGGCGCTATTCGTTTATTCGTTCGGATATTCGTTGACGGACTTCTTCCCACACTTTTTCGCTCCGGAATGGGGCGAACGATCCCCAACGTGGGGCGAAGCGCGTCCTGTTTGGGAAATGCTCCGCCCCAAATCGGGGAAACGATCCCCAACATGGGGTAAACAATCCCCCAAATAGGACGAAGCGCGTCCCGATCAGGGAACGTCCCGCCCCAAATCGGGGGAGCGATCCCCAAGATCGGGCGAAGCGCGTCCCATTTGGGAAATGCTCCGCCCTAAATAGGGCCAACGATCCCCAACATTGGGCGAAGCGCGCCCTGTCTGGGGAAGATCGCGCCCCGAACACCACCCGGCTCGTAGTAGCGACTTCAGTCGCTCCGTGGCGCCGTACCACAAATCCGCCGGATTGCGGTACAACATTTTGCATGAATGGTTGTCGTGCTGAGCGAGTCTACGGCTCAAGGTCAGGGACGGCGCATCGCCAACGAAGCATCTCACGCAAGGACGAGATGCTTCGCTGGCTATTCTCCGCGGCAAGTGTTGTGTCGCAGACCCGCTCAGCATGACAAAGGTCGCCTGCTTAAGGGGGGAGACTTCCGAAGTCTTGCTGGCTAAGTCCATTTGCCCACGCTGCCCGATCGTGGTATACTCTCGCCCATGCACCGAATAATGATCTTGACTTCTCGGCTGCTGGCTCTACTCCTGCTCGTGATCTTGATCCAATCCGCTCCCCGCGTGGACGCGGCCGGCGCCTCGCGCATTTTCGCCGGCCCGGCCGAACCGCCCGGAGAAAGGCCGGCCGCGCAAGAGGCCGCCGGCTATCTCTACACGCTCCAGGCCGGAGATACCCTGTGGGACATCGTCGCGGCGCACCGGATCACGGTCGAGGCGCTGCTCGCTGCCAACACGGTCGCCGATCCGCGCCTGATGGTGTCTTGGGGATACTGTTTCTTTGTAGACTTCGGGCTCAAGGAGGCATTTCGCCTATGAAACTACTCGATCTCACCATCCCCCTCGGCATCGGCACGCCGGCCTGGCCGACTTACGAACCGCTCCAGGTCAAATACTTCAAGCGGCTGGCGCCCAACGGCGCCAACGGCCAACTGCTGACCCACTCGAACCACCTGGGCACGCATCTCGATGGCGAGATCCATTTCTTCACGCCCGGCAAAGACATCGCCAGCCTGGACATGGATTTCCTGGTCGGCCCGGCCGCGATCGTGGATCTCTCCGATGCCTGCGGCGACTACGACATCTATACATCGCAGATGGTCGAGGAGCGGGTCGAGGTGCGCGAGGGCGACATCCTGTTGATCCATACCGGCTACCACCACTTCGGCTGGGACATGCCCACCGCGGACGAAATCCGCTACATGGTGCAGCACCCCGGCCCCGACCGCGAGTTTGCGATCTGGGCCAGGCGCAAGGGACTCAAGTGGATCGGCGTGGACTGCGGCAGCGCGGATCACCCGATGAACACGATCATCCGCCAGTGGATGCCGCGGCAGGCCAAAGCGGCCGAAGCGCATTTTCAGCAGAAGTACGGCATGAGCCTGGCCGAGCGGTTCGACGACTCCAAGTACCAGCTCATGCACATCGAGATGTTCCCCGACCACATCATCCACGCCGAATGCGTCGGCGGCGAGCTGGATCTGCTGCTCAACCGTCGCGCCACGGTCGGCTTCTTCCCCTGGCGCTTCGTAGACGGCGAGAGCAGCATCGGTCGCTGCGTCGCGTTCGTGGAAGATGACGAGTACGAGGAACTGATGCAGCAAAAGGCCGCGCTGTCCGCCACCCGCTTCGGCGATGCGTTCAACCCGGCGCACGTCGCGCGGATCAACGCGCTGTCGAGGTAGGTATCACCTGGAGGCTCACATGAAATGGGTCACTCGTTCCCACGTCCACGTAGATCGCGTCGCCTGCCCCTGGCTGATCCGGCGCTTCATTGATTCGGATGCCGAATTCGTCTTTGCGCCGACCAGCCGCATCCCAGAAGTCGTCGAGCGCGAGGGGGCGATCCCGTTCGATGCGCCCGGCGTCGAGCTGGGCCATCGCGACGGCAAATGCTCGTTCGAGACGATCATCGAGAAGTACGGCCTGAAAGACAAGGCGCTGCTCAAGCTGGCGCACATCGTCCATTGCGCCGACACCGACCAACTGGCCGATGATCCCGTCGCGACCGGCCTGGAAGCCATCGCCGTCGGCTATAGCCTGCGCTTCCCGGACGATCACGAGAACCTGGCGCGGCAGTTCGCGGTGTATGACGCGCTGTACGCGTGGTGCCGGTTGCAAGTGAAGTAAAAAGGAGCCACTATGACCCTCAGTCGTCGCATCACCACCTTCCTCGGCCTGCGCCGCAGCGTCGCCGCGATGCTCACCATGGTGATCCTGGTGGGCATGGGCGAAAAGCTGGGCGAACGGTTCTTGCCCATCTACATCCTGGCGCTGGGCGGCGGGGCCTATGTCATCGGCCTGCTGAACGCGCTGGATAACCTGCTCAGCGCGCTCTACTCGTATCCCGGCGGCTATCTGAGCGACCGGCTGGGCTACAAGCGCGCGCTCGCGGTGTTCAACCTGGTATCTATGGCCGGCTACGCCATCGTCATCCTCTTTCCCTCCTGGCAGGCGGTGATCCTGGGCGCGCTCTTCTTCATCTCCTGGGATGCGCTCTCCTTGCCCGCCACCATGAGCCTGGTCGCCAGCGTCCTGCCAAAGGACAAACGGACGATGGGGGTCTCGATGCACTCCCTCATCCGGCGCATCCCGATGGCGCTCGGCCCGATGATCGGCGGCCTGCTGATCGCCCGCTTCGGCGAGCAGGACGGCGTGCGGCTGGCGTTCGGCCTGGCGCTGGCGCTGGCGCTGGTCGCGCTCATCCTCCAGCAGCTCTTCATCGAGGATCGGGGCAAGAAGCTCGCGGCCGAGGGCAACCCGCTCCAACTGGCGAAATTCATGACGCCCGACCTGCGCAACCTGCTCGTCTCCGACATCCTGGTGCGCTTCTGCGAGCAGATCCCCTACGCCTTCGCGGTCGTCTACGCGATGAAGATCGTCGGCGTCTCCGCGGTGCAGTTCGGCCTCCTGACGACGGTCGAGATGGTCACCGCCATGCTGATCTACATCCCTGTGGCCTACCTGGCCGACCGCGGGGGCAAGAAACCGTTCGTGGCGATCACCTTCCTGAACTTCACCCTCTTCCCGATTTTTCTGCTCATCTCGCAATCCTTCTGGATGCTGGTGATCGCGTTCATCGTGCGCGGGCTGAAGGAGTTCGGCGAGCCGACGCGCAAGGCCCTCATCATGGATCTCGCGCCGGAGGACAAGAAGGCCGCGATGTTCGGGCTGTACTATCTGATCCGTGACGTGATCGTCTCGTTCGCCGCGTTCGGCGGCGCGTGGCTGTGGACCCTCTCGCCGCAGACGAACTTCCTGGTCGCGGCCGCGTTCGGGGCGGCCGGGACGCTGTACTTTGTGTTCTTTGGCCGGGACCTGCCGAAGCTGGCGTCCGATCGTCCGACATGATCGCGCGCGGTTGACAGCGGCTTTGACCAGTGATACACTCGGTCTGCGCCTGAAATAGAGGCATAGCAGAATGTACGCAATCGAGTTTACTCCCGAAGCAGACCAGGATCTGAGTTATTTCAGGAAATGGGAACAAAAGCAGATCACGGATGCGATCGAGGCTCAACTCGAGCATCAGCCGACAGTCGAAACTCGAAACCGAAAACAGCTTCGGCCAAATCCAGCGGCGGGATGGGAGCTTCGTGTGGGAGACTTTCGATCCCTCTACAACGTAGATGAGCCATCGCGAGTGGTCGAAATCGTAGCGATTGGTGTAAAGGTCGGAGACTTGTTGTTTGTCCGAGGCGTAAGGGTGGAACTATGAGAACTATCACCGTACCAGTACATGCCAGGACGCTCAACAGCTTGCTAAGGCAGGCGCGGGAGACCAGCTTGATTCTACAAGCAGCAGACGGACGGCGTTTTGTGTTGGCTGCGCTCGGCGGTTGGCAAGGCTTTGAGATTGGGGACGACGAGGATTTTGGCAGAGAGGTAGAGCGCACCGTCGCGAATAAGGACCTGATGAACTTCCTTGCGCAACGTCGTCAGGGGGGGAAAAACATCTCTTTGGCCGATGTCAGGGCACGTCACGGATTAGAGTAATTATCTTCCCAACAACTTTGTGGTGACGGGTTGGGCGCAGTACATCTATCCCAAAAGGTGAGCTGATGAGTAGCTTAGATCTGTACAAAACAGAAATGATTGCCCACGATGGGACGCCGGTGCGCTTTGTCTACGATCAGGAAGCCGATATTCTGGAGATCTTCTTCGGCGAAAACGAACCAGCGACCGGCGTCGAACTGACCGACCACATCGTTTTGCGTCTGAACAGGCTGGCGCGACGTGCCATCAGCCTGATGTTGCTCCATTTCTCAATCTTGGCCGAGCGCACCGAATATGGCCCGCGCAGCTATCCGCTTAACAAGCTTCATGAGACACCCGAAGATCTGCGAGAGGTTGTGATTCACTTGATAACGTCAATGCCGGTCAGTCAATTCTTGAAGTTATCCTACCTGCAGACGTCACCTACGAAGCAGATGCCGTTTACTTTCGTGGAATCACAACCGATCATGGCCGTTGCGTGAAGGAGCAGACCGAAACACCCCGAAGGATACGGCGCGTGATTCATGAGTTTGGATTCAGGTGTTGTTTACCGTTATCCAGCGTATCTTCTCAATAAAGTGGGGAGACTTCCGAAGTCTCGCCGGCTGATCGCTGCTTTCGGCAGACTTGCAGAGACTTCGGAAGTCTTGCCCCCGAAGAATTGAGAAGATACTATCCAGCTTCTGGGAGGTTGGCTCATCGGCCAGTTCTTGACTATGGAAACTCTGGGGCGCTGGCTCAAGGGTAGAAAAGGCAGAACCGCCGCCCAGGACTCGAAAGGAGATGCCATGCAACCATAGACTTCTTTTTGATGCTTCGCTTGCTTGCTTCGGTTCCCATCAGATCGTTTCAGAAAGGAGCAGCTCACATGGCCGCGACAACCGGAAAAGCTATTCTCGGTTATCTTCCTAACGACACGCCCCCCATCGGTCGGATGATCGGCTTGGGCTTCCAACATGTTCTCACGATGTTTCCTGCCACCGTCCTCGTAGCGCTTCTGACAGGCTTTGATGTCGGTGTCACCCTCTTTGCGTCGGGCCTGGCCACAATCGCCGCGCTTCTGCTATCGTCCGTGCTCTCCAAGAGCTACATCCCACTCTACTATGGCTCCAGTTTCTCCTACATCGCGCCGGTGGTTGCCATTACCATCAGCAATATTTATGGCATTGACGACCCCGCCACCCGGATCCGCATCGCCCAGGGTGGCATTATGCTCACAGGCATCGTCAACATTCTCGTCGGGATCCTGATTCGCTTCGTGGGCAAGAAGACCTTGGATCGGATCCTCCCGCCGGAGGTCACCGGTTCAGTAGCCATCGTAATCGGCATCGCTTTGGCTTATGTTGCGTTGCAACAAGCAAGCGGTACGATCTTGCTGAGGAGTGTGGTGGACCCAGCCAAAGCGCTCATCGCAAGCAACTCAGCGCCGCTGGCGGCGGTAAGCTGGTGGATCGTGGCCCTCGCCACCTTGCTGTTCACGATCGTCTTCTCAGTCTATCTACGCGGCAAAGGCTTCATCGGGATGCTACCGGTTCTGCTGGGCGGCATCGCCGGCTACATCGTGGCGCTCTTCTTCAGTAACCCGGAAGGCGCCTATATTGCAGACTCGACCGGGAAACTGATCGCTGTGGGCGGACAACCATTGGTGGACTTCTCGAAGATCGCCGCGGCAAGCTGGATCCAGGCGCCCAAGTTCACGCTGCCGATCTTCTGGGGCGGCGCACTCCTGGCGATCGCCCCCATTGCGATCGCTACCATACCGGAATCCACGGCGCACCTGTACCAGATTAGCCTCTATGTTGACCAACTTGCGGCCGAGTTGGGCAAGACGCCGATCAAGCTGAGTCGCCTTATCGGGCTGAATCTCGTATGCGATGGCCTGGGCGACACGATCAATGGTTTTCTGGGCGGCTGCGCGGGCACCAACTACGGCGAGAACAACTCCCTCATGGCGATCACGCGCAACTACTCGGGGCCGGCGCTCATCACGGCGGGGGTGATCGCTATGATTCTGGGTTTCATCGGTAAACTGGCGGCGCTCGTGAACACGCTACCAACGGCGGTTACCGGCGGCCTTGCCATCTATCTGTTCGGTGTGATCGGCGCTCAAGGCATCGCCTTAATGGTCGCGCGACGCGTCAACTTCTTCGACCCCCGCAAGCTGGCGATCATCTCCGTGATCCTCGTCACCGGCATCGGCGGCGCCATCGGCTTCCCCGGTGGGATGATTCCGATCTTCGGGCTGCAACTGCCGTCTATCGCTACGGCCGCCGTGGTTGGCATCTTGTTGAACCTGCTCTTCATTATCATCCCGGCGCGGCAAATTGATGAGGAGTTTGAACAGATGAGGATAGAACAACTCGAAATCGAGGTCTGATCTAGCCCTTCAAGCGGACTCGACTTGCGCGCGCGTATCATTCCCGCCAGCGAAGTTCGGCGTACAGGAACGGAGCAATATCGAGTTTTAGCAGGGATTGACACCGAAGCGTTTGTCGGGTAGAATCTTGATTGCCTGTCAATGCACTATCAGCAGTCGTCTCTCCGGAGGAACGCGACGTTGCAACCCTTCGACTACATCATCCCCCAGGATCATGCCGAGGCCAGCGCGCTGCTGGCGGCTGGCAATGGCGCCAGCCGGCCGCTGCAAGGCGGCACCGACCTGCTGATTCGCGCGCGCGGCGGGTTCGTCAAGCCGCAGCAGGTCGTTGACCTGAAGGCGCTGCCCGGCATGAGGGAAATCCGGCCGGGCCACGACGGCTGGCTGGTGATCGGCGCGGCCTGCACGATGAACCAGGTGGCGGCGCATCCGCTGGTGCAGGCCGGCTACGATCTGTTAGTCCAGGCGTGCAACTCGGTCGCCTCGTATCAGCTCCGCAACCGGGCCACGGTGGGCGGCAACTGCTGCAACGCCTCCCCCGCGGCCGACACCGCGCCCGCGCTCTACTGCCTGGATGCGGTCGCCGAAACCTTCGGCCCGGCCGGCGCGCGGCGCATCCCCATCGCCCAGTTCTTCACCGACCCCGGCAAGACGGCCCTGCAACGGGGCGAGTTCCTGACCGGCATCCACCTGCCCCCGGCCCCGGCTAACGCCCGCGGCGTCTTCAACAAGCTGGGCCGCACGAAGGTGGGCGACATCTCGATGGTCAGCGTGGCGGTGTGGGTGGATTGCAGATCGCAAATCGCAAATCGCAAATCGGACGAAGGGCAAGCCTTACACAATACGCAATACGCAATACGCGCTGTCCGCATTGCGCTCGGCGCGGTCGGTCCCACGCCGCTGCGCGCGCCGGAGGCCGAGGCCGCATTGACCGAGGATGCCTCGCCGGCCGGGATCCGTCGGGCCGCGCAGTTGGCCGCCGCGGCCGCCCGGCCGATTGATGACATCCGCGCCAGCGCCGCGTATCGCCGCGCGATGGTGGAAGTGCTGACCCGGCGCGGCATCGAAACGCTGTTGCAGCAGGTTGGAGCGCCCCCCTTGCTACCCGATTTCGGGGGGAACCTGATGCCCCCCCAAAGTTGGGGGGATGGGGGGGCCGGGAGGCGCTGCATGAACCACGCCATCGCCTTCACCGTGAACGGCGAACGCTACACCCGCAACGTCCCCTCACACCACACCCTGCTCCAGGTGCTACGCGAGCAGTTGGCGCTCACCGGGACGAAGAACGGCTGTGAGGCCGGCGAGTGCGGCGCGTGCGCGGTGCTGATGCGCTGGCCCGGCGCCAACCGCTTCGAGCCGGTCAACTCCTGCATGGTGTTGGCCCCCGAAGCTGCCGGCGCGGAGATCATCACGATCGAGGGGCTGATGCACGACGATCAGCTCGACCCCCTGCAGGAGGCGTTCCTCGCCACGGGCGCGACGCAGTGCGGCTTCTGCACCTCCGGCATCCTGGTCAACGCCCGCGCCCTGCTCGACCGCAACCCCGACCCCGCCGAAGCGGAAATCCGCGAAGCCCTCGTCGGCAACCTCTGCCGCTGCACCGGCTACGTCCGCATCATTGACGCCGTGAAGTTGGCCGCACGGGCAGGGAAGGAGGCGGCGCGATGAGTCAGGAGTCAGGGATCAGGCGGCAGGCGGCAGGCGGCAAGAGGCAGGAGGCAAGGGATGGCAATCCGCCATCCGCCATCCGCCATCTGCAATCCGCCAAGCACTCCCTCATCGGCGCCAGCCCGCAGCGGATCGAGGGCCGAGCGAAGGTGACGGGCGCGGCGACTTACGTGGATGACATGCAGTTCGGGCCGAACTTGCTGCATGGCGCGCTCAAGCGCAGCCCGATCCCCCACGGTCTCATCAAGCGGATTGACGTCAGCCAGGCGAAGGCGCTGCCGGGCGTGCGCGTGGTGGTGACGGGGCAGGACTTTCTGGGCTTCACCGGGCTGTATCTCAAAGATCGGCGCATCTTCGCGCTGGATCGCGTGCGCTACGTGGGCGAGGCAGTCGCGGCAGTCGCGGCTGACACGCCGGAGATCGCACTGCAGGCCCTCGAGCTGATCGAGGTTGAGTACGAAGCTCTGCCCGGCGTCTTCGACCCGGAGTTCGGCGCCAGCCCCGCAGCGCCGCTGGTGCATCCCGACCTGGCGAACTACGAGTGCGCGCCCTTCATCTTCCCGCAGCCCGGCACCAACATCTCCAACTGGTTCAAGGTGCGCAAAGGGGACATGGACAAAGGGTGGGCCGAGGCAGACCTGATCTACGAGCACAAGTATCGCGTGCCGCAGATCCAGCACGCGCCGCTGGAGACGCATGTCTGCGTGGCGCAACAGGATGCCGCCGGGGGTAGGATCACCCTCTGGTCCTCCAGCCAGTCCCCCTTCGCCCAGCGCAACCTGATCGCCAAGGCGCTGCACATCAACCACTCCAGACTGCGAGTCATCACCCCCTACGTCGGCGGCGGCTTCGGCTCGAAGGCCGGCGTCAGCATGGAAGGCGCGGCGGTCGCGCTCGCCATGCATGCGCGAGGCCGGCCGGTCAAGTTGCGCATGACGCGCGAGGAAGAGTTCTACACGACCTTCGTCCGCCAGGGCCTCGTCGCCTATATCAAGATGGGGATGACGAAGGATGGCCGCATCACGGCGATGCAGAATCGCTTCTATTGGGATGGCGGCGCCAGCACCGAATACGGCACCAACATCACCCGCGCGGCCGGCTACAGCGGCACCGGGCCGTACTACGTGCCCAACATCCACGTGGATAGCATATGCGTCTACACCAACCACCCGGTCGGCGGCGCGATGCGCGGCTTCGGGATGCCGGAGATCCACTGGGGCATCGAGCAGCACATTGACCAGATGGCCGAGCGGCTGGGCCTCGACCCGGTGCAGGTGCGGCTGATCAATTGCCTGAAGGAGGGGGACGAAACGCTCACCGGCATGATCATGCACCCGACGGGGCTGAGCCAATGCGTCCAAAAAGCGGCGGCGGCGATCGGGTGGACCTCACCCCCTACCCCTCTCCCGCTGCGCGGGACGCAAGCAGTCCTACGAGGAGAGGGGAGCCAGGCGCCCCCTTCCCTGCGAGGGAAGGGGGCTAGGGGGTTAGGTGACTCCGCCGGGAAGGGAGACGGAGGGTCAGGGTCAGGTCATAAACGTCGCGGCAAGGGGCTGGCCGCGATGTGGAAAGCGCCGGCGATGCCGCCCAATCCCGGCTCGAGCGCCACCGTCCGCCTGAACGAGGACGGCACGGCCACAGTCAGCATCGGCGGGGTGGACATCGGCCAGGGCGCGCTGACGGCGATGGCCCAGTTCGCGGCCGAAGGGCTGGGCGTCAAGATCGAGGATGTGCGCGTCAACACCGTGGATACCGACTACAGCCCCTACGAGTGGCAGACGGTCGCCAGCCGCTTGACGTGGAGCATGGGCAACGCGGTGCTCCAGGCCGCGGAGAACGCCCGGACGCAGATCCTCCAGACGGTGGCCGAGGCGTGGGGCGAAGACGTCAATGACCTGGACATCATTGACGGCGAGGTCGTGAGTTATCGGACCGAGGAAGCGAGACCGCTGCGCGACCTGGTGATCTACGGCCTCCAGCGGCCCGACGGCACGTGGATCGGCGGCCCGATCGTCGGCCAGGGCAAGTTCATGCCGGAGTACGTCACCCCGCTGAACCCGCAGACCGGCCAGGGGCCGCGGGCGGTCGTCCACTTCACCACCGGCTGCCAGGCGGTCGAAGTGGAGGTAGATGAAGAGACGGGCGAGGTGCAGGTGCTCAAGATCGTCTCGGCCTACGATGTGGGTCGGGCGATCAACCCCGACATGGTGCGCGCCCAGATGGAGGGGGGCGCGGTGCAGGGGATGAGCACCGCGCTACTGGAGGGGATCATCCTGCAAAGCGGCGTGCCCAAGAACCCCAACTTCACCGACTACCGCATCGCGACGGCGGTGGATGCGCCGCTGGAGCTGGAGAGCATCATCGTCGAGGTGCCGCAAGACGATGGCCCGTTCGGCGCACGCGGCATCGGCGAGCACCCGATGGTGCCCACCGCGCCGGCCATCGCGAACGCAGTATACAACGCGATCGGCGTGCGCATTGACAGCCTGCCGATCACCAGCGAGAAGGTGTGGGCGGCCTTGCAAGCGTAATGTGCGACGAGACCTGCTGTTGGTACAATTGCGCAGACAGCGTAGGGGAAACGTATAGTTTCCGTCAAACTTTGACTGTTGTAACGCACCGCTGAGTACGCTATAATCCTTTCAGGCTGTCAGCCTCGGCGGTCATGCTGGGGGAACCGCCCCTGGCATCATGGGGATAGTCGTCAAGCAATCACTTGCTCAATTCACAAAGGAGGTACATGATGTCAAGGTGGACATTGGCCGCACTTCTGGTTGCCACGGTGCTGCTGGTCGGCTGTGGATCGGCAGCGCAGCCCGCGGCGTCCGCCCCACAGAAGGCCGCTGAGCCTTTTATGTTGGCGTTGCCGCGCATCGTTGTCAACGTGGATGCTACCGGGAACCCAAGCATCCTCGGCCTTTCGCCCGCGCTCTTCGGAATGGACGCCCGCTTCCCCCAGCCCATGCTCGACTCCCTGGTGGCCGCCAATGTCCAACACCTCGAAGTGCGGATCCTCGGCAGCGGGTTGGTATTTTTCGTCAACGGCAAACCCCTCCCCCACATCGGCTGGGATGATGAAGCGCTCACCCAAGGCGCCGATCTCGCCCAGGCCATGCTGGGGCAAGACTTCTCTACGGTGAAAAAGCTGCTGCCCATCGTGCGCCGGCTGGGTCTGGATGTGGTTGTGCGCCTGCCCAAGAAGAGCGGGGCCGCGGATATCCCGCTGATCAGCCTGGAGGATGGCGCCAAGATCGCTCCGCAAGCCTCGGCTGGGCCGGCGACGGCCATCGTCAAGCTGGATGCGAAGATAGATGACAAGGGCGTACCCGGCATCTTCGATCTCACCGCACAGGATTTCGCGGCGCTCGGCATGGCGGCGCCAACGGTGCTCGATGCGGACACCATCAAGCGACTGCAAGGCGCGAATATCCAACATCTGCTGATCCGCAGCAAGCCGGGGGGGCTCTTCATCTATGCTAATGGGAAACCGCTGCCTCACCTGGTTTGGGACAGCCGGTTCCTGACCAATGCCGCGGAGCTCTTTGGACAGTTGATGCCCGACAGCCCCTACCGCCCGCTGGTTGCCGAGATTGCGCCGGGGCTGGATCGGGCCGACATTGACGTGTTGGTGCTTTTGCCGCCCGCCGCGGGCGCAAAAGCAGTCCCGTTGCCCCAACGTTGATGGGAGGGTAGCTATCCACGTCTTCAGAGGCTGCCACACACTTCACATTCAAGGGAGGTATGTCATGCGTAAGTTTCTGTGGATCTTGCTGGTCGTTATGATGCTGGCGCTCTCGGCTTGTGGCCCGGCGATGGCACCGTCCACCGCCCCCAAGACCGAAAGCGGCGACATGTTCATGCTGGCGTTGCCGCGCCTCGAGATCGAATTCGACAAGGACGGCAACCCGCTGGTGCTCGGCCTGAAGCTGGCGGATGTGGGCCTGATGTTGGGGCAGGATCTGAGCGGCATCAAGCTCGACCCGTATTACGTCACCTGGATGACCAATGCCAACATCCAACACATTGAGATGCGCCAGACCGGCGACGGCATCGCGCTGATGATCAACGCCAAACCGATGCCGCACATCACCTGGGATGACAAGTCGTTGGACCAGGCCATGGGCCTCGCCATGGCGTTCAGCCCCGGCAATGAAAACCTGTTCACGACGATCAGAAAGCTGTTGCCGATCGTCAGCCGTCTCGGCCTGGACGTGACGGTGCGCTTCCCGCTTCAACCGGGCGCCAAAGCGATTGCGTATGCCGAACCGGCTGTGGTGATGGCGAAGGCCAATCCCAGCAAGGATCCTGCCTCCGTCATCTTCAAGTTCGAGGTGCGCTACGATAAACAAGGGGTACCTTCTATCCTCGGCGTTTCCGGTTATGACCTCGCCAAGATGGGTCTGCCTTTGCCTGTCGCCATTGACATGAGTATGCTTGAAAGCCTGCAAAGCAAAGATGTGCAAAGCCTGGAGCTGCGCACCAAACCCGACGGTCTCTTCATCTATCTGAACAACAGTCCTCTGCCCAGCTTCACGTGGGACAAGCAGTTGTTGAAGAGCGCGGCCGAGATCTATGCGCAGATGAACCCACAACATCCGGCTGTCCCGACCGTCAATCAAATACTGCCCATGCTGGACACGCTCGACATCGGCGTCTTGATTCACTTCCCGCCGGCCCCCGGCGCGAAGGAAATCCCGGCGGTAATGCACTAACCCAACCCGAGGCGTGAGCCGTGACGGCCAGCGCCGGCCGCGTTACGTCACGGCTCACCGCTTCAGAAAGGACGGTGGCGTACATGAACCTACCCCGCAGATATCAAGTGTTGCGTATCATCGCTTTCATTCTCAAGTTGCTGGCCTGGCTCATGTTGCTCGGCGCGCTGATCGCGGTGATTGTCGCTTTGCCGGCGTTCCTCTCCGCCTCTGCGCGCGGGGCGCCATGGTATGAAGTGGCGCCGTGGGGCGCCATGCTGGGACTGCCGATCTTCGGCATTGTCTGGTTCGTGCAGTTCTTTGCCCTGGGCAGCATCCTCTCGCTGCTCATCAACATCGAGGAGAACACACGCGCACTGGCGGCGCGTGCCCACGGCGCATGACCGGCGGTCGCCCCGGCTGAGTAGGGGCGAACCCTTGTCGTCGCCTCGACGCAAGGCGCTGCCCCAACGAGTATTGCGGCGCGTCTGCCGTCTGCGCACGGGAGGCGCGCCTGGCTGCGGGGCCTGGGTATTTGCGCGCCTGCCGAATTTGACACAGTCCGCCCACATCCGTATAATGGCCTGGTTTGGTGAGGCGGATTCGTCTAGAGGCCCAGGATATCGCCCTCTCAAGGCGGAGACACGGGTTCGAATCCCGTATCCGCTACCAGTCGCAAATGGCCCCGGAGACTGCGTTTCCGGGGCGCTTTTTTGCGCCGGAAACTGAGGAACAACACGATGAGCGAGGGAATGACCCGGCTCTTGCTGGTGCGCCATGCGCATAATGAGTATCTCGACGCCGGGCGGCTGGCCGGCCGCACCCCTGGCATCCACCTGAACGACAAGGGACGCCGCCAGGCTCAGGCATTGGCCGAACGCCTGGCGGCCATGCAGATCACTGCGATCTACAGCAGCCCCATGGAACGTGCGCAGGAAACCGCTGCGCCGGTCGCGGCGACACATGGCCTGGCAATCAGCATCGTCGAGGAGCTGACCGAAACCGACTGCGGCGACTGGACCGGCCAGGCGATCGCCGAATTGGCGAAAACCGAAATCTGGCCGAAGATGCTGAGCTATCCGAGCGGTGTGGCGCATCCCGGCGGCGAAAGCATCACCGCGGTGCAGGCGCGCATGGTGCGCGCGCTGGATGGCATTCGCGCGGCGCACCCCGGCGGGCTGATCATGGTCTTCTCGCACGCCGATCCGATCAAAGCGGCGCTGGCGTATTATACGGGGTTGCACATTGATCTGTTCCAGCGGTTGCATGTTGACCCGACGTCGGTCAGCGAGCTGGCCTTCTCGCCCCACGGCCCGCGGCTGATCCGCTGCAACGACACCGCACATCTTGCGTAGGAAATCGTAGGCCATGACTTACTATGATGAAATCTACCCTGTTTCACGCATCACGGCAGGCGCCGTCGGCCACCCCGGTCAGCGCGTCTTCATCCTCCAGGCCCGTGTAGACGGCGAAATCGTGTCTTGGGTGATCGAAAAAGATCAAGCCCTGGCGCTAGGGCGCAGCATCCCCAGGCTGCTCGAAGACATCCGCCAGCAATTCCCGGAGCTGGATGACCCGCTCGTTGCCGCCGAACCGAATCTCGCGCTTTGCGAGCCGTTCAAACCCGAGTTCCGCGTCGGCAGCATTGGCCTAGGCTACGACCGCCTGCACGACCTCATCGTGCTCACTCTGCAAGATGCGGAGACCGATGGCATGGTGGAGCTTCCCGAAGGGGATGGGGATGATGACACGATGCAGGTCTTCACCACGCGGGGGCAGGCGCTCCTGCTGGGCCGACAGGCCCAAGAGGCTGTCGCGGCCGGCCGCCTGCTCTGCCCCAACTGTGGCGAGCCGATGGACGACTTCGGCCACTTCTGCCTGGCGTTGCTCAGTCGCCGGAAGGGCAGCGGCGACTACCTGCAATGAGCCGGCCCGCCGCGCCGCTCCAGCCCCCTTTTCACCCGGCAGAAGAACGCCTGCTGGAGCTGCTGCGCGACGGCGCACTCACGCTCGAAGGGCTGATGCCCTGGAGCTCGAACTATACCTTCCTGGGACATATCGGCGACGGGCCGGAGCGGATCATTGTCATTTACAAACCGATCCGCGGGGAACAACCGCTGTGGGATTTTCCGCGCGGCACCCTGGCCCGCCGCGAGACCGCCGCCTATCTGATCAGCCGCACGCTGCGCTGGAACCTGGTGCCGCCCACCGTGCTGCGTCGCGGGCCGCACGGCCTCGGCTCGGTGCAACTCTTCGCCGACGCCGACCAGGACGCCCACTTCTTCACCCTTCAGCAGGACCCCGCCTTTCGCCGCGTGCTGCAGGCGCTGGCGCTCTTCGATGTGGTGTGCAACAACGCCGACCGCAAGGCCGGCCACTGCCTGTCGGCCGGGCCGGGCCGGATCGTGGCGATTGACCAGGGCTTGTGTTTTAACACCGAGCCGAAGCTGCGCACCGTCATCTGGGATTTCGCGGGCGAGACGATCCCCGCTGACCTGGCCGCCGACCTGAAGCAACTCCAGCGCGTGCTCAGCAACCCCCAATCGGCCGCCGTGGCCGACCTGGAACAACTGCTCAGCCGGGGCGAAATCGCCGGCCTGCGTCGCCGGCTGGCGGAGTTGATCGAGGAAGGAAAATTTCCCGATCCCCCAGAAGATCGCCGGCCTTACCCCTGGCCGCTGGTTTGAGCGAAGGAATCGCCTATGCAGCAAAAACACTTCATTTGGCTGCCCAACATACGCCGCAAGGATCGCTCGCTCGCCCGCTACCCGGAGTTTGCGGCATACAAGTCACATACAAAGCTCATGTTGATCGAGGCACACCACGCGCTTTACCCTCGCATCCCGCCACTCAGCATCTTTTCTAGTAAATCAGCATCGGTTCCTTCCCACACCGAAGCGAGCGGCTGATATTCTGACTCTGCCGGCGCGATTTGTTCTGTGGCTACCAAGACGAGTTGCTGACTAGCTTCCGGTGCTCGCATCTGCATACCCCCAAATAGCGTGCTTCCTAAACAACTGAGCCGTGGCTCACTCTATCTATAATTACAACACACTGTACCGTACAGTGTCAAGGATGAATATGTCCCGTATCAGAGACACCAGGATCGCCTTCTACTTGTCTGACGAACAGAAAATCGAACTGGAGCAACGCGCCGAGAACGCCGGACTAAGTGTGCAAAACTATCTTCGTTCACTGCTCGGATGGCCTGCGGAACAGCAAGGCTCTCGCAAAGACCTTGTGACTACCGCCAGAGTGCCGCGCAAAAAGCCACGCTGAGCACCGGCCAGCGCTACTGCTCATCGCTCACCGTTCGCCGCCCCTGTTTGATCTTCGACCGGGCGCGTTTGTCAGTCAGGCGGGCCTGCCTGGCGGCCGGGCTGGGCCGCGTCGGTACGCGGCGCTTGCGCCGGTGGAGCGCGGCCGCTAACAAGGCGCGAAACCGCTCGGTCACGTCGGCCCGGTTTTCGAGTTGGCTGCGCGTGGCCGAGGAGACGATGTGCAACACTCCCGCGCCATCCATGTAGCCGGCCAGCCGGCTGATGATGCGCGCCCGCTGCGCATCAGACAGGCTGGGCGAGCCGGCCACGTCGAACAGCAATTCGACGCGCGTCTCGCTCCGGTTAACGTGCTGGCCCCCCGGCCCGCCCGCCCGGCTGAAGCGGTAGCGCAGCTCGCTCGCCGGAATCGCCAGTTCCGCCGTGATGGGGATCAGGTCGGCCGGCGCGGTAGGATCTTCAGGCGTCGGGTTCACTGCGATCCTCCAACGCCAACAGAAACCGCAGCACCGCCTCGTTCACCACATGAGGCTGATCCAGGTTGCTGGCATGTCCCGAGTTAGCGACTGACACGAACTCCGCATGGGGCAGTCGCGCCCGCAGACGCGCCTGATAGACCCGCGGCACGACGCGATCCTCTTCCCCCGCGATGATCAGGGTGGGCAGCCTGACCTGATCGAGACGCCGGCCGGGCCAGAAGCGGAGGATCGCCACCGTCGCCCGCCGATAGGCGTCCGCGTCATTGGCCGCCAGCCGGCGCACCGTCCAATCGCGCAATACCGCCAACCGGGGATCCCCGAAAAGATCGTCGGCGACGACGGCGGCCGTGCGCGTCATGTCCATCGGCTGCAAGACGGTATCGCGCCGGCGTAACAGCACGCCGAGCAGCTCGCGCGGCGGCGGCCAAAGCCCCGGAAAGGTATTGATGAGGGTCAGGCTGCGCACGGCAGTCGCGTGATCCAGCGCCAACTGCTGGGCCACCAGCCCGCCGAGGCTCAGGCCCAGGATGTGCGCGGGGGCCAGGTCAAGCTGCTGGAGCAGTTGGGCCACGTCGGCGGCAAAGAGCGCGATGGAATAGCGCCCGGCCGGCTTATCTGAGGCGCCGTGGCCGCGCAGATCGAGCGGGACGCACTTGAAATGGGGGGCAAAAGCCGGGAGCTGCAGCGGCCAGTCATCGGCGCTGGAGCCCAACCCGTGGAGCAAGATCAACGGCGTCTCCCCCTCGCCCCACAGCTCATAACGCATCCGAATACCGTTCACCGTCCGGTATGGCATCGTGACCCTCTCCTCCGCTCCAGTAACTGACCGGGACACCGCTCTATTGTCGCGCGCATCGCGGCGTTTGGCAAACCTCGCCAGGCGACTGTGACAGATAGCCCGGTTGGTGATACACTATCGCCAGAGGAGCGCATGATGGACAAACTCGAAATGGTCACGGTCTATGCGGCCCAGGGGATGCTGGCGGCGGAGGTCATCAAAGGCAAGCTGCAAAGCGCGGGGATTCCCGCGCTGCTGGCCTACGAATCGCTCGGCCCCATCTACGGCTTGACGGTTGATGGGCTGGGCCTGGTGCGGGTCCAGGTGCCGCGGCGGTTCGCCGAAGACGCGCTGGCGCTGATCAACGACGCCCCCGGCGATGCGGAAGATGACGCGGCGTGCGAACCCACCTGAGCCGCGCCTCGCACACACATTGCGAGGGATTTGGCGAAGGGGCGATTTGCTGGTATACTGTTCTTTCGTAATTAAGCACCAGTTGCGATTGTGAGGAGATTCTCCGCGTGATTCAACGCCAGACACAGACCACCGAGTATTGGCAGGGCTTTACCCTCTCCCAGTCTGACATCGAGTTCCTGCATAACCTGTTGCTCGACGCGGAGCAGCCGAGGAGCACCCCGGCCCTCGCCGAGGCGCTGATCGGCGAGCGTTGCCGTCGCGAAGAGGCTGAATTGCGCGCCGAGCTTGGCCGCGTGGTGATCTATCAGCCCAAGAAACGCTTCGCTGTCGGCGATAAGATCATCTTCCCCTCGCTTGATTTCCGGCTGGGTGAGGTCATCGAGTTGCGGCCGGGCCAGAACCCCGAATACGGCGCCTTCGAAGTGATCACTGTGGACTTCGGGCCGGACCGCCGGCAGCGCAGTTTCGCGACCGGGCTTGCTGCGCCGCACAAGCTCAATGTCAATGCCCCCGAGATGTTGATCTCCAGCAGCGCGGAGCCGCCCGCCAGCCTGCTGACAACGGCGGCCGCCACCCTGCCGGTCATGCTGAGAACGCAGCTCGGCCGACTGGTGGATTTCGCTACCTTCGAAGACCGTTGGTTCCTGCGCAGCCTGCTGGCCGATATCCACGTCGGGTACCTGAATATCGCCGAGGCCGCGATCGAGATGCGCGGCGCGCCGGTCGAGACGGCTGCGCTGCTCGCCGAGATGGAGCTGCCCGCCGAGATCAAGCCCGACGTGCTCGCCTTCTCGCTGAACAGCGCGCTCAGCGCCGATGGCCGGTTTGACCAGGTAGGCCCCGGCGACAAACGCTGCTGGATCTTACGGCGTCTGGAGCCGATCGAGGCTATGGAGACGCCGCAGCCGCTGCGCTTTGCGCCGATCCTCTTCGACCGGAATCTGGTGGCCCATGACTTGCTGCAGGTGGAATGGGAATTGGACGACGAGTGGTCGGAGGACGTGATCGCGGAGCCATCAGCCGCCCGTGCGAACCTGCCGACGACCACGCTGCTGCTCACCTATCCGCACTGGATTTCGGGCACGCTGCCGCTGAACAAGCATACCCGGCCCTTTTTCCCGTTGGGCCACGGGGAGCGCACGGTCGTCACGCTGATTGATGGCCGCTGGGGACAACGGTTCACTGCCTGGGTGGTTCATGCCGGCCGCTATGTGGCGGGCCTGCGACCGTGGTTCGAGCAACACAAACTCCCGGCCGGCGCGTACATCATCCTAGAGCGCCGCGACAAATCGGGCGAGATTGTGGTGGATTTCAAGCCCAAGCGGATGCGCCGCGAGTGGATGCGCAAAGCGCAGGTCGTGGATGGCAAGCTCGCGATCCAGTTGCGCAAGGGCGAGGTGGCGTGCGAATTCGATGAGGCGATAATCATCGGTGATGAGCGCCCCGAGGAAACCGCCAGGCTGCGGGCCAGCGCAGCCTTCGCCGACCGCCCCCTGGAACAGATCGTCTACGAAATCTTCACCGGCCTGGCCGGCCTCGTCCAGTCGGGCAGTGTGCACGCCAAGACCGTGTACAGCGCCGTGAATCTGGTGCGGCGTTGTCCGCCCGGCCCGATCTTCGCCATCCTGACCAGCGATGCCCGCATCCAGGAGATCGGCGGCGGGCTGTATCGCCTGGCCGCTTAGGCCACGCTCCGAGGACAAACGCGCTATGTGGAAGCGACCATCTCTCGATACTAAATTTCAGATTGACTACGACTGGTGGAAAACCAGCGGCAAGGATATCCGGGTGGCTGTCCGCGGCCAGCTTTGCGCCGATTGCCAGGCGCGTTTCCCCGATCATCGCAATACCGAGGCGGTGGATTGGGTGGATCCCGAGACCGCCGAAGTGGTGCGTGCGGATGCGCTGCTGCAAACTCTGCGCAGCGAATGCGCCCACAAATCGGATTTCGTCAGCCGGAACAACCCGGTCGTGACGAACATCTTCCGCATCTTCCTGCGGGATGGCAACCAGCCATTGACGCCGGTCCAGCTTCACGAGCAGATTCCCTGGACGGGCGCCGACGCGATCTTGCGCACCCTGACGGGCGGGACGGTCTACATGGGCATCCGGCCGGCGCGCGCCGACTGACGCCCCCGGCGTTTGATTAGAACACAAGGCCAGGCGGGCTGGTGATCCAGTCCGCCTGGCCTTGTGGCAATACCGCAAAAGTCATCGCTGCCACCCTGCGCGGGGCGACTCCTAACGGCCAGTTCGGCGATGCTATGCGTCTGGCGAAGGGTCTCTCTTGGCGGTGAGTGCTGCGCGACTTCGGGAGTGACACAAGACATGCGTGAAGTGACCCAAGTTCGACCCTCTGAGGTCGGCGCGCTGAGCCAAATCCGGCTCCTGGTGAAGACGATGCGCCTCAAGCAGTGGACCAAGAACGTCTTCGTATGGGCCGCGTTGATCTTCGATGGCAAGTTCTTCGACACCACGTACTTCCTGCACACGCTGCTCACCTTCCTGCTGTTTTGCCTGATATCGAGCGTCGTCTATACGATCAACGACCTGGCCGATATCGAAAAGGACCGCCGGCACCCCGAAAAGCGCAACCGGCCCTTGGCCTCCGGCGCGCTGCGCCCGCGCCATGCGCTCCTCGGCGCCGCCCTCCTGTTTGCGCTCACCGTGCCGGGCACGCTGCGGCTGGGCGGCGGGTTGGCCCTGACCCTCTACGGCTACCTCGTCGCGATGATCGCCTATTCGTTCTGGCTGAAAAACATCGTCATCGTGGATGTGCTGACGATTGCGGCCGGGTTCGTGCTGCGCGTGGCCGCCGGCGTCATCATCGTGGATGCGGCGCGCTTCTCGCCGTGGATCTACGTCTGCATGGCGCTGTTGGCGCTCTTCCTGGCTCTGGGCAAGCGCCGCCAGGAGATCGTGCTGCTCCAGGAGAACGCAGGCAACACCCGCGCCATCCTCCAGGAATATAGCCTGCGCTTCGTGGATGAGATGTTGGGGCTGGTCAGCTCCACGACGGTGATGGCCTACTCGCTCTACACCTTCTCCGCGCCCAACCTGCCGCCGAACCATTTGATGATGCTGACGATCCCGTTCGTGCTCTACGGCCTCTTCCGCTATCTTTACTTGATCCACGTCAAGGGGGAGACCGATCCACCCGACGTGGTCGCGCTGAAAGACCGGCCGCTCCAGGTGGACATCCTCTTGTTCGGACTGGTCGTCTTCCTCGTCTTTTATGTCATCTAACGCGAAAGAAACCCGTTTTCTCGGAGAAAACGGGTTTCTTTCGCGTTGCGCACCTTACACCGTGCGGTCTTCATCCTTCAGGAATTGCGCCCACGGCTCATCCATGCCATCCGCGGTCACGCCGTAGAAGGCCCGGATGCTGCCATCGGGCTGGCGCTTGACCAGATCATAGCGCAGCTTCTTGGCCCGCCGGCCCACCTGCCACAAACCGTAGTCCCCGCGCCACATCACCTGCTCCGGGTCAATCGGCCGCTTGAGATATTGGTTGATCGCGTAGCTCCACAACTTACGCGCCGACACCGGGGTGACATTGTGCACCATGTTACAGTTGCGCAGGTCGCGGATCGTGAAGTAGACCACCCCCTGGCGTTCTTCCGTCGAGACGATCTCGACGCCGACCGCGGGCGCTTCCAGGATGTTGGGCGACTCGGCCGACTCTGCGATGATTTCCACCGCTGCCGCTTCTGGCGCCGCCGCCTCAGCGGCTACAAGCTCGCCGCTGATCGCTACCTCGGCAGCGGGTGTCTTGATCGCTGGCGCTGCGCTGACGGTCGGACCGGGCGCTTCGACCGGCGCCGGTTCAGGGAGGGCCGGCGCTTCCGACGTCACGACCTCAACGGCCGCAACCGACTCCGCGGCCGCGGCCTTGGCGCGATCGGATCGGCGGCTGCGCGTGCGACGCTTCGCCGGCTTCGCAGCCAGGGCAGGCGCTTCCTCCTCTGCCGGAGCCGCAGCCAGGGCTGCGGGGAGCGGTTCAGGCTGGCCGGCCTCGCCCACCGCTTCCACGCCTGCCGGCGCCGCGGCCGGCTCGACGGCCAACTCCACGACCGGCTGCGCCGGCTCGACCGCTGCTTCCAACGCGACGAGTTGTTCTGGCTCGACCGCAACCTCAGGCGTGACGGTCGGTTCCGGCTCGGCCGGCGGCTCGACTACCGCGGGCTGCGCCGGCTCAACGGGCTGCTCGACCACGGCCGGCCCTTCGATCTTGACCTCGGGTGCGGCGCCGCCCCGTCGCCGGCGGCGTCGCGGTGACTTGGCGGCCGGCGGCTCAGCGGCCGGGGCCGTGACGACCGGACGTTCGGCGGCCGGCGGCTCAGCGGCCGGCTGGCCGGCAGCGCTGACCGGCGCGGGCCGGGCGGGCGCCGGCAGGTGGGGAGCTTCCGCGCCGCGGACGACTTCAGCCGCAGCCGGCGGCGCTTGGCGGGTCCCCAGCACGAGCTGGATGATCTCGTCGCGTACCGCCTCGTTGGTCTCCCCTTCCTGGCGCACGTAGATGCGGGTTTGATGGAGCACGTAGGGCTTGCTCGGCCCGCTCGGCACCACCACCCGGACGATCGCCGCGCCCTGGCTCTGCAACGTGTCGGCCCGGCAGGCCAGCGGCGGCGTGATGTCTTGCTCGATCTCGCGCTGGAGTCGCGCGATCAGGTCGGGCGGGTTCTCCACCCCGCGCGGCGCGCCCTTCTTGGTCGCGCTCGCGCCCAGGAAGACCGTCCCGCCCTGGATGTTGGCGAAGGCGACCACGTCGGCCAGGATCCGGTTGGTGCGCCCGGCCTCCAACACCACGCTTTCGTGAAACGCCTGGACGATCGTGTTGCCGACTTCACGCGCGGCAACGACGAAGTCGAACGGCTCCTCGGCCGGCGGGCGATAGGGGCGCGTGACGCTGAAGTCATCCCCCTTGAGGGCCGCAGCCAGGGATTCGAACGAAATCTCTGAGAGCAGGAATTCTGTGACCCGGTCGCCGATGCCGAAGCGATTCTTGTCCTTGGGGTCGCGCGTCAGCCGGTGCGCGTCGGAGCCTTGAATACAGTGCATCCGCCGCGGGTATTCCGGCTTGGTGCCGTCGAAGAACTTCGCCGATGACCGCCGGCCCGGCGCGTCGAGATCGGTCACTTCCAGGGCATGCAGATGCACATCTTGGGTGAAGGCGATCTTGGTCTGCCCGCCGAAGTTGATCCCGCGCATGGCGACGCCGTGCGTGCTGTTTGCGTGCGCTGCGATAGCCAGGCCACCCGCCTCGTCAATCAGCCGATAGGCGGTCATGACGTCTACGGTCGCCCCGACCTCGGTGCTGCCCTCTGCCAGACGATGCACCGGCACGTTGAGCCGGAGCAAGAGCAGCTCCAGGACGCGCAAGGGGGTCTCAGGTGGGAAGATCGCCATCACATGGAAGCCGAACGTGGCGGTGAATTCGAATCCAGGCAGCACGAGGATTTTTTCACCCAGGCGGCGATACTCATCGAGATCGCGCCGCTCCTGTGAACGCAGGCGCTCATTGGTTTCCAGCCACGTCAGGCGCTCAATTTCTGCCCGGAGCTGCGCGACCCCCTCCACGGTGTTGTGATCGGTGATCGCCACAATATCGAGGCCCCGGGACTCTGCCTTTTGGAGCCACTGCAAATACGAAACGCCTGGCTCCAGCCAATCTGCCGACGCCGGGGTATGCAGGTGCAGATCCACCCGCCGCCAATCGCCTTCGGCCGCCCGAAATGTCCTTCTTATTCTTTTGTTTCTATCTGACACGTTATGGTGTGCTGTCTCCTTCCTTGAATCAGGGAACTCGTTCCTCGCCTGGCGTGCGACACGATTGTCGTCCGCTGGCGAAGAATCACTTTACCTATTATGTTTACTTTTTGCTTTTTGTCAAGCTGGGCAGACGAATCTACAGCAGTTTGTGGTACAATCGCAGGGTCACGCGCTTTGACGTGCGATATCACCGCCACTGTAAAGGAGCACAACCATGTCCATGACGATGCACGAGCGTATGCTCGCCGTGATGCAGGGGCGACCCCACGACCGGGTACCATTCATCCAGTACGACAACGCCGTCGCGCCGAATCGGGACATCTGGGAGTTGATCGGCCGCGAAAACATGGGGCTATGGCGTTGGACGCGGCTCCACAAGCTCACCTATCCGCACTGCAAGTTCGAAGTGAAGCGCGTCCAGCGCAAAGGGATCAAGGGCAAGATCCGCATCTTGCGCACCCCGGCCGGCGACCTGATGGAAGAAGTGCACTATGAGCCGACCTACGGCGCGGGCAGCATCCGCAAGCACTTCATCAAGACGCCGCAGGATTACCGCATCTTCCAGGCCTTCCTGCGCGATTGCGTCGTGCGCGCCGACGTGGCGCACTACATGCGCGATCTGCGCGAGCTGGGCGATGACGGCTGGCCGCTCCCCGCGGTCATGCGCACGCCCTATCAGCAGTTATGGATCCAGTGGGTGCTGATCTCGGACCTGGCCGGCCACCTGGTGGATTGCCCTGAGTTGGTCGAGGAGACCGTTTCGCTCATGGTGGGGATCCAGCGCCAGGTTTTCGCGGTGGTGCACGACGCGGCGCGCCGCGTGCCCGTTCCGATGATTGACGTGCCGGACAACATCACTGCACCGGTGATCGGCCCGAAGAACTTCCGCAAATACTGCGTGCCGCTCTACAACGAGCTGGCCGAGATGCTGGCGGACGTGGGCACGCTAGTCTACGTCCACATGGACGGCGACCTGAAGCCGCTCTGGAAGCTGATCGGCGAATCGGGGGTGCGGGGGCTGGACTCGCTCTCGCCGCCGCCCGACAACGACACGAGCGTCGGTCAGGCGCATGCCCTCTGGCCGGAGATGCGGCTCTGCCCCAACTTCCCTTCGTCAGTGCACCTGACCGAGCCGGAGGTGATCTATGCGACCGCGCGGCAGATCCTGGCGGAGGCCGGACACTCCGGCCGGCTGCAAATCCAGATTTCCGAGAATGTGCCGCCGGGGGTGTGGCGCAAGAGCTTTCCGCAGATCGTGGCCGCCATCCGCGAGTTCGGCGCGCCATAAATGAAAACGCGCGACGCTCACGTGCCAGGCACTTGCGAAGTGCCTGGCACATCCGGGGCTATTTCAGGTCAGGCCCTATTGTGTGACGCCCAGGCGTAGCGCAGCGTCACCCCCAGGATATAGCGCGCGGCCAGCAGCGTGCCGCGCAACGTGCCGCTGACCTTCGACTTGCCGGAGCGCCGTGGGTGGAAGCTCACCGGAACCTCGACGATACGGGCGCCGCGGCGGGCCGCCTTGACCATCATCTCAGTGGGCCAGCCGTAGGTCATCTCCCGCATCGCCAGGCTCTCCAGCAGGTCGCGGCGGATCGCCCGGTACGGCCCCAGATCGGTCGCTTCCATGCGGTAAAGCAGGCGCATCAGCCCCGCGGCCAACCAATTGCCGAAACGTTGCTGCGGCGGCATCGCGCCGGGCGCGATGCGCCCCAACGGCCGGGAGCCGAGCACGAGGTCGGCCCGGCCCTCGAGCAACGGCGCGAGGAGCGCGGGCAATTCAACCGGCAAAAAGCTGCCATCGCCATCCATGAAGGCCACCAGGTCGGCCCCGCCCGCCGCGGCGACGCCGGCCGCGCACGCGTAGCCGTAACCGCGCCGCGGTTCGCTCACGACGCGCGCCCCGACCGCGGCCGCCACTGCCGCGGTGTCATCGGTCGAGCCGTTGTCCACCACGATGATCTCGGCCGCGACGGCCGCGGCCAATTCGGCCACCAGCCCGGCGATGTTGCCCGCCTCATTGAGCGCAGGGATGATCACGGCAATCCGCTTCATGTTTCCCCAAACAAGAATCGGCGCGTCGCAGGCGCCACGCCAGCATCGGCGCTCGCCAGCTCGGCCCGCAGCCGCGCCAACGATGCCACGTCATCCACATCGTACCACATCGGCAGCAGCGCGACCCGCAGCCCTGCTTCGGCGGCGATCGCCAGCGTGTCGGCCAGCACAGTCGGCGTGCTCATGCGCACCTCGCGCAGCAGCCGCGGGGCCGGCCGCTTGAGACCGATCAGATAATAGCCGCCGTCTTCGGCCGGGCCGAGCACGACATCGGCGCCATCCCGCAACCGATCGAAGGCCGCGGTCAAGTGCGCCACGGGCAGTGTCGGGCCATCGCTGTTCATGATCGCGACCCGCGCGAAGCCGCGGCGCAGATAGCTGGTCAGCGCATGATCGAGCCGCGCGCCGAGGTCGGCGCCTTGCTGCGGCAGCAACTCGAAATCGGGGGCCAAGGCCGCGAAGTAGCCAGTCGCATCCGCGGGCAGATAGGCGATAGCGGGCCGAACAGCGGGCACGCGGCGGATCAGGTCGAGGGTGTCGCGCAGGAAGCATTCGTAGAGCGCGGCCGCTTCATCCGGCGACAAGGGTGGGGTCAAACGGGTCTTGGTCTGCCCGGCTGCGGGCTGCTTGGCGACGACGAGCAGCGCGTCGGTGGGGGTAGGCGTCATATCCAGCCCCGCAGCCGCGCCGCGTGCAGCACCGCCAGCATCGTCATCGCATCGCGGATTTCGCTGGCGACGACCATCTCGTAGACTTGGCGGGGGCATTTTACACCACCACCGTCGTGCAGACATTCCCCGATCGCATCAGATCCTTCGCCGGCGCGGGCCGCCAATCGAGTTGGATCTCTTCGCCGCGCGCCCATGGGCAATAGTCGTCGTGGCTATCCAGCCGGCCGGCCAGCGCGCGGCGCGACGCACAACCGCCGCGGCACCGGCAATCGGCCGCGCTGGCCGGCGTTTGCCGCGCGGCCCGGAAGGCCGGCGCGTCGAACACCCCTTCGGCCAGACGCCCCAGATCAGCGATCGTGGGGGGCGCGGCACCGTCCAGAGGCCAGTAGACGCACGGGATCACCTGGCCGCGCGGGTTGAAGCGGATGCTGCGATGGCCGCATGGCGATTGGACATCAGCCAGGCCGAGCGCGGCGCGCACGACCGGCTCGCTGCACGAGACCACCAGCCCCGCGGCAAAAAGCCGGCGGTAGCCCTCCCAGAACTGCGCGTAGCTCAGGCGATACGCGTCGGTCTTGACCGCCTGATAAGCGTTGACGCGCAGGTTGACGCCGTTCCGCCGCGCCAGAGCCGCCAGCCGCTCCATCTGGTCGTAGTTCGTCCGCATCATGGTGGCGAGGATGGAGACCTCGATCCCCAGACCCTGACACCGTTCGATGGCCTGGTGCACCAGCGCCCAGTTGCCCGGCCCGCGCAACGCATCCTGCTCGGCCTCCGACGCGTAATCAATCGAGACTTCGACATCGTGAAACGCCCGCAGCACATCGTCGGCGATGGCGGTCAGGCTGTAGCCGTTGGACGCGATGCTCAGCTTGACCCCGCGCTCGCTGAGATAGCGGACGATGGGGACGAACTCGGGGTGCAGCGCGTTCTCGCCGGTGCCCATCCCCAGTGCATCCACCGGCAGCGCCTCGCAAATCTGCCGCACCTGCGCCAGGCTCACCCGATCCACACGCAGCGTATCCCGGTAGCAGTGCGCGCACGTCAGATTACAGTCGTTGGTCAGCCCGATGCCGACAGAGTAGCCCATGACGACCTCGAAATCTGCAAATCTGCAAATAGCAAATCACAAATCGCAAGTGTTGCCAATCTGCTATTTGCTATTTGCCACCCACTTCCCCTCGCGCCACAAAATACACCAGGCTCGCCACAAAGCGCCCTTCGGCGAGGCGCTGCTTCAGATCGGCCACCCAGGCGTCGTGTTCGGCGGGGGTGATGGCGCCGCCGTTGCGCGCTACTTCGGCGGCGCGGAAGATGGAGCCGGTGAGCGCCGCGGTCGCGTCGTGAGCAAGGGTGACAACCGGCGTGACCGTGACTTTCGTCAATCCGGCAGCGAGTGCGTAACCGAGCAGCTTGCGGCCGCTCCAGTTGTCGCCGCCGTGATTGTCGCAGCGCCAGTCCATCAAGCGCCGGGTCAGCGCCCGGTCGGTGTGATCCACCGCCAGGGTTCCCCAATCCCAATCCATCAGCACGATCCGGCCGCCGGGCCGCACGACGCGTGCCATTTCACGCACGATCGCGCGCGGGTCATCTACGTGCAAGAGCAGCCGGGCCGCGAACGCGGCGTCGAAAGAGGCGGCGTCGAAGGGCAGCGCCTCGGCCGGGCCGACCTCGAAGCGTAGCGCGACCGGCTTCCCCGGCCCCTCGTCAGCCGGAGGCGCAGGCGCGTTGCGCGTGAGCGAAGCTCTGGCCGGATTGGGGCCGGAACGCAGTCGAAGGAGGCTGAAGCGGGTGGGGGCAAGCCGCGTCCTTCGACTGTGACCTGCAAACCCCACAGGTCTCCGCTCAGGATGCGCCGCCACATCAGGGATCGTTGCTTGAGCAGCGAAGCGTCGGGCCGCGGCGATCATGTCGGGCGCGATGTCCAGGCCGATGATCTCGCCGCCGGGATGGAGCGCCGGGGCTATCAGCCGGCAGAGCGCGCCGCTGCCGCAGCCCACCTCCAGCAGCCGCTCGCCGGACCGCAAGATCAGCGCATCCCGTACCGCGGTATTGACCTGTACCTGATCGGGGCAGCGCGCCCGATCCTCCAGGAACGCGGCCATCCGGGCCGCGTCCTCGGCGCTGACGGCGGATGGGTTAGACCAGGCGTTGCTGTGCGACATCACAAACTCCACGCCACCCCGCAGTTGGCGCACGCCTTGTGCGGGTGGGTCGTGAACAGCTTCGACCGAAACTGCCCGTAAAGCGCATCATTCCAAATCTCGGCGAAAGGGCGCTCGAAGAGATTGCCCAGGATCAGGCTCTCGTAATCGCTCGTGGTGAAGGGCGAGATGCAGCACGGCAGGCAATTGCCGTTGGCGGTGATGTAGGCGGTCGTCCACGGCCGCAGGCAGGCGCGCCAGGGCGCGGCGGCAGCCGGTCGCTGCGCGGCCAGGCTGCCGCGCGTATCCCGGCCGCCCGATGCCCGGAACGCCACGCCCAACTCGGCGCTCAACCGCTCGCATTCAGCGATGATCGCCTCCTGCTGCGCCAACGCCGTGTCGAAGATCGCCAGCGACTCCCGCGCCATGCCGTACTGCCGATCCGGCTCGCCGGCGAAGAAGGTCATGCGCTGCATGTAGACCTCCGGCACGCCCAGCCGGCCGGCCAGCCGCATCAGGTCGGGCAACTCCCCCAGGTTTTCGCGCGTCGCCACGCACCAGATCGAGACGCGCGGGGCAGCCGATCTCAGCCGGGCCTGGGTCTCGATCAGCCCGGTCAGCCCGGCGATCACCTTGTGGAGCACATCGGCCCCGCGGATGCGCGCATAGGTGGCGGGCTGCGCGCCGTCAATCGAACAGCGGAACTCATCGAGGCCGCTGCGGATCAGCGCCTCTTGCCACGCGGGCGTCAGCAGCGCGCCATTCGAGTTGAAGAGGGTCTCGACCCCGCGACCTTTGAGATAGGCGATCATCTGCGGCAGCTCGCGGTTGAACAGCGGCTCGCCGATGCCGTGCAGCGTGCAGCGACGCATGGCAGGGAATTGCGCCGCGACCTGGAGGAACTCGTCGTAGGTCAGCGACTTGAACGGCTCGCGGTTGAAGTAGGTGCGCGGGCACGTCTCACAGAGCAGGTTGCACCGGTTGGTCGCTTCGATGAAGACCACAGCCGGCGCGATGGGCATGATCGGCCCGCGCGCCACGCCATCCGGCAGGCGATAGGCGTCGGGCAGGTAGAGCTGCTCTGGCAGGGCAGGCGCGGCCACGCGTTCCGGGTCAATCAGACCGGATGATGCGTCGAATAGGGTGATAGCTTGCTGCATGAGCACCCGAGAGGTGTAGACTGTATAGCATTGTGTGCGCCGCCGGGCTGGCGTTTCCGCGGGCGGGGCGAGATGAGTATACTTCAGATGGGTAATGATGGTCAAATGAGTGCAAGTAAGGCCGCATCCTTCGGCTGGTCGTTATTCGTTAAGTACATTGGCTCGTAGACCCGCTCAGGATGCTTGCGCTCCGAAAATGAAAAAATGAAACGCACCTTAAGTGAGGATCGCGCATGAAGACATCAGTGTTATTGGCTTTGGGAATCGGCCTCTTACTTGCCCTGGCGGGCTGCACATCGGCCGCGCCCGCGGCCGCGCCAACGGAACCGCCGCCCGCGGCCACACCCGCGCCGCCGACCTCTGCGCCGACCGCAAGTGCGACAGCCTCCTCGATGGGGACGGCCAGTCCCGCGCCGCCGACCGCGACCGCCACGCTTGTTCCGCCCACGGCCACAGCGACCGCCGCGCCGGCCAGCCCTGCGCCGCCTACCGCCACGGCGACCCCGGCGAAGGGGGATCCGACCGCAGGCGCGGTGATCTGGCCCACGCTGCGTTGCGTCCGCTGCCACGGCCCGAACGCCGAAGGGCGCAGCGGCCCGCAACTGGCGGGCACCGGCCTGACCTTCGAGCAGGTGTTACTCCAGGTGCGCGCCGGCGCCGATCCGATGCCGGCGTTCACGCCGGCCGAGGTGAGCGATGCCCAGGTGCGGCACATCCATGCCTGGCTACAAAGCATCAAGCCGCCGACGCCGACCGCCGAGCCGCCGACCGCGACCCCCAAACCGGCTGCGGCCGCGCCGCTCCCGCCCGCGCCCACTCGAATTCCGCCGCCGAACTATCCGACCGCCGCGCTGACCGCCTTCTGGCAGAGCGTGAACGATCTGAAGGTCAAGTCCGATTTCGCCAAAGACCTGCCCGCGCGGCAGGCTCAAGATGAAACCGGCCGATTGGGGCTGCTCAAGCAGTATGCGGGCGAAGCAACCGGGCTGGCCGGTCAGGCATTGGCGCAGGGCAATCAGGCGCTCGGCGAGGTCACAAACGAGGCGGTCAAGGCGGCGATCCGCCAGGCGTTGGCCGCGGTGCAGGCCGTCGCCGATCAGGCGAACCAGGCGTTGGAGCAGGGTTCCTACGCGGCGGCCTGGCCCAAGGCCGCGGAGATGGCGCGGCTCTCGCGCATCGAAGCGTGGCCGTGGGCCACCCAGGCGGCGCGCGATGCCGGGCTGGTCGGCACGGTCAGCGTGCGCGTCACCAGCCCGGCCGGCCAGCCGATCCCGAACGCGTTTGTGACGGCGCTGACTGCACGTAACCCCATCGCCGCGCAGACGGATGCCGCCGGCCGGGTGACGATCCCGAATGTGGCGGCCGTGTCTGCGCTTCAGGTGAAGGCATACGCTGCTGGCCGGGTCTATCATGAAGTGCATGTCAACCTGGCACCGGGCGCGACGGCCAACGCCACGATTGCGCTCCCCAGTCCAAGCAGCGGCGGGGTCGCGCCGGTCATGGCGGGCGCCAGCATCACCCCGGCGAGCGGCGCGGGCAGCGCGACCGTCGCCTTCCGTATGCAGGTCACTGATCCGCAGGGCGCGCTCGACCTGGCCGAGGATCAACTCTTTGCGCTGAATCCGGCGTTGGGCGTCGCTTACGTGCTCAACCCGGCCGGCGGAAACCAGTATCAATTCGCCGCGCAACTCCCGAATTTGCCGGCCGGGACGTACACGTGGTACTTTTTCGCGGTGGATCACGAGTGCAATACGAGCGGGATACTGCCGGTAACGTACACGGCGCGATAGAGGGTAGTGCATAGTGGGTGGCGCGGATGAGGGATCTGGTGCGACAGATTGGTTGGGGTTCGGCGGCTGCGCTGCTCGCCGCGCTTTGCTGGTTGGCTGGATGCGTGGCGGTGCCGTTGGAGGGCTGGCCGGCCGCGACGGCGCCATTGATCGCACAGCGGGTGAGGGTTGCGCCGGCCGGCGGCGCGGCGCTCGATCCCGCGTGGATGCAGGCGCAGCCTCTACGCGTCCCGCTGACCTGGGGCAGCCACGGGATCAGGCACGCATTCGACATGGAATTGCGGGCGCTCTACACCGCCGATACCCTCTTCCTGCAGGCGCGTTGGCCGGGAGACGCGCCGGACGGCCCGGCTGATGCGACCTTTGCCAGGCTCACCTGGCACTGGCGCATCCCTGCCGTCGCAAACCGGCCGGCCCCCGCGTGCGAAGTCGCGTGCCACACTGCGCATGTGACGGGCCACGGTGATCTAGCGTACATACACACCGAAACGATCCCACCCGGCGGCGCGCCCGCGCTGCCGGCGACCGGCGGCTGGCGCGACGGCAGTTGGACGATCTCGTGGCGCCGGCCGCTGCGCAACGGCAACCCCTACGACCTGCAATTCGACGATCTGAGCCGCGACTATGGCTTCTTCGTGAAGGTCTTCCAGGAAGATTCCACCCGGCCCGACCCGGCGTCGGCGCTGCACGAGCTGAGGTTTGCGCGGTGAGCGAATCGGCAAATCGGCAAATAGCAAATAGCAAATCGGCAAATCTCGTCTCTGTCATTCGTTCATTCGTCGTTCGTCATGCGCCTATTTGCAATTTGCAATTTGCAATTTGCTCGTTTCTCATCATCGCCTACGTCATCTATTTCTCCTGGCTTGCCATCACCCGCCACGCGATGTTCCGTTCCAGCGCGCTGGATTTGGGGTATACGACCCAGGTGGTCTGGAACACGCTGCACGGCCGGCCGTTCGAGTTCTCGACCTATGAGAACGCGCCGATTGATCTACCCCTGGCGCAGTTCAAACGCACCGACAACCTGTTGGGCTATCATGTCGAACTGCTGCTGGCGCCGATTTCGCTCTTGTACTTGATTTACACCAGTCCGGTGATGCTGCTGGTGTTGCAGGCGGCAGTGATCGGGCTGGGCGCGCTGCCGGCGTTTTGGCTGGCGCGGCGGCGGCTGGCGAGCGGCTTCGCGGGATTGGCGTTCGCGGCGGCCTATCTGTTGGCGCCCGCGCTCAACGGCGCGGCGCTCTCAGATTTTCACGCCGTCTCCCTGGCCGCGAGCCTGTTCCTCTTCGCGTTCTACTTGCTGGAGGAGCAGCGGCCGTGGGCGTTCCTGGCGACGATCATCGCCGCGCTGAGCGCCAAGGAGGACATGCCGCTGCTGGTCTTTATGCTCGGACTGTATCTCCTCTTCTGGCGCCGCCGGCGGCGGCTGGGGATCACGACCGCCCTCCTGGGGCTGGCCTGGTTTCTCGTCGCTACCCGCGTGATCCAGCCGCACTTCAACGGGCTGCCCGCTTCCCCCTTTCTGGCGCGCATGGCGATCTTCGGGCCGACGATCGAGGCGACGATCCGCAACGCGCTGGCCGATCCATGGCTGATCGTAACGTGGCTGACGCGGGGCGAGGTGCTGATCTATCTGGTGGGGCTGGCCGCGACCGGCGGCTTCTTGTCGCTATTTAGCCCGATCACGCTGGCAATCGCCGCGCCGGTCCTGGCGATCAACATCTTCAGCAATTGGGACTGGACCTACTCCGAAGGCGCGCACTACTCGGCGTCGCTCATCCCGTTCGTGATCGTCTCGGCGATCTACGGCGCGGAACACGTCGCAAACCAGGTCGCGCGACGCACGCCCCTCCTGTTCCGACCCGTCGCCATTGGCCTGGCTGTGCTCGTGCTGGCGAGCAGCCTGGCCCACCAATGGCAGATCGGCATGGCGCCGTTCAGCCGCAGCTACCAACCGCCACGTCTGACCGGGCATCACCGGCTGGGACGGGAGATCATGGGGCGCATCCCGGCCGGCGCATCCGTCTCGGCCCAGGCGAACCTCTATCCGCACATCGCCCACCGGCCGCAAGCCTACCTTTTCCCCGCGGTGAATGACGCCGAGTATATCCTCCTGGATGTCACCAGCTCGCCCTTCCCCCTGGACGTGGCCGCGCTGAATGCCGAGATCCAATTCTTGCTGGAACGGGGCGAATATGGGGTGATCGCGGCGCGGGATGGCTATCTGCTGCTGCGCCGCGGGGCCAGCCATGGTCTGCGCGATGCAACGTGGGCCGCGTTCCTGACCTTCGCACGCGATCCGCAGCCGCCGCGCTTCACGACCGGGGTTCGTTTCGGGGATGCGCTGGAATTGGTGGGCTATGACTACGACGTGCACAACGTTGTGACGGCCGGTCAGCTTCCGGCGACGGTGGCGACCTACTGGCGCGCGCTGCGCCCCCTCGAGGCCGATTATGAGGTTGCGCTCTTTTTCACGCGGAGCGATGGCGCCATCGTCGGCGACTACACCGGAGGGACGGCCACGCTCGCCTGGTATCCGACCCGCGCCTGGCGGCCGGGCGAAATCATCCGCGTCGAGACGCCCATCCTGGCGATCGGCCGCGACCGCGGCGTGCTGGTGGGGGTCAGCCAGCCCGGCGCATCTCGCGACAATCGCGTTGCGCGGCTGACACCGGTCGTCTCAACGCTGCCCGCCGCCGCGCCCGCTCCCAGCATCATCCCCGACGAGCGGCTGGTCGAGCTTTTCCGCTTCGGCCGCTGATGCGCGCGTCACAACTCGATCACGCTGTCGGTCCGCCGCATCACGGTGCGGCCAATTAGTCTCTCCGCCAAACAAATACTCGCAGAAATGGCCCGAAAAGCCCAACTTGGACTTGACAACAGCCGCAATCGGCGCGATAATTGCCCCAGTTTATTTCGTCTCTTGAAGAATAAATTCCCATCCAGGAATTCGGTAGGCGATGACGCGGCAAGAGTTCAGCCAACGGCCTCCGCTCACAGGACGCAGCATCGGCAACATCAAGGCGCACAACCTGCGCGCGGTGTTGCTGACCTTGCTGCATCATGGCCCGACCTCGCGCGTCCATCTTGCCCAGCTCACCGGTCTCTCAACTACCACCATCACGAATCTGATCACCGCGCTGCTGGAACAAGGGATCGTCGCCGAGACGGGCAAGGAGGGCGTCGCCGAGCCGCGCGAAGGCAATGGCCGCGTCGGCGCCGGCCGCCCCCCTACCCTGCTGAGCATCGTGCCGACCGCCCGCTATGCGGCCGGCATCCACTTCGGGGTGGACACCATCCGCGTGGGCGTGACCGATCTCTTCGGCCAGTTGTGCAGCCACCGAATCTTGTCGCACCCGACCGATATCACACCTGCTGAATTACTCGACCAAGCCGCCAGCCTGACGGCGGAAACCATCGCCCAGGCGCAGAGCCACCAGGCCGCCCTCGTCGGGCTGGGGGTCGGCGCGTCGGGGTTGGTGGACCCGGAGACCGGCGTCAATATGCTGGCGCCCAACCTGGGCTGGCGCGATGTGCCGATGCGGGAGATCTTCACAGAACGGCTGAAGCTGCCGGTTTTCGTGGACAACAATGTGCGCGCGATGGCGTTGGCCGAAGCCATGTTCGGCGCGGGCCGCGGGGTCAACACGCTGGCGTTCGTCTACAGCCGGGTCGGGGTCGGCGCCGGGTTCGTGGTCGGCGGCGAGGTCTATCGCGGCAGTCGGGCCGGCGCGGGCGAGATCGGCCACACGACCATGATCCCGGCCGGCGGCGCGCCCTGCCGCTGCGGCAATACCGGCTGCCTGGAGACGCTGATCTCGGAGCATGAATTCGTCCGCCAGGCCCAGGTATTGGCCGCCCGTGCGCCCGACTCGATCCTGGCCGCCCGGCTGGCCGACGAGTCGGAGCCATCTCTCATCGAGCGGGTCTTCGCGGCCGCGCGCGCGGGGGATCGGGACACGGTCACCATGCTCAACGAGCGCGCCTGCTATCTGGGCACGGCGTTGGCGAACCTGGTCAACCTGATCAACCCCGATATGATTATCCTGGGCGGGCTGTTCGCCGCCGGCGCCGACCTGCTGCTGGCGCCCATCGAGGAAGCGATGCGTCGCCGCGCTTTTGCGGGGCTGGGCAACACCGTGGCGCTGCGCGTCACCGAGTTTGGCCGCCATGTGGGCGTAGTGGGCGCGGCCGCGTTGGCGCTGGATCAATTCTTCTATCGGCAGGAGTGACCTGCTTTGACCACATCTCTTCACATCGGCTTCGTGCCCATCGCCCGGCCAACCTTTGACATCGCCCTGGCCGGCGAAGTCACTGCGGCCATGCGCAGCCAGCTCGCTGGCGCAGGTTGCCGGCTCAGCGGCCCGGAAAACCTGGTGATGGATGCGGCGGCCGCCCAAGCCGCCATCGAGACCCTCGCCCCGCAGCCGCTCGACCTGCTGCTGGCGTTCCAGGCCAGCTTTGCCGACAGCAGCGTGGTCGTCAACCTGGCGCAGGCCGTGGACGCGCCGCTGTTCCTGTGGGCGGCGCCGGAGGAGCGGACGGGCGGCCGGCTGCGGTTGAACTCGTTTTGCGGCATCAACCTGGCCGGCCACGGCCTCACGCGCGCCGGCCTGAAGTATGAGTGGGTCTACGCGCCGCCCGGCGATCCCGCCGCGCTGCACAAGCTGCTGACAGTGGCGCGCGCGGGCCGGGTCAAGCGGCGGCTGCGCTCGGCGCGCATCGGTCGCATCGGCGATCACCCGGCGGGCTTCGATCCGTGCTCGTATGACGCGGGCGCGATCGCGGCGCGGTTCGGCAGTCAGGTCGTGCGCCGAGAGCTCGCTGAGGTCTTCCAGGGAGCACGGACGGCGGCGGGCAACGAAGTCGAAACCACCCTCAACATGCTCAAGGGTCGCGTGGCCGGGCTGGACGCGCTCGATCAGCCTGCGCTGCGGGGCACGCTCGCCGCGTATCTCACCCTCAAGCGCCTGGCGCAGGACGAGGCGCTCGACGGCCTGGCGATCCGCTGCTGGCCGGAGTTCTTCATCGAGCTGGGCTGCGCGGCGTGCGGCGCGATGTCGCTGCTCACCGATGGGCTGACCCCCTGCTCATGCGAAGCGGACGTCAACGGCACGATCACGCAGTTGATCTTGCAATGGCTGAGCGGCGAGCAAGCGTTCGGGACCGATGTGGTCGGGTTCGATCTGGCGGCGAACAACGCGGTGGTCTGGCACTGCGGGCAGGCGCCGCTCTCGATGGCCGACCCCGAGTTCCAGCCGCGCGGCGCGATCCACTCCAACCGCAAGCTGCCGCTGCTGATGGAGTTCCCGCTCAAGCCGGGCCGCGTCACCATCGCCCGGCTGACCGAAGCTAAGCGCAGCGCCTCAGCCTCGTCATTGCGAGCGGAGTCCGGCATGACTCTCGCCGGACGGAGCGAAGCAATCTCAGACAAGCAGGGGAATGCTTCGTCGCGAACCCCGCTCCTCGCAATGACTCAGGAGAGAGCGCACGGGGAGTACACGTTGGTCGTCGGCGCGGGCGAGATGCTGGCCGCGCCGATGAGCTTCACCGGCACGTCGGGCGTGCTGCGCTTCGACCGACCTGCCGGCGACGTGCTGGCGACGATCATGGACGAAGGGCTTGACCACCACATCTCGCTGACCTATGGCGACTACGTGGCCGATCTGCTGGCGCTGGCGAAGCTGCTGGAGCTGCCGGTGCTGCGGTTGGCGTAACGGCTTGCCGACCAAGGACGAAAGACCGAAGACGAAAGGAGGAGGATTGCGCCGATTGGACTACTTCGAGGTTTCAGACAGCCGGATTCTGTGTACCAAGCTACCAGCCAATCAACCTACCCAATCCAAGGAGTGAGATCCGATGAAAACCGTGAAGCTTTCGCGTCGCCAATTCCTGCTGGCTGGCGGATCGGGCATGGCCGCCATTGCGCTTGCGGCATGCGCCCAGCCCGCGCCCGCGCCGGCCCCGGCCAAGGCCGAGCCAACCAAGGCTCCGGTCGCGGCCGCGCCGACCACAGCTCCGGCCGCGGCCCCGGCCGCCAAGAAACAGCCAGATGTAGATTTCTTCGCCTGGGGCGATCCGGTAGACGTGCCGGCCTGGAACAAAGTGGCCGAGTTGTACACCCAGAAAACCGGCAACAAAGCCAACGTGACGATCGGCGCAACGGGCGATTTCTACACCAAGTTGCAGACGATGGTCGCCGGCGGTACGCCGCCTCACGTCTCATCCTTCCAGGGATGGGAATGGCAGGTGTTCGCCGACAAAGGCGTGCTCGTGCCGGTGGACGAGCAGGTCAAACTCGCCAATCTGGAGAGTATCTTCATCGACGCGCCGGGCGACATCGCGTATACCCAACGCAAGGGCAAGAAGTATCTCCTGCCGATCGAGCATCCCACCATGCTGATGTTCTATGCCAAGAAGCCATTCCAGGACGCCGGCATCCCCTTCCCGAAGGATGACTGGACCTTCGATCAATTCTTGGAGATCGCTCAAAAACTGACCAAGACGGTTGAAGGCAAGAAGCAGTTCGGCTACCAGGCCAACGGCATCTGGGCGCGCGATATTCACTGGATGCGCAACACCGGCCAACAGGAATTCGATGTGCTCATTGACCCGAAAAAATCTACCTTCAACCAGCCTGAGATCGCGGAGATCTTGCAGATCGTGGCATCTGACGTCTACTACAAGATGAAGATCTCGCCCACGCCGGCCGATCTGGAAGGCGGCGCCAACACGATTGATACCGGCAACTGCGCCATGAAGTACGAAGGGCCATGGTACTTCGTGCGACTGAACACCCCGCCGTTGCGTGAACAGAAGAAAGCCGTCGAATTCGACGTGGTCATCATGCCAAGGCAAAAAGATGCAGCGCGCCCGCATCGCTGCCTGACGTCCGGCGTAACCCTGCTGAAGACCGATAAAGTTGACGCGGCCTGGGCCTTCGCCAGCTACCTGGTGAGCTATGAGGGCAACAAGGTCTACTCTGAGATCTCCGGCCGGCTACCCAACAACCCCAAGGGCGCCGAGCAAGATTGGGTGCCACGCATCAAGGATCTGCACGGCGTCAGCAACGGCAGGGCCTTCATTGATGCGTTTAAGACTTCCGTCGTGGACGTTGTCGGCGGGGTGCCGCGCAGCAAGATCTGGAACGAGGCTGCCAAGCCGCTCGGCTGGGATCCGCTGACGCTGGGCACGGCCAAGGCTACCGAAGTTCTCCCGAAGGTTGATGCAAAGGTTCAAGAGTTGCTGGACGCCTACTGGGCGACCCAACCGAAATCCTGATGTTGCGAGGGCCTGTGCGGTCGCGCGACGGCACAGGCCCCGGTGAGGTGGGATGCGCCCATTGCCTGGGATGGAGGTGGTGCAGTGGCAATCGTGATGCGCCGGAAAAGTGAATTCCTGCGGCAATACTTCTCGGGTCTGGCGTTGGAGGAGACCCTCTCCGGCATCCTATTCGCCGCGCCGTTTCTGATCGGGTTTGTCGTCTTCATCGCCTACCCAATGCTCTACTCGATCGCGCTGGTGTTCCAAAACTGGGACCTCTTGTCGCCGCCCGTTTTTGTGGGCTTCAGCAACATCGTCAAGGTGTTCCGCGACCCCGTAGCCAACCTGAGCCTCTACAACACCGCTTACTACGCCATCCTGGCCGTACCGATCCAACTCGTGATCGCCTTCCTCCTGGCAATGGCCTTGAACCAGCCGATCAAGGGACGCTCCTTCTATCGAGCCGGGTTCTACATGCCGATGATCGTGCCCGTGGTCGCGAGCGCCGTCATCTGGCAGCGGGTCTTCCACCCCGAGTTCGGCCTGTTGAACGAGGTGATCGGCTGGGTCGGGCTGGCGCCGCGCAAGTGGCTCTGGGACCCCGGCCTGGCGAAACCCTCCTTCATCTTTATGTCATTCTGGATGATCGGCCGCCAGATGGTGATCTTCATCGCCGGGCTGCAAAACATCCCGCAGTCGTTGCTCGAAGCAGCCAGCATTGATGGCGCCGGCCGCCTGCGCCAGATGCTTCACATCATCATACCGTTAATGACGCCGATCATCTTCTACAACATGGTGATGGCGATCATCGCATCGTTCCAGATTTTCGCGCCGGCCATGCTGATGACCAGCGGCGGCCCCCAGAACGCGACCCTCTTCGCCGTCCTGAACATCTATCGCAACGCGTTCGAGTACTACAACATGGGCTATGCCTCGGCGCTCGCCTGGGAACTTTTCCTGATTGTCGTCGGGTTCACGATCACCCAGTTCTACGTTTCGCGACGCTGGGTCTACTACGAGACGGAGTAAGCGGACATGAATACGACTGTCTCCATTTCTCGCACAACACCAGGCATCGCAGTGCGCCGGACACCCTGGCCCAGGATTCGTGGCACGTTGGGGCTGGCCGGGCTCCAGATCTTCATGACCTTGCTCGTCATCACGTTCCTGGTGCCTACGATCTGGATGATTCTGTCATCGTTCAAGGCCTCCACGGAGCTGTTCATCCATCCCATCAAATGGCTGCCCGATCGGTGGCTATGGGAGAACTACCTCAGGGCTGCGACGGTGTTTCCGGTCGGGTTCCAGCGATTTGCGCTCAACACGTTGATCATCACCGTGATCGCCACCCTCGGCACGGTCCTGTCATCGGTCATCGTGGCCTACAGCTTTGCGCGGCTGCGCTGGCCGGGCCGCGACTTCTTCTTCGGGTTGCTGCTCGCAACAGTCATGCTGCCCGAAGTCGTCACCCTGGTGCCGCGGTTCATCATGTTCCGCAACTTCAAGTGGGTGGGTACCTTTCTGCCGCTCACGGCGCCGTTCTGGTTCGGCACCGCCACGTTCTACGTTTTTCTGATCCGCCAATTCCTGCGCGGCATCCCGATGGAGCTGGAGGACGCGGCGCGCATTGACGGTGCCAGTCGCCTGCGCACCCTGTGGCAGATCCTCATGCCGCTTTCGAAACCCGTGCTCGCAACCGTGGCAGTCTTCTCGGCGCTACAACACTACAACGACTTCATGGGGCCCCTGATCTACCTGAACCGCATGGACACGTGGACCATGGCGTTGGCGGTCCGCTCGTACAACAGCAACTATGCCGCCCAATGGGAGATGATTTTCGCTGTCAGCACGATGATGCTCCTGCCGATGGTGCTCCTGTTCATCGTCGCCCAACGTTACTTCGTGCGCGGTATTACCATGACCGGCTTCGGCGGGCAATAGAATGCTTTCCATCGCGCTCGAATACCCCGAAGCGCGCCTGGCCGCCAACCGCCAACGCCTGGCAGCGGCCGAGAGCTTCCAGGCGGTGGATCGCGTTCCCGTCGTGCTGTCCATCACCACACGTTACGTGCTGGCGCAGCGCGGGGTCGGGTTCGAGGAGTACTACCGCGATCCCCGCAGCCATCTGTATCACCAACTCATGAACCACAAATGGGTTGTGGAAAACGTAGACGACGACCATGTCACCACGACCCAGGTCACGGTCCAGCCGGACTTCCAGAACACCTCGGCCGCCCATTTCGGCGCGGGGTTGCAGATACGCGATGACAATCCGCCCTGGCTGGAGCCTGCGCTGCGGTCGCCGGACGACGTGGCGCGCCTCCCCGTGCCTGCTCCCGAAGATCACCTCGGCGGGGTCAAGCTGCGTTGGTTCCGGGAGATGATCGAGCTGGCGAAGGACGTGCGCATCACGTTCAACGGCCAGGAGACGCCGGTGCAGGTTACGCTTGGAGGGCTGCAAGGTCCTATGCCGATGGCTGTGGGGTTGGCAGGCGAGGCGTATTACTGGTGGGTCTACGAATACCCGGAGGCGTGCCATCAGTTGATGCAGAAGACGGTTCAGGGGTTCGTGGCCTGGGAGACCCACCGCCGGCAACTCCTCGCGATCACGCCCGGCAGCTTGGGCCTCGGCGATGACGCCGGCCAACTCCTGTCCAGGTCGCTGTTCCGGGAGTTCGATCTGCCGTATTTGCTCCAGCTTTACGATACGTTCGGCGGCGGACGGCAGATCCACATGTGCGGCAACTGCCGGCATCTACTCGACATCCTGGCCGATGAGTTGCGCATTACGCGTTTCAACGGCTTCGGGTTCCCGCTGGCGCCCGAAGAGGTGGCCGCGAAAATGTCAGGCAAGGTCGTCCTCGTAGGTAACGTCAGCCCGATGCTGATCCAGGACGGCAACGAGGCGGAGATCGCGCAGGCGTGTTTCTGCTGTCTGAGCGTGCTCGCGCCGGGCGGCGGCTACATCCTGCAGGATGGCAACAACATCACCCCGCAGACTGACCCGCGCAAGTTAGGCCTCCTGAAACGCAGCAGTGAGCGCTTCGGCGCCCCTGGAGCCAGGCAAGTAGGAAGCGATTCGACAGAGGCCGCCTCTGTCGCGTGACCCACTGAGTTTCTTTGATGAGGAGGACTTGTGAACGAACCATTGAACCATCGCGAGCGCCTGTTGCGCACCCTCCGCCGCCAGCCGGCGGATCGCGTGCCCGACTACGAGTTCCGCGCCTGGGTGCAGACGATTGACCGCTGGCACAACGAAGGGCTGCCCATCCCGTCGCTGGTCGGCATGGGCAGCCCGACCGGCTATCTGGAGCACTACTTCGGCACGGACGACGCCGAATACGGCCCCGGTTTGAGCGTCAATACCCGCCTGCTGCCGGCGTTCGAGCCGGAGGTGATCGAGGAGCGCGGGGAGAATCAGATCATGCGGGACGCCGACGGCGCGCTCTCCGAGCAGCTCAAGCCGGAGTTCGGCGCCTCCATCCCCCGCTACATCCGCTATGCCATCCAGACCCGCGCCGATTGGGAGCGCCTCCGGGACGAGCGGCTCGATCCGGGCCATCCCGACCGCGTCCCGCCGCACCTCGACGCGTTGACGCGGCGCCTCAACGCAGCCGACTACCCCGTCACGATCTTCGTCGGCTCCCTCTACGGCTGGATCCGCAACTGGATGGGGGTCGAAAACCTCTCCCTGATGCTCTACGACGACCTGCCGCTGGTCGAAGAGATGATGGAGCATCTGACCCGCCTGACGCTGAGCGTGCTGGAGCGGCTGGCGGGCCGCGGGCTGCGCATTGATCGCGCGGACTGGTGGGAGGACATGTGCTTCCGCTCCGGCTCGCTGCTCTCCACCAAGCTCTTCGCCCGGCTGATGGTCCCGCGCTACAAGCGGATCACCGACTTCCTGCGCCAGGAGTTCGGCACGGAGTTCAACCAGCTCGACTGCGACGGCAACATCCACCAGCTCGCGCCCCTCTGGCTCGACGGGGGCATCAACGTGATGTTCCCGGTCGAGGCGGCGCACACCGACCCCGTCCGCCTGGCCGGTCAGCTCGGGACGCGGGGCATCCAGCGCGGCTCGTTCGACAAACGCGCGCTGATCGAAGGTCCGGCCGCGATTGACGCCGAGCTGGCGAAGCTGCGGCCGCTGGTCAAGCGTGGAGACGTCATCCCGCACACGGATCACCTGGTCCCGCCGGATGTGCCGTTCGATCATTACGTCTACTATCGGCGCAAAAAGCTGGAGCTGATCGGCAAGCCGTGGCGCGAGCCGGGCGTGCGGCCGAAGCCGGGCCAGGTGCGAGATTGGCGGCTGCTCGGCCCGTTCGACAACGCCAACAACGCCGGCTTCCACGCGATCTTGCCTCCGGAAGAAAACGCCCGGGCCGAGAAAGTCTATCCCGGCAAGGCGGGCCGCCTCGTGAGTTGGCAACCGTATCACAATGCCAATCCGTCGGGTTACGTCAACCTGGCTCAAGCGATCAGCGCAGAGCCGTGGTGCGTCGCCTACGCCGCGTGCGAGATCTACGCGCCGGAAGCGCGCGCCGCCTGGTTCGACTTCGGCAGCGACGACGGCCTCAAGGCCTGGCTCAACGGCGAGCCGATCATCAGCAAGGATGTTTACCGCATCGCCGGCCCGGCTCAAGACCTGATCTTCGTGCGGCTGCGCCCCGGCTGGAACAGCGTCCTGTGTAAGATCGGCCAGGCCGCGGGAGAGTGGGGCTTCCACCTGCGCGTGCTGGATGAGTTCGGCCGGTGAGACACCGCTTTGGCGAGAGCATAAGGAACCATTCATGCCCGAAGTACCCTTGCACTACCAAACCATCTCCGAACTGGCGCAGCAGATTCAGCGCCGAACCCTTTCGCCCATGGCGTTAACCGAGCATTTCCTGGCGCGCATCGCGGCATTGGATGGGCGGCTCGGCGCATTCCGGCTGGTGACGCGTGAGCGCGCGCTGGCCGAGGCCGAGGCGGCCGAGGCCGCGCTGCGCGCCGGCCGCTCGGTCGGGCCGCTGCACGGCATCCCCTACGCGCTCAAAGATCTGTTCGACGTGCGGGGCGCGCCGACGACGGCCGGCTCGCACCTGCTGGCCGATAACATCGCGGCCGAAGACGCTTTCGTGGTCACCCGGCTGGCGCAGGCGGGCATGATCTTGCTGGGCAAGACCGTGACGGTGCAGTTTGCGTTCGGCGGCGTGGGGATCAACCACCACCACGGCACGCCCCACAACCCCTGGCACACGACGCCGCATGTGCCGGGCGGCTCCAGCAGCGGGTCGGCGGTGGCGGTGGCCGCGGGGCTGGCGCCCGTGGCGCTGGGCACCGACACGGGCGGCTCGGTGCGCATCCCGGCGGCGCTGTGCGGCATCACCGGGCTGAAGACGACCGTGGGGCAGGTCAGTCGGACAGGGGTCTTCCCGCTGAGCGCCACCCTCGATTCGGTCGGCCCGCTGGCGCGCACCGCTGAGGACGCGGCGCTCGTTTATCAGGCCATCCGCGGCCGCGACGCGCGTGACCCCTCCACCGTGCTGATGGAGCAAGACGTGCTGGCGGGGTTGGCCGATGGCGTGCGCGGCCTGCGCCTGGCTTTCGCCGAAAGCGTCTTCTGGGACGGCGCCGACCCGGAGGTCGCCGCCGCGGTGCGGGCCTGCGGGCCGGTCTTCGCGGGCCTGGGCGCGCATGTCACGAGCATCCCCTTCCCGGAAGCTGCGGCGACGGAGCGGCTGAACCCGCGCGGCATCATCGGCAGCGCCGAGTGCTGGGCGGTGCACCGCGAGCGGATCGAGCGCCACTTCGCCGACTACGACCCGATCGTCGGGACGCGCATCATGGCGGCGAAACAGATCAGCGCAGCCGACTACATCACGACGCAATGGAAGCTGACCGATCTGCGCGCCCGCGCGCTGGCCGCGCTGCGCGACGTGGATGCGCTGCTCGTCCCCACGACGATGATTCCGGCCGTGCCCGTGAGCGAGGCGGATGCCAGCCTGGAGGTCTACGCCCAGTACAACGGCCGCTACCTGCGCAACACCTCCATCGGCAACGGCCTGGGGCTGTGCGGCCTGTCGGTTCCGTGCGGCTTCACCGCGGCGGGCCTGCCCATCGGCCTGATGATTTACGCCAAGCCGTTTCAGGAGGAGGTGGCGCTGCGCGTCGGCCACGCCTTCCAGCAGGCGACCGATTGGCATCGCCGGACACCCATAATGAGCCGCGGATGAACACGGATCAACGCGGATACGATCTGTTTGACCAATCTACCGATTTCCCGTTTCACGAACTACCACCCCAGAGGGCAGACCATGAAATACTTTCTCGACAGCGCCATCACCGACGAAATCAAGTATGCGCTCGACATGTACGCCGTGGACGGCGTGACGACCAACCCGCGGCACGTGCAGGCGGCCGGCAAGCCGTTTATGACAACCATCCGCGAGATCGCCGAGATCTTCAAGGGCACCGAGCTGCCGGTCTCGGTCGAGGTCAACCCGCACCACAGCGATTGGCGGGAGATGGTGGCCGAGGGCAAGAAGCTGGCCACGATCAGCCCCAACTTCGTCATCAAGCTGCCTGCGACGGAAGCGGGCTTCCGCGCCCTGCGCGGACTTCGCGAGGAGGACATCCGCGTCAATCTCACGCTGGTCTTCTCCGGATCGCAGGCGCTGCAGGCGATGCGGCTGGGCGCGACCTTCGTCTCGCCGTTCATCGGCTGGAAGGAGTCGAGCGGCGAGGAGACCGTCCGCTTCATCGAAGAGGTCGTGGCGATGCGCGACAACTATGGCTTCGACACCGAGATCATCGTCAGCGCAGTGCGCAACGGCCGCCAGATCGTCGAGGCCGCAGTCGCCGGCGCAGACATCGTGACCGCAGCCCTGGCCGTGTTGAAGGATTCGTTCGCCCATCCGTGGACCGACGAGGGGCTGAAGCGGTTTTGCAGTTTTTGGGATCAGACGAAGTACGAGTGAAACGCCAGACGTATTGCGTAGTGCGTGGGTTTCCCGCAGCGTTGACATCATATAGCACATCGTATATGATGCTGCCAGGAGGGAACGATGGCACGCTATCCGCTGAATCTACCGACGCAATTGAAGCAGGAGGCCGAAACGCTGGCGGCGCAGCAGGGGGTCTCGCTCAACCAGTTCATCCTGTGGGCCGTGGCCGAGAAGGTGGGCAGCCTGAACAACCGGCTCGACGATCCGGCGTTCCCGCAGATCACGTATCGGCGGGGCGCGGCTGGCATCCCTGCGCCGGTGTTGCGCGGCACAGGGATTCGAGTGCAGACGATGGTCGCGGCGACGACGAACTGGGGCATGTTGCCGGCGCAGATCGCCGAGGAGTACGGCATCCGCGAGCAACAGGTCAGCGAGGCGTTGGCGTTCTACGAAGTCCACCGCGACGAGATTGATGCCAGCATCGCTGAGGAGGCAGCCATGGAGAAAGCTGCGATCAAAGTCCATAAAATCGGTATCCAAACCCGCCCCTGGGGGCCAGAAGCGAACCGGCAGCGGTTGCCGGCCGTGCTGGCGGATGTAAAAGCCGCCGGCTATGACGGGATCGAGATCGGCAGCCAACACCTAGACATCAGCCAGCCCGCGCCGTTTCGGCGGCTGGTGGCCGACCATGGCCTGGCGCTGGCTGGCATTCATGTGGGCGGCGAAATCGCCGATCCGCAGGCGGTGCGGGACGCGCTGGCCCGCCTGGAGCAGACAATGGCGTTTGCTGCGGCGGCCGGCGCGCCCCACCTCTGCTTCAGCGGCGCAATGAAACCGGGCAAGACGGACGAGGAGTTGGCGCAGGCCGCCGCAAACCTGAATCGCATCGGCGAGCTGGCGGCCGGTCACGGGCTGCGCCTGGCCTACCACAACCACTATTGGGAGATCGAGCAGGATTGCCGCGAGCTGCGCTTCCTGCGCGATCACACCGACCCCGCCCTCGTCTCCTTCCTGCTGGATGTGGCGTGGGTGCTGCGCGGGGGCGGCGATCCGGTCGCCGTGGCGCGGGAGTTCCTGCCCCGCATCGCCTATTTCCACCTGAAGGACACGCGCGGGACGGAATGGTTGGAGTTGGGCGAAGGCGATGTGGATCTGCGCGGCGTCATCCAGGTAATGGCTGGGGTGGAGCTGCCTTGGGCCGTGGTTGAACAGGATGAGACGAAGCGGCTGCCGATCGAGAGCGCCCGGATAAGCCGCGAGTATCTACGGAGATGGTTGGCGAGATAAGTCACGCGCCTATTCCCAGTGATTGCGAGTTGCCGACGCCCCGGGACAGCATGTGCTCTGGCAAAAACCTCATCGCCGACTGGAATCGAGCCTTTAGGCGGTTTGGAGCTCAGACCATGCAACCGGCTGAAGCCTCGATTCCATCTACATCGGGAGTTTCTTGGGAGGGGCGGTCTTTGCCCCGAAGCAGTCCCTCTCTCAGGTAGGGGATTGCTTCGGCCCCCACACCGGGCCTCGCAATGACTCCAACGAACGCACTCGCGATCACAGCCGGAGAACACACATGAACACAGATTCTCACTCAACCTCAGCCTCAACCTCGGCCTCAACCTCGCTCCGCGTCTGCGTCGTCGGCTGCGGCGCGATGGGCACGATCCACGCACAGCGGTGGAATGCGCTGCCGCATGCACGCGTGATCGCGGTCGTGGACATCAAACCCGACCGGGCCGAACGGCTGGCCGGCGCCTGCGGGCTGGACAAATGGTATCTCGACTACCGAGAGGCGGTCAGCCGCGACGATGTGAACGTCGTCTCGGTCTGCATCCCGACCTGTCTCCATGCCGAAGTGACCGTCTTCGCCGCGGAGCGCGGCAAGCACGTGCTGTCGGAGAAGCCGATGGCGCTGACCATCGAAGGCGCGGACGCCATGATCGAGGCGGCGGCGCGCAGCGGGGTCAAGCTCGGCATCGGCTTCATGCGACCCTACTCCCCGGTGCAGGAGCAGGCGCGCGCCTGGCTGGCCGCGGGCAACCTGGGCCGGCCGCTGGCCTATCACTCGCTGGATGCCCGCGAGCTGCGGCCCAAACGGGAGATGCACGATGCGAGCGCCAACGGCGGCCCGGTGATTGACATGGGCGTGCACCTGTTCGACGGCTGGGCGCGGCTGTTCGCTGCCGAGCCGGTCGAGGTGTTCGCCGCAGGCCACAAGCTGGCGCAGGGCCGGCCGGAGCTCAGCCACATCGCCGAGATCGCCGTGGACACCGCCACGGTGGTCGTGCGCTACGCGTCGGGCGACACCGGCACGTTCGTCTGCTCGTGGGGCCTGCCGCCCGGCGTGGTCCCGCCCGGCGGCCCGGACATCATCTTCGGCCCGCGGGGCGCGCTGCACCTGACCTACAACATGACGCATCAGGAAGCGCGCTGGCTGAAAGAGGGCGGCGCGTGGGAGACGATCGCCGTCTGCGACGAGGACATGTACCAGCGCGAGATCGCCAGCTTCGCCCGCTGCATCCTGGAAGATCGGTCGCTTGTGGCCGACGGCGCGGCCGGCCGCGCCGCGCTGCGCGTGGCGTTGGCGGCAGTCGAGTCCATTCGGACGGATCGGCCCGTACGCTTGAGCGGACAGCAGCAAACACCGAAAGCGGCATCCAGCCTGTTGACAGGAACCTCACCACGAGTTATACTATCGGTATAATCATAGGTATAACCAGAGGTATAAACATGCAAGCCGTCGTAAAAACAGGAATCTCGTTGCCCAGGGCGCTTTTCAACCAGGCCGAAGAGTTGGCGCAAAAGATGAACGTCACGCGCAGCCGGCTGTTTTCGCTGGCCTTGGCGGATTATCTCCAACGGCAGCGCAACCGTGAATTATTAGCGCAGATCAATGAGGCGTGCGGCGATGGATTGGATGCCGAAGAACGCGCCGTCCTGACCGCGGCCAGCCATGCTTACCGACAAATCGCGGAGGGCGAATGGTGATTAACCAGGGTGATATCTTCTGGGTATATCTCGAGATGCCGCTTGAGTCAGAACCGGGTTTTCGTCATCCTTTTGTGGTAATCCAGAATAACATCGTCAATCACAGCCGCCTCGGAACGGTGATCCTCTGTGCGCTAACGTCGAACCTCAAACGCGCCGTGATCGCCAACAATGTATTGTTGGCGCCCGGTGAAGGCAACCTGGAGCAGCAGAGCGTGGTGAACGTGACCCAGATCATCACCGTGGATCGGGCGCAGCTTGGCGACTACATCGGTTCCCTAAGCTCCAAACGCGTGCGGCAGATACTGGATGGCATCCAAGTGATCCTTGAGCCGTTGGAGCCTGCCTGACGGCAGACAGAACAACGAGGGACTTCTTGCTCCAACCTATCATCTCCGAATGGCGAAAAATCGGCCGAGAGATCCGACCGGCGCTGCCTGGCCTCCACCTGGTGATCGCAGTCGCCGTGGCGGCGCGCTACCTGCACGAGATCATCCCCAACGCCACAATGGCGCGTGCGATCAGCGAAGTGTTTATCGCGGTCTTTCTCGGCCTGTACATCCGCAACGCGGTGCGCTTCTCGGCGCGCTTCGACGCCGGAGTGAAGTTTGCGCTACAACGCATCCTGCGCCTGGGCATCATCCTCTTGGGGTTGCGCCTCAGCCTGCAAGATGTGGTCACGACCGGCTTTACCGCGCTGATCCTGATCGTCGCGTGCATGACCGTGGCGTTGACGCTGGCCCACGTTGCAGGCCGGCTGCTGCAGATCCCCCCGCGGCTGGCCGCGCTGATCGGCGTGGGGACAGCCATCTGCGGCAACACGGCCATCGTCGCGGTCGCGCCGGTGGTCGAGGCGAAGGAGGAGGAGGTCAGCTTTGCGGTAGCGACCATTACCTTCTTCGGCACACTGGCGGTCGTGCTTTACCCGATCATCGGTTTCTTCCTGGGCGTGACCGATCGCACCTTCGGCCTATGGGCCGGCACGGCTGTCAATGACACGTCGCAGGTGGTGGCGGCCGGCGCGGCATTCAGCGACAAGGCGCGCGACATCGCCACGGTGGTCAAGCTGACCCGCAACACGCTGATGGCGCCGTTGATCGTGGTGATCGGCATGGTCTATGCGCGGTCGCAGAATCGAAAGCGGGCCGGCGCGGCCGCGACCTTCAGCTTCAGCAAGGTCGTGCCGTGGTTCGTGCTCGGCTTCCTGGCGATGACGCTGATCCGCACGGGGGGCGTGGCGCTCGGTCTCCTGCCGCAGGATGTAGCCCACCCCGGCGCGCTCATCGGGGCCGCGCACGCGCTCAAACTGATTGATGAGATCGCCAGGTTCGCCGTGCTCATGGCCCTCTCGGCCATCGGCCTGAGCGCCGACGTGGACGCGGTCCGCAAGACCGGCGTCAAGCCGTTCGCCCTGGGCTTGAGCGTGGCGAGTGTGCTGGCGCTCTTCAGCCTGGGGACGATCGTCGTCACGGGGCTGGGGCGGTGAGCGGGTGACGGGGCAACCAGCTTCAAGTTTCCAGCCACCAGCAACCAGCCCCACCCGCCTGGTGTTGGCCTCCGGCCTGGTGATCGCTCTGTGTATCGTCGGTGATTCATATCTTTACAGCATCCTGCCGCTGGAGGCCGCCAACCTGGGGATCGCCCTGCCGCTGGTGGGCGTGCTGCTCAGCGCCAACCGGCTGGTGCGGCTGATCTCCAACACCTGGGCCAGCGGGCTGTTCCAGCGGTGGGGGCCGAAGCGACCCTTCGCCGCGGCCACCGTGCTGGCGCTGCTGACTACCGCGATCTATGCGCTGGGCCGCGGGTTCGCCATCTTCCTCCCCGCACGGCTGGGTTGGGGCGTCGCCTGGTCGGCGCTGCGACAAGGCGGCTATCAGGCGGTGTGGACCGGCGGGCCGACCGCGCGCGGCCGGCTGATGGGGCTGCTCTGGGGCATCATCCGGCTGGGCAGTGCGGTCAGCGTGGTGGCTGGCGGCTACCTGCGCGACCGCTTCGACTATCAGATGGGCGTCCTGGCGATCATGGCCGCGACGGCGTTGGCGATTCCGCTGGCGCTCTCACTGCGCTGGCCGCCGGAGGCGCACCGTAAACCCCGGACATTTGGGGTCGCAGAAACCTCGAGCGCCGCGCGCAATAGGAAACGTGGCTGGCTGACCGGCCTGCGCGAGTTGTGGCGCACGCGGCTCGGCCGGCGCGCGTTCATCGCCGGCTTCATCTATGCGGTTGTGGAGGGCGTGCTGATCTCGACCGCATCCCTCTTCCTGGCGAGCCGGCTGGGGACGGGCGAGTTGCTAATCGGGCTGGGCGCGCGGGTGGGGACGGTGGCCGGGCTGTTGCTCGCCGTGCGCTGGACATCGGATATCGTTTTTGGCCCCGCCATCGGCGCGCTGACCGACCGACTGGGGCATCCGCCGGCCGCCGGCCTGTTGGCCGCCACCCTGCTCGCCGGCGTGATCGGCGTGACGCAGCTCTCCGGCGTGGGACTGGTGCTCGGCCTGATGGTCGCCTTCATCAGCAGCGCGGGCCTCACCGTCACGCTCGGCGCCATCGCCAACGGGCTGGCGCTGGCCGCCGAGCACCCGCATCATGTGGTCGGCGCATACACTACGGCGGGCGATGCTGGCTCGGCCCTCGGTCCGCCGCTGGCCTATTCTGCCGGGATGCTGGTCGGCATCAGCGGTCTATATGTCGCCGGCGCGTGCGCGCTGTTGGCCGCCACGCTGTGGTATTGGCGGGGGTCGCGACGAATGGGCTTTCAAGGCTGAACCAATCTACCAACAAGGAGACACTCATGTCACACGGTATCCTGATCCATGAAACTCACGATGACGTCGGCGTCGCGGTGCGTGATCTGCGCGCGGGCGACGAGGTCGGCATCGTCACCCTGGAAGGCGCGGACATAGGGGCCATCACGGTTATCAACGACGTTCCCTTGGGCCACAAGGTGGCGCTGCGCGATATGCCGGCCGGCCACAAGCTGCTGAAGTACGGTCGCCCCATCGGCCAGGTAGTGCAGCTCATCAGCACGGGCAACCATGTCCACACCCACAACCTGCGCACGATGCGCTGGAGCCTGGATGAGGTCGCCGCGCCGGAGATCCCGGTAGGGGCGCACGGCCGTGCGCCCCTACAATTGGGCGGCCGCAAGCCCGAACAGATGAAGCTGCTGGGCTATCGCCGCGCGAACGGCCGCTTCGGCATCCGCAACCATGTCATTATCCTGCCGGTGGACGATATCTCCAACGCCGCGGCCGAGGGCGTGGCGCACCTGATCCACGGCACGATGGCGTTATCGCACCCTTACGGCCGCCTGCAGTTCGGCGAAGACCTGGAGTTGACCTTCCGCACGCTGGCCGGTGCTGGCCGCAACCCCAACGTGGCCGCGTGCGTCGTCATCGGCATCGAGCCGAAGTGGACGCAGCGCGTCGTGGATGAAATCGCCAAGACCGGCAAGCCGGTGGCGGGCTTCAGCATCGAGCGTTACGGCGACCTGAAGACCATTGAGATGGCCGCGCGCAAGGCGCAGGAATTCGTCCAGTGGGCCGGCGAGCTACAACGCGAGCCATTCTTGGTGACGGACCTGTGGATGAGCACCAAATGCGGCGAGTCGGACACCACCTCGGGCCTGGCCGCCAACCCCACCGTCGGTCGCGTCTTCGAGCGGCTGTCGGAGGCCGGCGCCACGCTAATCTTCGGCGAGACCACCGAAGTGACCGGCGGCGAAGATGTGATTGCGGCCCAATGCGTCAACCAGCAAGTCGCCGACGATTTCATGACGTTTTTCAACGACTATCAGGCGTTGGTGAAGAGCAAAGGCGTGGACCTGCTCGGTTCGCAGCCCACCGAGGGCAACATCCGTGGCGGTCTGACCACCATCGAAGAGAAGGCGTTGGGCAACATCCAGAAGATGGGGCGCTGCCCGGTCGTCGGCGTGTTGGACATGGCGATCGAGCCGCCAGGCCCCGGCCTGCACTTCATGGATTCCTCCTCGGCGGCCGCCGAAATGGTGACGCTGTGTGCGGCGGCCGGCTCGGTGGTGCACTACTTCCCCACTGGCCAGGGCAATGTCATCGGCAACCCGATCGTGCCGGTGATCAAGTTGTGCGGCAACCCGCTGACGGTGGCGACGATGTCGGAGCATATTGATGTGGACCTCACCGGGCTGCTGCGGCTGGAGATCAACCTGGATCAGGCCGCCGACAAAGCGATGGATGTGCTCGAACACACCATCCTCGGCCGGCTCACCGCGGCCGAGGCGCTGCGGCATAACGAGTTCGTGCTGACGAAGCTGTACGAGAGTGCATAGTCTCCCTTGATTGGCTGATGACGCTGCCGGAGGAACTGGGCAAGAACTTCGACGAAGCAATTGATCGCTTCGAGGAGGAAATGCATATGCCGTATATCACCAGTATCGAACGACGGGGATGCAACAAGGCACGCATCAAGGCGCGCTCCAGATGGCGCGCGAGGCGCTGCTGGAGATCCTGGGCGCGCGCTTCGGGGTGGTATCGCCCGCCGCGGCCGCGGCGATCCACGGCAGCGACAACCTGGCGCGACTCAAGGCGCTGCTGCGCCACGCCGCCACAGTTGGCACGCCGGAGGAGTTCGAGCGCATCCTGGCAAACAGCGCGCCTGCATAGCCCGCGTGTTTTTGGGAGGTTCCCCTGGCTACCTATCAATTGCCCTACGGCAAGACGCATCTGACCTTCACCCTGCCCGACGAGTTGGACGTGCAACTGCTGGCCCCGCGCGATGTGGCCGGGGCGGATGATCCATTGGCGACGGTCGGCGCGGCGCTGGACCTCTCCCCCATCCCCTCCCCTACGAAGGGAGGGGGACCGATCTCCCCCTTCCCTGGTAGGGAAGGGGGCCGGGGGGTTAGGTATTCCCCGGTTGGGGAAGGGAGCCAGGGAGTGCGGGTCGCCATCGCGGTCAACGACAAGACCCGCCCCGTCCCCCACAAGGTTCTGCTGCCGCCGCTATTGGCGCGGCTTGAGGCGCGCGGCGTGGCGCCGGAGGCGATCACCCTGGTCATTGCCATCGGCACGCACATCCCCATGCCCGTAGCCGAGTTCGCGCAGGTCGTTCCGGCGGAGATCCTGGGGCGCTACCCGGTCATCTCGCACGACTGCGATGCGGCCGATCTGGTGCTGCTGGGCAAGACGCGACGCGGGGTGGAGGTGCGAGCCAACCGGCGCTTCATGGAAGCCGATCTGCGCATCGTCGTCGGCAACATCGAGCCGCATCAGTTCATGGGTTGGTCGGGCGGGGTGAAGAGCGCGACGGTGGGGCTGGCCGGCCGCGCCACGATCAACGCCAACCACGCGCTGATGACGCAGCCCGGCGCGGAGCTCGGCCACTACGACGACAACCCCGCCCGTCAGGAGGTCGAGGAGATCGGCCAGATGATGGGGATCGGCTACGCGCTCAACGTCATTATGAACGACCGCAAGGAGATCGTCCACGCGCTGGCCGGCGACCCGCGTGAGGTGATGCGCCAGGGCATCCCCCTGGCGCGCGCCATCTTTCAGGTGGCGGTCGCCGAGCCGTTCGACCTGATGATCATTGCGCCGGGCGGCCACCCGAAAGACATTAATATCTACCAGGCGCAAAAGGCGTTGGGCCACGCCGCCCTGGCGATGCGCCCCGGCGGCGCGGTCATCTGGGCGGCGGCGTGTCCCGACGGCGCCGGCAGCAAGGGTTACGAGGCATTCATGGCCGACCCGGCCATGACCTCCTACGAGGCCGTGCTGGCGCGCTACGCCGCAGAAGGCTATCGCCTGGGCCCGCACAAAGCCTGGCAGATCGCCCGCGACGCCAGCCGGGTGCGCCTGCGCTTCATCTCCGATATGACCCCCGATTTCGCCCGCCATCTATTGTTGAATCCGGTGGCGGACCGGCCGGGCGTGCCGCCGCAAGAGCAACTGGCGCAGGCGGTCGCGACGGCGTTGGCCGAATTGCCCGCGGGAGGACGCATCGGCGTGATGCCCTGGGCCAACGCGACGATCCCACTGCTGTGCCCCAACTCCCCTTCAACTCATCGGTGAGCAGACAAGCGAACTGTGGCCGGGTAATTCAGCACGCGGCTCTGCTCATCGCCAACCCCGTAATTTCTGTCAGGTCACTCTGCACGAACCGGGTTCACACTCGACCCTTGACCTCTCCAATCGTCCCATTTGCGCCGATCCACCCACCGGGCTACAATAGCCTCGAGGAGCATACCCATGAAGAGCATCTTTATCGTCACCGATCTGGAAGGAACCGCCGGCGTGGTCTCGTTCGCCGACCAATCTGCGGCCGATGGCCGGTATTACGACGCGGCGAAGAAGCTGGCGACCGCCGAAGTCAACACGGCCGTGGAGGGCTTGCTCGCGGCGGGCGTGGAGGACATCCTGGTCTGGGATGGACATGGCGCGGGCGGGATCGCCTTCGAGGAGTTGCATCCGGCGGCCCGGCTGCTGCACGGCCGGCCCATGCCGCCCTGGTCGCGGCTGGAGCATGTGATCCGCCGCTGCGAGGCGGTGGCGATGATCGGCCAGCACGCCATGGCCGGGGTCATCACCGGCAACCAAAACCACACCCAGAACAGCCGTACCGTGGACTATTACAAGCTCAACGGCCGGCCGATCGGCGAGACCGCGCAGATCGCGCTCTACTTCGGCGCGCTGGGGCTGCCGCTGATCTTCCTCAGCGGCGACGCGGACGCGTGCCGGGAAGCCGAGGCGCTCGTGCCCGGCATCGTCACGGTCGCAGTGAAGGAGGGGGTGGGCCGCGGCGCGGCGATCTCCCTCTCGGCCGCGGCCGCGCGAGGCCGCATCCGCGCGGGGATCGCGGCCGCGGTGCGCCAACAGGCCAGCGCGCCGATCCCGCCGCTCGTCTGGCCCGGTCCGTACCTCCTGGAAAAGCGCTTCTTCCACACCGACGTGGCCGATGCGGCCGCCAGCCAGCCCGGCGTCGAACGGGTGGACAGCCAGACCGTCCGTTTGCGCGGGGATGATATCCGGGATATCATTTACCGTTGAAGCAAGTTCTTCCATTTGCAGAGCATCCTGAGCGGAGTGGCGGCGCCTTTTCGCCACGCAGTCGAAGGATGTGGAATGAGCCTTCAATTGAGGCCGCATCCTTCGACTACGCCCCGCGAACTACTGCGGGGCTTCGCTCAGGATGCTTCGCCTCAGTTGCAACATAAACTGTTGTTTTCATCCTATCGAAGGAGTATCCCTTGAGAACCGATCTACCTGTCTACATCGTCAACGACGCCATCCCCGACTTCATCGCCTTTTGCCGGGCGCGGGGGCTGGATCGCTTCCTGCTCGTGGCCGACACCAACACCTACCCGGCGTTCGGACAGCGCGCCGAGGCGGCGCTGCGCGAACAGGGCTGGGACGTGCGCACCGCCATCCTGCGCGGGGATGACGTGATCGCCGACGCGTACTACATGCTGCAAGTGCTGTTGGCGACCGACGCGGCCCCGCGCACCTATGTGGCGGTCGGCTCCGGCACCATCACCGACATCGCGCGCTTCCTCAGCCACCGCGCCGGCCAGAAATTTATCTCGCTGCCCACGGCCGCCTCGGTGGATGGCTTCACCTCCATCGGCGCGCCGATCGTGGTGGAGGGCGCCAAGATCACGCTGCTGACGCACGGGCCGCTCGGCGTCTTCGCCGACCTCCCCACCCTCTGCGCCGCGCCGCGGGCCATGATTGCCGCCGGCTTCGGCGACCTGATCGCCAAGCTGACCTCGGTGGCCGACTGGGAGCTGGGCCGCACCTTCTGGGGCGAGCCATATGACGCGACCATCGCGCAACGCTCCCGGGACGCCGCCTGGGCCGCCATCAAGCAGCTCGACGCCATCGCCAACGCCGAGTGCGACGGAGTGAAGACGCTGATGGAAGGGCTGATCGAGTCAGGCTTCTGCATGTTGGACTTCGGCGAGACGCGGCCTGCCTCCGGCGCGGAGCATCACATCTCGCACATGTGGGAGATGATGCTGCTGCGCAAGGGCCGGCACTCCGTCCTGCACGGCGCCAAGGTCGGCGTGGCGGTGATCGTCAGCGCGCAACGCTACGATGCGCTCAAGGCGATGAGCCGGGCCGAGGCCGCGGCGCGGCTGGCAAAAGCCGCCCTCCCCGACCGTGATGCCGACATCGCCGCGATCCGCGTCGCGTTCCCGCACATGGTGGACGAGCTGGTCGGCATCCAGGCGCCCTTCCTGGACATGACCGAAGCCCAGTTCGCCGACCTCAAGGCGCGTATCCTGGCGGAGTGGGATGCCATCCAGCAAATCGCGGCGACCGTCCCCTCCGCGGCCGAAGTGATCGGCTGGCTGCGGCGCATCGGCGGCGCGACCACGGCCGCGGAGATCAGCCTGACCGACGCCGAGTTCGAGTTGGGCGTGCGCTGCGGGCATTTCTACCGGAACCGGTTCTCGGTGGCGAAGTTGGGGCGGGTGTTGGGGTTGGTGTAGGAAACGAGAACGCGCCTGGCGCTTACGAAAGCGCCAGGCGCGTGAGGATTATAGTGAGCATCAGCGCCTTCCCCATAGGAAGAACTGACCATTCCTGCCGGGGCGACACAGCCAAAGCCCGTAACGTCCGGGAAGGCAAAGTCAGACTGCCGTCTGCCCGCTGACGAACCGTTTGTCGTGCAGAGACCACGCCGCTAACAGACATTTTGCTGCCTTCCAATACGACATCTGGCGAAGCCATGCGCAGCTTCCTGCTTTGACCAGGAGATGCTCTGCATCGCTCACCATGCCCATTGTACAGCAAGAGAGTCGGAATGACAAGCGGGTCCAAGCGCGGCATAGCCCTGCGCGTTGGATCATCCATAACCGGGCGCTTGGCATCTGGCACGCGTTGCGCTATAATCGCGCGCAACAAAATCAGCCATCACCATTGTGGGCCTGGCGCGCAAAAGGTCACGCGCCAGGCCCCGTGGTCGAGGAGCGTCACTTTCATGCCACGTGTCCGCAAGACCACGCCGACCTACACTGCGACGCCGGGGGGCGCTTCCCTGCCCACTCTGACCAAAGAACTGTGGCAAGCTGCCGTCAATCTGCGCGGCTCCATTGAGCCGGCCGATTACAAGCGTTACGTCCTGCCGCTGATCTTTCTGCGCTTCCTCTCGCTGCGCTATGAGCGCCGGCGGGCCGAACTGGAAACGCTGATCCGCGAGCCGGGCAGCGAGTACTACGCCGACGCCGCTGCGCTCGATGACCCCGACGAGTACCGCGCCGCGGGCGCGTTTGTAATCCCCCAAGAGGCGCGCTGGGAGAAGATCCGCGCGACCGCCCAGACCGATGACATCAAGATCCGGCTGGACAACATCTTGCGTCTGCTGGAAGACCGCTTTCCCGACGATCTGCGCGGGCTGCTGCCGCCGGTCTACGCCGGCTCGAACCTCGACCGGGAGAACGTGGCCGGACTGATCAACCTCTTTTCCAAGGACGCGTTCAGCGCCAAGTACGGGGGCGAGGATGTGCTCGGCCGGGTTTACGAGTATTTCATCGGCGAGTTTGCGTCATCGGAGGGGAAGCGGGGCGGCGAGTACTTCACCCCGCGCAGCATCGTGGCCTTGCTGGTGGCGATGCTGGAGCCGGCGACGGGCAAGGTGTTCGATCCGTGCTGCGGGTCGGGCGGCATGTTTGTGCAGTCCGACCTTTTCACCCACCACTCCGGCAACCTCTCGTTCTACGGCCAGGAGAGCAAGGACTTCACCTATCGCTTGTGCCGTATGAACCTCTTCATTCACGGCATCCGGGGCGACATCCGGCTGGGCAACTCGTACAGCGACGACAAGCACGCCGACCTGCGCGCCGACACTATCCTGGCGAATCCGCCCTTCAACGACGGCGCCAAAGGGGAGAACGGCTGGGGCGCGGACAAGATCCCCGACAAGGACCCGCGGCTGCGCATCGGCGGCGAGCCGGTGCCGCTCTCCCCGCGTAACGCTAATACGATGTGGATCATGCACTTCCTCCACCACTTGGCCGAGGGCGGCACGGCGGGCTTCGTGATGGCGACCGGCGAGCTGAGCAACAGCGAGACCGCCCGTTTGCAGGTGCGCCAGGCGTTGGCCGAGCACGATGTCGTGGACTGCATCGTGCAGCTCACCGGGCAACTGTTCGCCAATACCCAGATCCCCTGCACCCTCTGGTTCCTCTCCAAGAGCCGGGCCGGCGGCCGCGGCTTCCGCAAACGCCAGGGCGAGATCCTGTTCATTGATGGCCGCAAGCTGGGCAGCCTGATGCCGGGGTCGCGCAAGCAGAAGGAGCTGGCGGCCGAGGAGATCGAGCGCGTGGCCGCGATCTACCGGGCCTTCCGGCGCAGCGGGCCGCCGGAGCCGGTCGCGGGGTTCTGCCGGGTGGCGACGCTGGACGAGGTGCGTGAGCACAAATACGCGCTGACGCCGGGCAGGTACGTGGGGTCGCCGGATGGGGACGAGGACGAGGAGGCGTTCGAGGCGAAGATGCCGCGGTTAGTCGCCCAACTGGCGAAGCAGTTTGCCGAGAGCCGCCGCCTGGAGGCCGCGATTCAAGAAAGCTTGCTCAAGGAGCTGGGGTATGGCCTACCGGAACAATGAACCTTACAACGACCTGCCCATGCTGCCGCCGCGGGCGCATCTGGAAACGTTGCGCGTGATGCGACGGTGCGTGGGCGCCAGCCGGGCGCTGGCGGAGCTGAAGGGCGCCGGCAACCTGATCCCGAACCAGGCAATCCTCATCAACGCGATCCCGCTGCAGGAGGCGAAGCTAAGCTCAGAGATCGAGAACATCGTCACCACCCAAGATGCGCTTTACCGGGCTGCCATCGAGCCAACGGCGCAGGCTGACCCAGCCGCAAAAGAGGTTCTGCGTTACCGGACGGCATTGCGGCATGGGTACGATGCTTTGCGGCAGGGCAAGCCACTCGACATTGACCTGGTGCTGGAGGTGTGCGAGGTGCTGGCGGCGGCGCCGGCCCGCTTGCGCGACGAGGAACCGGTCCTCATCGAAGATATCGCCGCCGGAATGGTGCTCTACACGCCCCCGCGCGGCCGGAGCCGGATCGTGGGCCTGCTGCAGAACCTGGTTGACTTCCTGGGCGAGCCTGGCGATCTCGACCCGCTGATCCGGATGGCCGTGGCGCACTACCAGTTCGAGGCGATCCATCCTTTCAACGACGGAAACGGCCGCACCGGTCGCATCCTCAACATCCTGGCCCTGGTGCAGGCCGGCCTGCTCGACATCCCCGTGCTCTATCTGAGTCGTCACATCATCGCCTCGAAGCAGGAATACTACCGCCGGCTGCGGGCCGTGACGGAGGCGCAGGACTGGGAAGGCTGGCTGCTCTACATGCTGGCGGCGGTCGAGGAAACGGCGCGCTGGACGGCCGGCCGCATCCTGGCGGTGCGGGAGTTGTTCGAGACGACGATGGAGCGCTGCCAGCGCGAGTTGCCAGGCCGGGCCTACTCGAAGGAGTTGATGGAGCTGATCTTCACGCAGCCCTATGTCAGGGTCAGGTTCGTGGTGGATGCGGGCATCGTCGGTCGCCAGGCGGCCGCCGAGTACCTGCGGGAGCTGGAAAAGCTGGGCATCCTGGAAAGCGAACGGCGTGGGCGAGAGGTGATCTACCGGCACCCGGCGTTGCTGGAACTACTAAGCGCTTGATGTGTCGCCGAAATAGCCATTTTGACGACATGTTTTTGCAATGTGTCGTCACCGGCGACATATCCGCTTCGAGCGATGTTCAGGAAGCCAGATTTTGCTGCGGAGAAGGGGAGTTGGGGGCATATGGATCACGAAGGCACGGTGGTGTTTGGATCACGAAGGTACGAAGGGACACGAAGACACGAAGCGCGAAGGTCGCGAAGTGCACCGCCGCGGCGGGAGCCTTCGCGTTCTTCGTGCTTCGCGCCTTCGTCGTCTTCGCGTGTTCGTGATCCAAACACCGCGCAACACCCCAACATGCTTTGGCTTGCGAACCGCTACGAACGTCCTATGTCGAAGTTACATCTATGAGTGATCCGTTGCCTGGTGGCTGGAAGTTGGTCAAGATCACCGACTGCATGGAGGCGATCATTGACTATCGAGGTAAGACCCCGCAAAAGACGTCTGTGGGGGTTCCTCTGATAACGGCGCGAATAGTCAAAGGTGGCCGGATTCTTGATATCGAAGAATACATCGCGCCCGAAGACTATGATGCTTGGATGCGTAGGGGCTTGCCGAAGCCTGGTGATGTCGTGATTACAACGGAGGCACCACTCGGTGAAGTTGCACAGCTCGATGGCCGGAAGGTAGCTCTGGCACAACGTCTGATCACACTCAGAGGCAAGTCCGATCGGCTGGACAACACATTCCTGAAATTCCTTCTGCAGTCGGAGTTTGTCCGGGGGCAGATTCAGGGACGCGGTTCTGGAACTACTGTGATTGGCATCAGGCAGAGTGAACTTCGAGAGGTACACCTGCCGATCCCACCTTTGAACGAACAGCGCGTCATCGCCCATATCCTCGGCAGCCTGGACGACAAGATCGCGCTGAACCGCCGCACGAACCGCACGCTGGCGGAGCTGGCCGCGGCGCTCTTCAAGTCGTGGTTCGTGGACTTCGATCCGGTGGTCGCGAAGATGGAGGGCCGGCAGCCGTTCGGGATGGACGCGGAGACCGCGGCGTTGTTTCCGGCCGCGTTCGAGGAGTCGGAAATCGGGCTGGCGCCGGCGGGGTGGCGGGTGGGGAGCATACTTGAGTTGGCTGATCTATTGAGCGGTGGCACCCCCAGCACGTCGGTAGCCAGCTATTGGAATGGTGACGTTCCGTGGGTCTCTGCGAAAGACGTGAGCAACGCCAACGGCTTGTTTGTGCTGGAAACGGAACGGACCATCAGTGCGGAAGGCGTTGAGCGTAGCGCCACCAAGTTGTTGCCCAAACTGACCACCGTGGTAACGGCGCGTGGTACGGTGGGTAGCTATTGCCTCCTTGGCGGGGAGATGGCGATGAACCAGACCAACTACGGTCTGAGGTCGAAAGATGGGATCAGCCACTATTTTGTGTTCTTCGCGCTCGCGCAGATGGTAGAGCAATTGAAGCAGCACGCATACGGCACTATTTTTGATACGATCACAACCAAGGCGTTTCAGGACTTGAAGGTGATTCTGCCCGCTCATGCTACGATCCAGCGGTTTGAGCGACGCGTCTCGCCGTTGATGGAGCTGATCCTGATGAATCTACAGCAATCGCGCACGTTGGCGGCGATTCGGGATGCGCTGCTGCCGAAGCTGATGGCGGGGGAGATACGGGTGGGGTGAGTGGGTGCGGGGTGGTTTGGATCGCGGGAGGTTTGGATCACGAATGCACGAAGATGGCGAAGGGCGCGAAGGGATGCGCCGCGGCGGGCGCCTTCGCGCTTCGTGGGCTTCGCGAACCTTCGTGATTTCGCGATCCAAACACTTCGCGCTCCAAACACCCACATGACCACACATTTCAGAGGTGACACATGGGCTATCAATTTGAACCTTTGTCCTACAAAGTCTTCGGCGCCTGCATTGCCGTCCAGCGCCAACTCGGTCCCCACTGCATGGAGGTGGACTATCAGCGGGCGCTTGAGATTCAGATCCCGAAGCTGCCGCTCGAGTACATCCGGGAGGCCGAGATTCCGATCATTTTCGATGGCATCGAGGTTACTCGGCGGCGCGTGGATTTTGTCATCTGGGATCAGACGCATACACTCATACTGGAAACGAAGGCGGCCAAGGTTATACGCCCCGAAGATGTCGAGCAGTGCCAGCTCTACCTGCGCAACGGTAACTTTCGCGTGTGCCTGCTGGCGAATTTCGGCCAGGTGCCGCTGGGCAAAGATCGCTATGTATGGACGCCGACAGGCCCGGCGCTGTATGGGCCGCATCCGTGAGCGTGTGGATCGCGAGGGTGTTTGGATCACGGAGACGCGAAGATGACGAAGACCGCGAAGCACGAAGAACACGAAGGGTCGCGCCGCGGCGGGCGCCTTCGCGACCTTCGCGCTTCGTGCTCCAAACACTTTAGCGATCCCAACCTCCCACGTGCTTAACCTGTCCAGGAGCCGAACAATGTCCCATCGCGGCACCGAGACCCAATTCGAGTTGACCACCATCGAGCGGCTGGAAGGCCAGGGCTACATCCACCGCTTCGGCCCTGACCTGGCGCGGCCGCATGAGGAGGTGGTGCTGCGGGACGTGCTGCGCACGTCTCTGGCCGGCCGCTACCCCGACCTGCCGGCCGCCAGCCTGGACGAGGTGGTGGCGCAGATCAGCCGGCCCGCGGGCGCGGACACGTTGCGCCGCAACATGGCGTTTCATCAAATGCTCGTCCGCGGCCTGGAGCTGAAGGTCGAGTTCCCCGATGGCCGGGTCGAGCACCACCAGGTCTACGCCGTGGATTGGGAGCATCCGGCCAGTAACACGTTCAACGTCGTCAACCAGTTGCCCGTCCACGGTCAGAACGACCGCCGACCCAACATCGTCCTCTACATCAACGGCCTGCCACTGGTCGTGTTCGAGCTGAAGAACCCCTACTCGGAAAAGCCCACCGTCGCCGAGGCGCTGAACCAGATCCGCCACTACACCCACGAGATCCCCCAGCTCTTCGACTACAACGCGCTGGTCGTCGTCTCCGACGGCGTCACCACCCTGCACGGTATGTGGAGCGCGCCGGACGAGTGGTTCGCGCCGTGGAAGTCCATCAATGGGCACGCCGTCGAGCCGAACACGACCGGCAGCATGAAGACGCTGGTCGAAGGGCTGCTGCCGGTAGACCGGCTGTTGGAATACATCCGCGATTTCATCGTCTTCGAGGCCGTCAACGAGAAGATCACCAAGAAAGGGGCCCGCTATCACCAGTTCTTCGCGGTGCGGCTGGCCGCGGCCAAGGCCATCGAGACTTACCGAGAACGCAAGACGCTCGGCCTGGCCGCGGCCGACCGGCGGTTGGGCGTGATCTGGCACACCACCGGCTCGGGCAAATCCCTCGCGATGGCGTTTCTGGTGGTGAAGCTGCGCCGCGCGCCGGAATTGGAGAACCCTACCTTCGTCATCGAGGTGGATCGCAACGACCTGGACGACCAACTCTACGACCAGTTCGTGGCCGCGCGCTCGCTGGTGGGCGACGTCGTGCAAGCCCAGAGCGTGGATCACCTGCGCGAGCTGCTGGCGACCGAGGGCGGCGAGGTAATCTTCACCACCATCGAGAAGTTCCAGCTCAAGCGTGACCGGGACGAAACAGAGCATCCCCTGCTCTCCGCGCGGGCCAACGTCATCCTGATCGCGGATGAGGCGCACCGCTCGCAATACGGCTTCGCGGCCGGCTTTGCCCGCGCAGTGGACCGGGCGTTGCCCAACGCGCTGCGCCTCGGCTTCACGGGCACGCCGGTCAGCCTGCGCGGAGCCGACACGGTCGAGGTCTTCGGCGACGTGATCCACACCTACGACATCGGCCAATCGCAGGACGACGGCGCGACCGTGCCGATCTACTACGAGCCGCGGCAGGTCAAGCTGCACTTGACGAAACGCGACATGGATGCGGCGTTGCGCGAAATTGTAGGGGCAGGTCTCGCACCTGCCCCCGCCGGGGCGATCGGGGCGACCGCGAGGGTCGCCCTCACAGACCTGGAACGGCGCAAGGGCCGGTGGGCCGCGCTGGCGGCCATCGCCCGGACAAAAGCCCGCGTGGACGCCCTGGCCGCCGATCTGCTGGCGCATTTCCTGGCTCGCACCGCCACCCTCCGGGGCAAGGCGCTGATCGTCTGCATGGAGCGCGAAAACTGCGTGCGGCTGTACGAGGCACTCACGGCGCTGCCCGGCTGCCCCGAGGTCAAGATCGTCATGACCGGCAACCTGGGTGTCGACCCCGACGAGTGGAGCGAGCGCGGCTACCTGACCACCAAGGCGAAGCGCGACGAGATCAAGCGGCGCATGGTGGACCCCGACGATCCACTGGTGCTGGTGATCGTTTGCGACATGTGGCTCACCGGGACCGACATTCCTTGCCTGCACACCCTTTACGTGGACAAACCGATGGAAGGCCACAACATGATCCAGGCGATCTCGCGGGTCAACCGGGTGTTCCGGGATAAGCCGGCCGGCCTGATCGTGGACTACATCGGCATCGGCGATCAACTGCGGGAAGCGACGGCGCAGTACACCCAGGGCGGCGGCCAGGGCGAGATCGCGCCGGGGATCGCCGAGGCGGCCGTCCCGCTCTTCATGGAGGAGTTAGCGGACATCCGAACGACCCTGCCATCAGGCCACGACTTCGGCGGCTGGCGGCGGTTGAGCCGGATCGAGTTGGAAGACCTCTACGCGCTGGCCTACGGCTGCCTGGCCGATGACGAGGCGCGGCGCGACCGCTTTCTCCAGGCCGAAGCGCGGTTCACCTGCGCATTCCTGCTGGTGAAGCACCTGGCCGAGTGTCACGGCTATGCCGACGAGGTGATCTTCTATCAACGCGTGCGCCAGCAGATCGTCAAGGCGGTGGCCGGTCGCAAGCCGCCGCGTGATGTCGAACGCGCGGTGCGCGACCTGGTGGATGATAGCATCGAGCCGGAAGGGGTCGTGGACATCTTCCAGGCCGCGGGCATCGAGCGTCCCGACATCTCGATCCTGGACGAAGCCTTCCTCCAGACTTTCCGGGATCGCCCACACGCAAACCTGCGGCTGGCGCTGCTCCAACGGTTGGTGGAGGACGAAATCCTGGCGCGGCGCCGGCGCAACCTGGCGCGGGCGCGCTCCTTCCAAGCGCTGCTCGAAGCAACCTTGCAGAAGTATCACAACCGGCTGATTGATGCGGCCGAGGTCGTGCAGGTGATGCTCCAAATCCGCCACGAGATGGAGGCCGACGAGGGGCGGGCGAAGGCGCTCGGCCTGAGCGACGAGGAGTTGGCCTTCTACGACGCGGTCGCGCAGAACTTCGCCGCGGTAGTGGTAGAAAAGTAAGTGATGGTGTATGATGGGCCCATGATCCAGATCACTATCACCTACCGCTGCCATGTCTGCGGCAGCACCAACATCGTCCGCAATGGCACGAACAAGTGCGGCAGTGCG
>Ga0233425_10000848_pt1 | contig 74099 bp, 64 predicted proteins | sample Watercolumn_Towu_2_FD_181712 | JGI IMG/M metagenome (GOLD analysis project Ga0233425, IMG submission 181712) | Freshwater microbial communities from Lake Towuti, South Sulawesi, Indonesia - Watercolumn_Towuti2014_140_MG | ecosystem: Environmental > Aquatic > Freshwater > Lake | place... | reverse complement strand
TATCGGAAACGGCTTTATCGGAACCCGCAACAAATGCGAGATATGAGCCTCCAACAAGCGAGGTCATCAAGAAAATGTACAACAAGATTTTTCCCGAAATGGCGCGGCGTCGGACAACGATATTGAAGTTTATGCGACTTAAAAGTACAGAAAATACGATTATTAAAAAAATAAGCGCAAAATATATATTAAAGTATATGAGCGTGAAGCCTCTGTATAAAATGTGTGTATAATCAATACCAATAAATTGATATTTAATTCCGAATTGTGTATAATAAGAATCAGTCATCACGAGGCCAAAAATAGCGAAAAAGGTTCCCACAAAGAGTATCTGATCGCGCGTGATTCTTAAGAAATCTGTTTCCATAATTATTGTTGCTCCAATAACTGGCAATTTAGATCGTCTGGCAGTTAGCGGGGGTCTACGTGGCGTGTCTCAAGAGAAGTTATTAGCGATCGATGCGATAGGTGACCGATCCGTGAGGTGTTTTACCGCCTGCCTGGCGTGAACTCCATATGCATTCGGCCGCGGTGTCCATAGGAGATCTGGCCGCCGCCGTAGCGCGGCGTGGGGCGATAGGCGCCATGGCCGGCGCCGCCATGGGCGCCTTCCGCAGCGACGCCGGGGTAGGTCGCGCCACGCTGGCCGCGCGTCGGCCCGAAAGAGGCGAGACAGCGGTTATAGGCGTCGGGCTCCTGAATTTTCTCACAGTCGGCGATCGATCTCGGCGCCGCGATGGCGGGAAGGGCGAGGACGCAAAGCAGCAGCCCGATCGCAAGGCCGTCATCGCACCGACGGTCGGTCATCCCCTCAGCTTCGCGCCGCATTTCTTTTCCGCCTCCGCCACGATCTTCTGCGCCACCGCATCAATCTCCGCATCGGTCAGCGTCTTCTCGCGCGGCTGCAAAGTGACCGCGAGACCAATTGACTTCTTGCCCTCCGGCACGCCTTTCCCTTCATAGAGGTCGAAGACCGCGACATCGGCGATCAAGGCCTTGTCCGCGCCCTGCGCCGCTTTCGCCAGATCGCCGGCGCGGGCGGCGCGATCGACGATGAAGGCGAAGTCGCGCGACACCGGCTGGAGATCGGAAATCTCCAGCTTCGGCTTGATTTTCGTCGGCTTCGCCTTGGGCGCGGGGAGCGCGTCGAGAATGATCTCGAAAGCCGCGACCGGGCCCTCGACGTCCATGGTTTTCAGGGCGCGTGGATGCAATTCGCCAAAATGGCCGACGATCGTCTTCGGCCCGAATTGCAGCGTCGCCGATCGGCCGGGATGAAACCAGGCCGGCCCGCCGGAAACGATCTGCAGCCCGCCGGTCGGTACGCCGAGCGCGGTGAGGAGCGCCATCGCGTCGGCCTTGGCGTCAAAGGCGCTCGCCTCCCGCGCTTGCGCGGACCAGTGGCGCCCCGCGCCGGCGAGGCCGCGCCGCACGCCCGCCGCCGCCAGGCGCTGACCGGTTTCGCTCGCGTCGATGAATATCTGGCCGACTTCGAAGAGGCTCTGATCCCCAAGGCCCCGCGCGGCGTTGCGCCCGGCGGCCGCGACAAGTCCCGGCAGCAGGCTCGGCCGCATGTCGGAAAGATCGGCCGCGATCGGATTGGCGAGCGCCAACGACGGCGCGCCGCCGCCAAAGGCCTCCGCTTGCTCCCTGGAGACGAAGGACCAGGTCACCGCTTCCACCAGCCCCTGGCCGGCGAGCGAACGGCGGGCGTTTCGGGCGCGCTTCTGCATCATGGTCAGAACGGGCGGGGCGACGCCTTCGGCGCGGGGCAGCGGCGTCGACGGCACATTGTCGACGCCGACCAAGCGGACGACTTCCTCGACGATGTCGGCCTTGCCCTCGATGTCCGGACGCCAGGAGGGGACGCTGATGCGCGCGTCGGCGTCGCTGTGCTTCTCGACGGTAAAGCCGAGGCGTTCGAGAATGACGGTCGCCTGAGCGGGCGCGACCTCGATTCCGGCGAGCCGCTTGATTTCGCTCCAGGGGAAGTCGATGACGCGCGGCGCGCGCGGAACGGCGCCGGCGAGCGTAAGTTCCGACGGCTCGCCGCCGCAGAATTCGAGCACGAGCTGCGTCGCGAGTTCGATCCCGGGCAGCGCAAAGGCGGGATCGACGCCGCGTTCGAAACGATAGCGCGCGTCGGTGACGATGCCGAGTTTGCGGCCGGTGTGCGCGATATTCATCGGGTCCCACAGCGCCGTCTCGATCAGCACGTCGGTGGTCGATTCATCGCAGCCCGACGCCTCGCCGCCCATGACGCCCGCAAGCGATTCAGGCCCGTTGTCGTCGCAGATGACGACCATGCTCTCGTCGAGCTCATAAGTGCGCCCGTCGAGCGCGAGCAGAGTCTCGCCCTTCTTGGCGCGGCGCACGACGAGATCGCCCTTCACTTTTTTCGCGTCGAAGACGTGCAACGGCCGCGCGCGGTCGAAGGTGAGAAAATTGGTGACGTCGACGAGCGCGTTGATCGGGCGAAGGCCGATCTCGCGTAAGCGCGCCTGCAGCCAATGGGGGCTCGATCCATTCTTGACGCCGCGCACGAGGCGCAGGCCGAAGAAGGGCGCGAGATGTTTGTCCGCTTCTATAAAATCGAGCGTCACGCCGACGGGGCAGGGGAATTTGCCCTCTACCGGCAGAATGTCTTTTGTTTTGAGAACGCCGAGCTCCGCCGCGGCGAGGTCGCGCGCAATGCCATAGACGCCGGCGGCGTCGGGGCGGTTCGGCGTCAGATTGATCTCGATGATCGGATCGTCGAGCCCGGCCCATTGCGCATAGACGGCGCCAACCGGCGCGTCGTCGGGCAGATCGATGATGCCTTCATGATCGTTGGAAAGTTCGAGTTCGGCGGAAGAGCAGAGCATGCCGAGCGACTCGACGCCGCGGATGACGCCCTTGCCGAGCGTGATCTTCTTGCCGGGGATGTAGGTCCCGGGCGGCGAAAAGACGCTCTTCATGCCGGTGCGGGCGTTGGGCGCGCCGCAGACCACCTGCACCGGCGCGCCGCTTCCGGTATCGACCATGCAGACGCGCAGACGGTCGGCGTTGGGATGAGGCTTCGCCTCGATTACGCGCGCGATGGTGAAATCTTTCAGCTGCGCGGCGGGGTCATGCACATATTCGACTTCAAGGCCGATGCGCGTCAACGTTTCGACGATCTCGCCGAGCGAGGCCGACGCGTCGAGATGTTCTTTAAGCCAGGAAAGGGTGAATTTCATTGGGAGCGGTTCTTGAAGGTGAGATAGACGGCGAGCGTGCGGCGATCCTGAGAGCTCAGATTCTTCAGTTCCGCGACGATGGATCGAGCTGATTGAACGAGCCGATCGCACTCGGACTTTTTGTATAAGCGTCCGCTTGGCAGATAGTCCGACCGAATCCTCTCGCTTTGAAGTTCTACGACGCGGTTTCCTATCGCCTTGAAGGTTTGGTTATTGTTCAGGGGGGCGGCGCTGAACGCCAATTTCAGCGACTTGTGGTCGAGGGCTCTATATACACGCTCAAATTCTGGCGTCTTCTTTGAAGCGGCGTTCGAACCCAAGAGCTCTGACGCACATAAAGTTGTGATCGCGTGAAACACCGCGTAATAGGCGGTGCTTACGGCTCTTCGTTCGACAGCGGCGCTCTTAATCTCCCGACTCCGGCGACTAAGCTCATCGGCCAGCCATAGCAGGCGTTCCACCATCGTCATGGCTAATGCATTCCACGACTAATATCTTCGTCTTCTCCGTCGAAATCGTCCGCGCCCGGAAAGTCCTGATTGAGGAAAACGAATCTCTTGTCGCCCTGCTGTTGGAGGCGCTCCCGGATTTCACCGACGGACTCATAGAGTTCGTCGACATTTTCGACCGGATGAGCCAAATGAACCGTGACGCGAATGATCTCTTCGCCGTCGAAGTCTTCCTCCACCTGCACATCCGCGCTGGAATAGCCGTCCTTGGCGAATCGTTGACTGAGCACGCCAGTGACGACTTCTGTTACTTGGGCCAAGTTCATCGTCGCATCTCCTATAAGCTGCTCAACCCGCCGGCGAGCGAGGGGAAGTCGAGCGGCCTGAAGCCATAATGCTCCAGCCAGCGGGTGTCGGCGTCGAAAAAGGCGCGCAGATCCGACATGCCGTATTTCAGCATCGCCAGCCGGTCGACGCCGACGCCGAAGGCGAAGCCCTGATGGCGGTCGGGATCGATGCCGCAGTTTCTGAGCACATTGGGATGCACCATGCCGCAGCCCAAAATCTCCATCCAGTCCTCGCCCTCGCCGAAGCGGATTTCGCCGCCCTGGCGCCGGCACTGAACGTCCACCTCCATCGACGGCTCGGTGAACGGGAAAAAGGACGGACGAAAACGCAGCTTCACGCCTTTCACTTCGAAGAAGCTCTTCAAAAACTCCTCGAGCGTCCATTTGAGATGCCCAAGATGCGTGGTCTCGTCGATGACGAGGCCTTCGATCTGATGGAACATCGGCGTGTGGGTCTGGTCGAAGTCGCAGCGATAGACGCGCCCCGGGCAGATGACGCGGATCGGCGGTTTCTGCGACAGCATGGTGCGCACCTGAACCGGGCTGGTATGGGTGCGCAGCAGCCGTTTCTCGCCCCCCGTCGGCGCGAGAAAGAACGTGTCCTGCATTTCCCGCGCGGGATGTCCCTCGGGGAAATTGAGCTTGGTGAAGTTGTAGTCGTCGCTCTCGATGTCCGGCCCTTCGGCGACGGCGAAGCCCATGTCGGCGAAGATGATCGAGAGTTCGTCGGCGACCTGCGAGATCGGATGGATGCGCCCCCGTTCCAGCGGACTGGCGGGCGCCGGCAAGGTCACGTCGAGCGTCTCGGCCGCAAGCCGCGCTTCGAGCGCCGCGCCGGCGAGCGATTCGCGTCGCGCGGCGATGGCTTCAACCGTCTTGTCTTTGAGCGCATTGATTTTCGCGCCTTCGGTCTTGCGGTCTTCGGGCGACATTTTGCCCAAGCTCGCGAGCAGCGCCGAAATCGCGCCCTTCTTGCCGAGCGCGGCGAGGCGCACGGCTTCGAGCGCCGCTTCGTCGGCGGCCTCGTCGATCTGGCGCAGCGTGTCTTCTTCGAGTTTGGCGATGTCGGTCATGGCGGTTTCGATATTGGCGAAGGCCATTGCGTCCTCATCCTGAGGAGCCCGCACAAAAGTCGGGCTTGTCCGACTTGGGTGCAGGCGTCTCAAAGGACGAGGACGCAATGCGCGCGCGGCCTATGCCCTCGTGCTTCGAGACGGCTCCTGCGGAGCCTCCTCAGCATGAGGGCATGGAATGAGCCGTTCACGCCGGGAATTCTTGCGCCGGGTTCTGCCATGCGGGGGCCGTTCTGTCGAGAACGCGATCGAGTCCAACGTATCGAGCACGCCTTGTGCGAAAAACCGGTTTCCACTTTTTCGCAGCGCGCTCTATGGCGCGGCGCGCGGCCGGTGGGTGAAAATCTGCGCCAGCGCCGAAGAAACGACCCGGGAGGCGATGTCGTCGGCGCGGCTCGTCAGAACGATCGGCACGCGCGCGCCGAGCACCAGCCCCGCCGTGTCGGCGCCGCCGAGAAAGACGAGCTGCTTGGCGAGAATATTGCCCGCTTCGAGATCGGGCGCGACGAGAATATCGGCGTCCCCGGCCACTTGCGACTCGATGTGCTTCGCCTCGGCGGCGTCGCGCGAGATGGCGTTGTCGAAGGCGAGCGGGCCGTCGAGGTCGGCGCCGGCGATCTGGCCGCGGTCGGCCATCTTGCACAACGCCGCCGCCTCGATAGTCGACGGAATTTTGCCTTCCACCGTCTCGACCGCCGACAGCAGCGCCACCTTGGGACGCTCGATGCCGATCGCATGGGCGAGATCGACGGCGTTGCGCACTATATCCCGCTTGATGTCGAGCGTAGGCGCGATGTTGATCGCCGCGTCGGTGACGAGCAGCAGCTTATGATAGGTCGGCGCGTCGATGACGAAGACATGGCTGATCCGCCGGTCGGTGCGCAGCCCGGCGCCGTCGCGCACCACGGCGGCCATCAGCTCATCGGTATGCAGCGCGCCCTTCATCAGCGCGTGAAGCCGGCCGCGGCGGACCAGCTCCACCGCCTGATCGGCGGCGGCGTGGCTATGCGGCGCGTCGACGATCTCGACTCCCTCCAGTGAGATGCCGCTGGCGCGCGCGGTCGCCTCGATCTTGGCGCGCGGTCCGATGAAGGTCGGGACGATCAACCCTCGATCGCGCGCGGCGATCGCGCCTTCGATCGAGCGCGCGTCACAAGGATGGACAACGCCCATGCGGATGGGCGGCAGCGCCTGCGCCCGGCGCACCAGCGCATCAAGCAGCGCGCCGCGCGTACGGGCCTGAGCCAGCATCGACCAGGGCGGGCGCGATGTCGCTGTCGGTTCACAACCGGCGCTCTGGCTCATGCGGGCCCTCCTTCGCTCAATTCGGCGGATCACGCGCGATGCGATCGACGAAGAATTTCGTCGCGCGCGCCCAGGATTGATCATTGTCGCCGCGAAAATCGAAACCTTGATGATAAATCAATTCGCCGGTCGAGGCGCGCGCGATTGAAACGCCCATGCTGAGAATAAGCGTGCTGACCTTATTGACGACGCCGGTGAGAACGAGATCGGCGCCAGCCTTGCTGGCGAGCGACAATTCGCAGCCGTTGCAGGTTCGAATGTAGGTCTGTTTCAGGATGGCATCGAGGTCGGACGCGACTAAAGCCCGGTCAACGACGTCATAGACGCGTCGTGCGCCGAGTCCCATGGAAATGTCGTCACGCGCCAGCGCCAGTCGCTTTGCATGTTCGGCGGTTTGGTCGACAGGCTCGTTTGACGTGTCGATCAGCTCGAAATCGAGAACGAGCAAGCGTTTGCGCGGCTCTTCCGCCAGCGCCGACGCCGCTTGGGGCAGCGGAAGGGGCAGGAGCAGAGCGAGTCCGAGCAGCCCGCGCCGGCCGATCATCGCGCCCTGGCTCCATATTTATGCAGATGCGCGCCCTGCGCCGAGAGCCAGGCCTCAGCGCGATCCATTTCGGCGCAAAGCCGCCGCGTCAGCTTCCAGAACCGCGGCGAGTGATCGAGATACACGAGATGCGCCACCTCATGCGCGGCGAGATAGTCGAGAACGAAGGGCGGCGCCATGATCAGCCGCCAGGAGAAGTTCAGCGAGCCTGAGGCCGAACACGATCCCCAACGGCTAATCGGATCGCGCAGACCGACTCCGCGCGGCGGAAGGTTCAGGGCGGCCGTGTGGCGCGCGACCGCTTGTTCTAGGTCGCAGCGCGCCTCCCGCTTGAAATGATCCTGAACGCGCCGATGCACATGCGCCGCCTGACCGGCGACGCACAGCGCGAAGGGAACCTCGGAGTCATCTCTAGGCTCGATCCAGGTGACGCCGCGGCGTTCCGGATGGTGCGCGATCATATGATCGACGCCGCGCAGCGGGGCGACCGCGCCATGTGCGAAGGGAATGGTTTCGGGCAGCCTGTTGAGACGCGCCGCGATCCAGGCGGCGTGACGCTGAGCGAAATCTCGGGCGTCTCGCAACGACGCCCGCTGCGGCATGGTCAACACTGCGTCGCGCGCGGCGAAGCGCACGCGCAAGGTAAATCGACGCGCATTCGGCGACCGGCGCAGCGCGACGAGAATTGGTTCACCCGCGTGAACTAGGGTGAGAGTCGACGCGCCGCCAGTCAGCGCCGGCGCTTCGCGCAGAAGTCGCAGCATGACTCGCATGCTAGCGCAAAGCCCATGTGAGTCGCGAGTTCGAAAATTGCGGGTAAGCGAAAATATTTCGCTTGCGCGGCGCCTTTGACGCCGCTCCGCGATTGTCGACCGTGAACGCTATAGATAGCGCTGAAGCTCGCGCGCCGCTTCGGCCGGGCGACGCGCCACGTTGAACGGCGCGACAAATCGGCCGTTCTTGTCCATCAGATAAACGACGGTGGTGTGATCGACGGAATAATCTTCGTCGTTGCCGCCCGCGCGCTTCGAGAAGATGCGGTATTCGCGCAGCACGGGATCGATCGACGCGTGCGGGCCGGTGACGCCGATGATGCGCGGATCGAAATTAGAGAGATAGTCTTTGAGGATCTCTGGCGTGTCTCGCTCTGGATCAACGGTGACGAACAGCGCGCCGACCTTCGCATCCGGTCCCATCGCCCGCAGGATTTCCGACATTTCGAACAGCGTCGTGTGACAAATATCGGGACAATGCGTATAGCCGAAGAAGACCAGGAAGGGCCGGCCGAGGAAATCCTGTTCGGTCACCTGCTGTCCGGTATGGGCGGTGAGCTGAAACGGGCCGCCGATCGTCTCAGTCGAACTCGTCGGCCTGCCGCTGGTGAAGTAGACGAAAGCGACGAAAACCGCCGCGAAGACGGCGCCGACGCCGATCAGCAGCGGCTTTGAGACGCCTGGCCCGTTCGCGGATTGCGCGCCCTTTGCGCCGCGCTTCAGTCCTTTTGCGCCACCCTTCGATCCGTTGGCCATTGTGCGTTTCCTGCGATTGTTGTCTTGGGCGGCGCGTCGCCGCAGCGGCTCCGCCGGGCGGAGCGCGAGTGGGTCAGTCCGCGAAAACTATATGGGCGTCATTGCACAAGTCCACGTCGCCCGAATCTTTCGCGTCGTCGAACGCCCAACGCGCCTCGAAAAGACAGCCTTTGGCGCCGGTGATTGGAAATTGTGCGTGATCGCCTGCGGCGACCGGCCGATCGATTTTGCCGACGATGGTTTCCGAGGTCTTGTTTTTCGTCGTCATGACGATCTCGAAGCTCTTCAGCGGCACGAGACGCCGGTTCTCAAGATTGACGGCTTGCGCCAGCTTCGAGGGCGCAGGTCGCGGTTTCGTCGCGCCGACCGCCTGCGCGACTCCGACAGCGGCGATGACGCCGACCATCGCCAAGCGTAGCTTCATTGGACGTTCTCCCGGGCGGGGAACTTATCCCGACTGTCGCGGTTCGCCAAGCGCAGCCGGAGCCTGAGCAGGTCACGGACGCTCAAACCATGCGCGCGGCGCTTCGATGGTGTAGCTTGCCCCATTCCGATTCCTAAATTGTGAAAGCGCTTAACCATGAGCGGCACTACAGGGGCGACGCCCGGCAAAATCCTCGTCGGCGCAACCGTAAAGGATGGGAAACCGGGCGATTATCGCTACCTTACGCTGGCGCTCGGCAATCGTCATGGCTTGATTGCCGGCGCGACCGGCGGCGGCAAAACGGTCTCCCTGCAGCTTCTCGCCGAGGGCTTCTCCAACGCCGGCGTCTCGGTCTTTCTCGCCGACGTCAAAGGCGATCTCGCCGGACTGTCGCAGCCGGGCGACGGCAAGCCCGCCTTCCTCGCGCGGGCCAAGGAGATCGGCGTTCGCTATGAGCCAGACCGCTTCCCCGTCGTCTTCTGGGACGTTTTCGGCGAGCAGGGACATCCGGTTCGAGCCTCGATTTCGGCGATGGGCCCGCTGCTGCTGTCGCGTCTGCTCGATCTCAACGACACGCAGGAGGGCGTTCTCAACGTCGTTTTCAAGGCGGCGGACGAGCAGGGGCTGTTGCTGCTCGATCTGAAGGATCTGCGCGCGATGCTCGCGCATGTCGCCGAGAACGCGGCGACTTACAGGGCGAAATACGGCAATGTCGCATCGGCGAGCGTCGGCGCCATTCAGCGGCAGCTGCTGGTGCTGGAGTCGCAGGGCGGCGAGAAATTCTTCGGCGAGCCGGCGCTCGACATCATCGACTTCCTGCGCGTCGATCGCGACGGACGCGGGGTGATCAATATCGTCGCCGCCGACAAATTGATGCGCGCGCCGCGGCTTTACGCGACCTTTCTTCTCTGGATGCTTTCCGAACTGTTCGAAACGCTGCCGGAAGTCGGCGATCTCGACAGGCCGAAGCTCGTCTTCTTTTTCGACGAGGCGCATCTTCTCTTCAACGACGCGCCGAAGGCCCTGCTTTCGGCCATCGAACAGGTCGTGCGGCTCATCCGCTCCAAAGGCGTCGGCGTCTATTTCGTCACCCAAAATCCGATCGACGTGCCGGACACGGAGCTCGGCCAGCTCGGCAACCGCATTCAACATGTGCTGCGCGCCTTTACGCCGCGCGATCAAAAGGCGGTGCGCGCCGCCGCGGAGACCTTTCGCGACAATCGCAGCCTTGAGGAGGCCGAGGCGATCATGCAGCTCGGCGTCGGCGAAGCGCTGGTGTCGATGCTCGACGCCAAGGGAACGCCCGAAGTCGTCGAACGAACGCTGATCGCGCCGCCGTCGGCGCGCGTTGGACCGATATCCTCCGAGGAGCGCGCGGCGATTATGACGGCGAGCCCCTTCGCCGGAAAATACGACACGATGGTCGACCGCGAATCCGCCTTCGAAAAGCTCCAGGCGGGCGCCGGGAAAGGCGAAGCGGCCGGCGGCGCGGCGGGCGGCGGCCTGCTCGGAACGCTCGGCGGCATTTTGGGCGGCATTTTCGGCAAGGGCGACAGGAAGCGCATGTCGCCGGCCGAACTCGCGGCGCGCGCCGCGATTCAGTCGGCGGCGCGCTCCGCCGGCACCCAGATCGCGCGCCAGATTTTGCGCGGGGTGCTGGGCGGAATGTCGAAGTAACCTCTGACGAGCGCGCGGCCGCATTTGAATTCAATTTTGGGAAGGCCATTGCGCGGGCATAAGCGTCGCCATGAAGTCAACGCGCTATTTTTCTGAGCAGGTCTTGCGCAAGCGTCCCTACATCAACGACGCGATGTGCGAAGGCGTGGTCGCTGCGCCGCTAAAACGTATGGTTCAGGAGGACGGCAGGGTGCGCCATGGGGACGGTGATTGATGCACGCGATGGAAAAGAGCGTATATCGAGGGTTGTCACCCTTGACGATGGCGAAACGCTGCATAACGCCTTTTTTCGACCGAGACTTCTGGAAAGACGCGCCATGAAGCTCCACTACTATCCAGAGACGGACAGTCTTTATATCGAGTTGAAGTCTTCGCCCGGAACGGAAACGCGCGAAATCATATCGGGCCTCAATGTCGATCTCGATGAAGCAGGCGATGTCGTCGGTTTCGACATCGACCACGCCTCAAAGAAACTCGATTTAACAACGCTCGAAACGATTTCCTTGCCTCTGCGCGCCGCGAAGGTCGCCTGAGCGTCACTTTCAACCGCCGTTCACATTGCTGAAACTTAATCCGCGCTTTAGCCTCCCTTCACGCAATCGTCATTTTCCAGCCCCTAGGCGGCGCCCTATAATGTCCCCCTGTCGCGGTCGACGTTTCGTGACTCGCGCTTTGCGGACTCGCCATGCTCGGGAGTTCGTCAGGAGGGACTTATGGCGAATGCCTTGCCCATCGTTTCGGAAGACGGCCTCTCGCGCTATCTGTCTGAAATCAGGCGGTTCCCAATGTTGGAGCCGCAGCAGGAATATATGCTCGCCAAGCGCTGGCGCGAGCATGAGGACCCCAAGGCCGCGCAAGAACTGATCACCTCGCATCTGCGGCTCGTCGCCAAGATCGCCATGGGCTATCGCGGCTACGGCCTGCCGATTGGCGAGATCGTCTCGGAAGGCAATGTCGGCCTGATGCAGGCGGTCAAGCGCTTCGAGCCCGACCGCGGCTTCCGCCTCGCCACCTATGCGATGTGGTGGATCCGCGCCTCGATTCAAGAATATATTCTGCGCTCATGGTCGCTCGTCAAAATGGGCACGACCGCGAGCCAGAAGAAGCTGTTCTTCAATCTGCGCAAGGCCAAGAGCCGCATCTCCGCCTTCGAGGAAGGCGACTTGAGGCCCGAAAACGTCGACAAGATCGCGCATCGGCTCGGCGTGTCGAAGCAGGACGTGATCGACATGAATCGCCGCATGGGCGGCGACGCCTCGCTGAACACGCCGCTGCGCGAAGAGGGCGAAGGCGAATGGCAGGATTGGCTCGTCGACGACAGCGTCGACCAGGAACATCTGCTCGTCGCCCGGGAAGAGAGCGACAATCGCCTCAAGGCGCTGCGCGGCGCGCTCGACGTGCTCAACCCGCGCGAGCGACGCATCTTCGAGGCGAGGCGTCTTGCCGACGATCCTGTCACGCTCGAAGCGCTATCCGAGGAATTCGGGGTCTCGCGCGAGCGCGTGCGCCAGATCGAGGTGCGCGCCTTCGAGAAGGTGCAGGCGGCGGTGCGCGACGGCGTCGCGCGCATCGAATCTGCGCCTGCGCCGGCGGCGATGTAGACGGCGTCGAACGAACATCGCGACAATTAGGCGTTAGCGGTCGCAACGTGCAGCGCCGCTCTGTGCGAGGCGCGCCGGTTTTCTGCGGCCGCGCGCGCTAAGGCGACGCCAAGAAATAACTGAATCAGTCGCTGCAGGTTCGGCGAGCCTGGAGGCTCGCGTTCCTTCCAAGGGCGGCGCATCCCGGACCGCGAGCCTCCTGGCTCGCGTGATTCGAGCCAGCCGCAAATGGCGCACTTAATTCGCCGCGCGCGCTAAGTAAGGTGCCGGCGAGAATTAAGAGCGCGCGAGGAGCGCAATGTCTCACTGGCTCATCGTCGGCGCGAGCCGCGGCATCGGATTGGAGGCCGCGCGCCAGCTTTTGGGGCGGGGCGAGCGCGTGACCGCGAGCGTGCGCAGCGCGGCGGGTCTCGCCGCGCTCAAAGCAGCCGCGCCGCAGGCGGCGCCCTTGCTGTTCGACGTTCGCGATGAGGCCGCCATTCGCCTAGCGGCCGCGCAGGTCGCCGATCCGATCGACATTCTGATCGCCAACGCCGGCGCCTATGGGCCGATGCGCCAATCCTCGACCGACATGGATTTCGACGGCGCGCTCGATCTTCTCTCCGTCAATACGCTCGGTCCGCTGCGCGTGGTGCAGGCCTTCTTGCCCCTGGTGAAGCGCGGCGCCCATCCGCGCATTGCAATGATCACGAGCCGATTGGGCTCGATGTCGCTCGACGGGACGGTCAATGTCGCCTACCGCGCCTCGAAGGCGGGACTGAACAAGATCGCGCAATGTCTCGCCGACGATCTTAAGCCGGAAGGCGTCATCGTCGTCGCCCTCAGTCCGGGCCGGGTGCGCACCGACATGGGCGGGCCGGACGCGACGCTCGATGTGCGCGACAGCGTCGCGGGCATCATTCGAACCGTCGAGTCTTTGACCCTCGCCGACACGCGCCGCTATCTCGACTATCGCGGCGAAGACTTGTCCTGGTAAGAAGACATGCCCTGGTAAACGGCCAGCGCCTGCGCCTCGATTCTCGCCGCCGCCTCTTCGTGCAATTGGCTTCGCGGCGTTGGCGCATCGATCGTCGCGACGACACGAGCAGGGCGGGGCGACAGCAGAAACAGACGATCGCCGAGCGCGATCGCTTCGCGTAGATCGTGAGTCACGATCAGCGTGGTGATGCGCCGCTCGTCGATGAGCCGCGCGATCATCTCGCGTAGATCGCGGGCGAGGGCCGCGTCGAGCGACACCAGCGGCTCGTCGAGCAGCAGCAGGTCCGGCTTGACGGCGAGCGCGCGGGCGAGCGCGACGCGCCGGGCGAGGCCGAGCGACAGTTCGCGAGGGAAATGCGACGCATGCTCGGCGAGTCCGAGCTCGTCGAGGAGCGCGGCGATGTCGTCTTCGCGCGCATTGGGCGCGGCGATGCGGATATTGTCGATGACGCTGCGCCAGGGCAGCAGCCGCGGCTCCTGAAAGACCATGCCGAGCCGGCCATGTTCGGGGAGCGTGATCGTTCCGACGTAATCCTTGTCGAGCCCGGCGATGAGGCGCAGCAGCGTGGTCTTGCCGCAGCCGGACGGGCCGACGACAGCGCCCGCCTGTCCCGCGGGCAGCGTTAGGCGCAAATTCTCGAGCGCGCGAAGCGGCCGTCCGCTCGCCGAATGATAATCCTTAGACGCGATCGAGACGTCGAGAGACGCCGCGCCGCCAGCGCGAAACGTGTCGTTCAAGAGGCTGCACCAGAAAGGTTTCGACGCTAAGCATCAGCGCGACGAAAGGAAGCGCGTAAGCGAGCAGAAGCTTCATGTCGAAGAGCTGAAAGGCCATGTTGATCTCGAAGCCGACGCCGTTCGAGCGCCCGAGCAGTTCGACGACAAGCACGATCTTCCACACGAGCGACAGGCCCGATCGCGTCGCCGCCGCAAGATAGGGCGCAAGCTGCGGCAGGACGAGATGCTTTAGTCGCGCCGCAAACGAAAAGCGAAACACATGCGCCATGTCTTCAAGATGCTGGTCGAGCGCGCGCGCGCCCTCGCGCACGACGACGATCGCGTTCGGCAGCTTGTTGAGCGCGACGGCGCCGATCGCGGCGACTTCGGTCAGTCCGGCCCAGACATAGGCGAGCACGATGACGACCAGCGCCGGCAGATTGAGCAGCGTCACGAGCCAGGGATCGAGCAGCCGATCAGCGAGCCTGTTGCGGCCCATGACATAGCCGATCGCCGCGCCGAAGCTCATCGCGAGCGCGAAGGCGGCGACGACGCGCGCCAGGGTGACCGCGAGATTGAAGACCAGCGCGCCGGAGGCCGCCTCCTCATGGATTTTCTCGAAGACGGCGGCCGGTCCGGGAAGGCGATGCGGATCGGACAGAGACGCGCCGATCTGCCAAAGGAGGAGCAGCGCCGCAAGCGAGACCAGACGGATCAACGCGGTCTGCCTTCGGCGCCCTTGTAGAAGGTTCCGGGATCGAGCGTTTTGCCAGGCCCGACAAGCTTCTCGCCGCCGAGCCCGGCGAGCGCGCCATAGACGGCGCGGGCGTCTGCCTCTTCCTCGGCGATCGCGCGTTTCGGCGCGCCGGCGACATAGCGCTTGCGGTAGATGTCGAGAGTCCTCGCGTCCTTGCCGGCGAGGCGCTGCGCGATGACTGCGCCCCAGGCCCGGTCGGAGGTCGCGATCAGCTCTTTTGCCTTGCGACTCGCGGCGAAGAATCGCGCCAGCGCATCCTTGTTCTTCGCCGCGAAGCCTTCGTCGAAGACATAGCCGGTGACGACGACGTCGCCCTTGGCGCCGAGCGCCTTTTCCGCGTCGGTGAGTTCAATCGCGCGCATGAAGCCTTGCGCTTCGAGATCGGCGGCGAAATTCCAGAATTCGAGCGCCGCGTCGATTTCGCCTTGCTGCGCCTTTTCGGCGATGAGCGGCGGCGCGCCGTAAAGAATCGTCGCGCTCTTGTCGAGATCGACGCCGTTCTTTAGCGCATAGGCCTTGAGCATCAGCCAGCTCTTGTCGAGCGGCCCGCCGGCGACGCCCAGCGTCTTGCCGGCGAGATCGCCGACATTCTTGATCGCGGGATTCTTGGTCATCACCGCGCCGATCGCGGTTGAGTGCGGGTAGAAGGTCAGTTTCTGGCCTTGCGCGCGCTGGCGCGCGACCCACAGCCAATCGGAAAGGATGAGGTCGGCGCCGCCGCCCTGAATGGCGATTTTGCCGGCGTCGGTCGAGGCGAGTTCGATCGCGTCAATCTCGAGCTTCGCCTCCTTGTCGAGGCCGAACGCCTTGATGACGGCGAGCTCCCAGCCGAGCGTGCCGGTCTTCTGCAGCGCGATGCGCAGCTTCTCGGCCTGCGCCGGCTGGGCGGCGAGGAAGAGGGTGGCGAGGGCAACGAAGAAGCTGCGCATGTTTCCTTCGGGTTTGTGCAAATGTCTTACCGCAGGATCGACATGTCGTCGATGCGCCCGCCCATTCACCCTCCCCTCGAGGGGGAGGGTCGGCGCGAAGCGCCGGGGTGGGGTGGAGCCGCGTCGCAAATTTTTGTCGTTATGCACGTAGTTCGCTGCGCCGCTCCTGACGGATTCATCCGTGCTGTCACCCCACCCCGCATTGCTGCGCAATGCGACCCTCCCCCTCAAGGGGAGGGTGAATGCGCCCTTCGCTATTGGCGCGAACTCTTCGCCGCGAGCGCCTTTTCATAATAGTCGGCGAGCTGCGAGAGAAGCGCGGCGCAGTCGCCCTCGTAGCTCGATCCATGCATCGCCGCGAGGCGGCGCGGCGCGAGCGTCGCCAGCATGCGAATGGTCGGGCCGGTCTGCGGCGTCAGCGACGTGGCCTGAAAGGCGTCCTCAGCCGCGATTGCGGCGTCGAGCACGCTGTCCGTGACGAGCGCCGGTCCTTGCCCGATCTGCGTGAAGAGATCGCCGCAAAACAGCGTGCGGGTCGTCTCCTCGTAGATCAATCCCGATTCCCATGCATGCGGCACATGCGGCGTATCGATGTAGCGCGCGCGCCTTCCGCCGACGTCCATGATTTCGCCGTCGGCGAGCGCGCGCGGCGGCCGGTCGGCGAGATCGTTGAGCGACACCATGCAGGCGATCTGGCCGTGAACCACTTGCGCCTGCGGCGCAGCGGCGAGCCAAAGATTCATCGCGCCGCATTCATCGGCTTCGACATGGCCAAACGAAATCCAGCGCAGCCGTTCGACCGGCGTGATCGCGTCCAACGTCTTCGATACGAGCGGAAACAGCGAGCGCGGCCCGCAATGAAAAAGGAATGGCTCATCCGCGTCGATGAGGAACTGGTTGAAGGTGAAACCCGCCGGCGCGGCGATTTCCGGCACAAACGTCGACAAGCGATAGATGCGCCCGGCGATTTCGTCGACCTTGGTTTCCATCTTCAATCTCCAACGCTGATCGGCCTTTCAGATACCGCTCGATTTCGACGAGAAATTGAAGGCTTCGACAAGCATCGCCGGCGCCGCCGGCGCGCCGCCTTCGCCCGCCGCGCGCCAGGTCCGGCGCGTCGGACCAAGCGCCTTGATATTGGCGAAGAACTCGCCGAGCCGTTGATTGAAGCGCATGTTGCGCATCGGCGCGACGATGCGTCCGTTCTCGATGAGAAAATTGCCGTCGCGGGTGAGGCCGGTGAGCAGCAGGCTCTTCGGCTCGACGATATTGGTGTACCAAAACCTCGTTACCAAAACGCCGCGCCGCACCGAACGGACCATGTCGTCGATCGAAACGTCGCCGCCCGCCATCACGAAATTGCGCGCAAAAGGGATGGGCTCGGCGCCGGTGCGTTGCGCCCAGGCGCGCGAGCGATAGAGCGTCGTCACGACGCCTTTATCGATGAAGGCGCGGGCGCGATGCGGCAGGCCGTCGAAGCCGAAGGCGGCTTCGGGCGCTAAGGGATCGGCAGGATCGACGCGGATCGTCAGCTTTTCGTCGAACAGCTTTTCGCCGATCAGCGCGCCGCCGCCGGGACGCGCGAAGAAGCTTCTGCCCTCGTCAGCGGCGCGCGCCTCCATCGCTCTGACGAGCCAAAAGGCCAGTTCAGCCGTGGCGTTCGGCTCGAGAACAACCGTATAGGCGCCGGGGTCGAGATCGGCGGGCGTCGAATCATGCGCGCCTTTGGCGCAGGCGACGCGCGCGATTTGCTCGGCGTCCAGCCGATCGGCGAAGAACTGATGCGCGGCGGCCCAGCCCGACCAGGAATCGGCGCGGTTGCGCGCCGTGGCGGAGAGATCGATCTCGCTGCGCCGCTCATAGGCGAAGAGGCCGGCGCTGGTGGCGTAAGCGTCGAATCGCCGCGCGGCCGTCGCGCAGCCGAAAGTGTCGACGCCGATCCGCGCGCCTTCCTCCATGACCCGCGCCGCCGCTTCGGCGAGCGCGTCGAGGCGCAAATTCGCCGTCGCCTCGTCATAGCGGTTGGAGAAGCCGTAATTCTGCGGGCCGAGCGGCGCAACATAATCCGGATCGACGGGCAACATGCGCGCGATTTCTTCCGAGCGCGCGACCGCGGCGGCCAGGGCGTCGTCGTCGAAGCGCGAGATGCTGCAGGCGCCGATGCGCCCGCCGATGTGCGACGAGATGCGCAGATCGGCTTCGGCGCTCGCAAGATTCGTCGTCGCGCCGCCGCGCGCAAAGCGCAGACTCTGGTCCAGGCCGCCGCGAATGTGGACGGCGCAAGCGTCGGCCTGGGATTGTGCGAGAACCTTGTCGGCGATCGCTTTGGCGTCGTCTGGGGAAAGAAACATGCGCTATGCGTCGTCGCTCGTGTTCAGCACGCGCACGTTGCGAAAGAGCGCCGGCGGGCTGCCGTGCGAGACCGGCGCCAGCTGCACCGGCTCGGCCTTGCCGCAGGTGAAGGTGCCGTCGAGATGATAGGCGCTTTCATCGCACAGGCCTGAAAGAGAATTCCAAAATTGCGTGGTGCGGCCCTGATAGGCCCCGTCGCGCAGCAGATCGCCGAGCCGGCCGTTCTTGATTTCATAGAAGAGCTGGCCGCCGAACTGAAAATTGTCGCGCTGCTGGTCGATGCTCCAGCTGCCGGCGCCGACGACGTAAATCCCGTTCTCGACGTCGCTGATCAGATCGTCGAAGGAGCACTTCTGCGGATTGGGCTTCAATGAAATATTCGGCATGCGCTGGATCGGGAAGGCCGTCGGGCTATCGGCATAGGCGCAGCCGTTGGAATGCGACAGGCCGATGAGATGCGCCTGCCCGAGCGCCATCTGGAAATTCCTGAACACGCCGTTTTCGACGATGGCGAATTCAGCGGCCTTCGCCGGGGCGCCGTCGTCGTCATAACCGATCGTAGCGAGAGCGCCGGGCTGGGCGCGGTCGGCGACGATCGTCATCAGCTCCGAGCCGAACCGCAATTCATTGAGCATGTGAGGCTTGACGAAGCTGGTGCCAGCGAAATTCGCCTCCCAGCCGAGCGCGCGGTCGAGTTCGGTCGAATGGCCGACCGTCTCATGGATCGTCAGCCAAAGATTCGTCGGGTCGATCACGATGTCGTAATCGCCCGGCGCCACCGGCTTGGCGTCGAGTTTGGCGCGCGCCTCTTCGCCCGCCCGCGCCGCTTCCTCGATCAGGCCGGCGCCGAGGACATATTCCCAGCCGGCTCCGCGCGCCGGGGCGAGACATTCGCGCGTCGCGAGACTGCCCTTGGCGCGATCGACCGCAGCCGCCTGAAAATTTGGCGCGACCCGCGTGCGCGTCTGATGAATCCGGCTGCCAAGGCTATTGGCGAAGAATCGCTCTTCGCGGGCCGCCGAGAACGACGCCGAACAAAAATCCGCGCCATGATCGCGCGCGCTGGCGATGATCGACAACAGCAGGTCGGCTTTCTCGCCGGCCGGCACGTCGAACGGATCGACTCCCATCGGCATGATCCATTCGGCCTCATGGGCGGGCAGGCGCTCGAGTTCGATCGGCTGGAATTGTATCCGCTTCACGGCGCGGGCGTTCTCCAGCGCGCGCTCGACGCCGTCGCGCAGACTTGAAGGATCGAGCCGGCGCGCGCCGTAAAATCCCCAGCAGCCGTCGAGCAGCACGCGCAGCCCGAATCCCTGCGAAGCGCGCTCGTCGAAATTCTCCAATCGGTCGTCCTTGGCGAAGGCGTATTCGCGCCGCGTCTCGCCGATCCTCAGGTCGGCGTAATTGGCGCCGCCTTGCCGCGCGGCGGTGAGCGCGATATCGGCGAGATCGCAAAGCAGCCCACGATTCAGCGCGAAGGCGCTACGGCTCCGGCAAGATGATTCCATAAAAGAAGGCGTGACGGCGGCCTCCGCATGTCGCTCCAAATCTCCGTGACATGTTCGGCGTTTCGGCGGCGATTTGCAATCGCTCCGTTACGATCGCGCTTCGCCCCGCCAGCCGCAGGCGGCGAGCGCCGCCGCCATATGCTCGGGCGGCGCGGCGCAAGCTTCGACGGACGGCTTGCCGTCCTGCATCGGCACGCTCACCGCGCGCGCATGAAGATGAAGCGGCGGCGCGTCCTCGCGGCGACCGGAGCCATAGATCGGATCGCCGAGAATCGGCCAGCCCATCGCCTGGGCATGCACCCGGATCTGATGGGTGCGGCCGGTGTGCGGCGCGAATTCGAGGAAGGCGAGCGCGCCGTCGGCGCTTCTGCCAAGAACGCGCCAGGAGGTGCGCGCCGGCAGACCAAGCGGATCAGGCTGCATCCACCAGCCGCGTGACGCGTCGAGCCGCCCGAGCGCCAGGTCGATCTCGCCGTGCTCGCCCGCCGGCGCGCCCTCGACCACCGCCCAATAGGTCTTGCCGACGCGGCCCGATTTGAACAGGCGACCGAGCCGCTCCAGCGCCTTGCGGTGGCGCCCGAGCACCAGACAGCCGGAAGTGTCCTTGTCCAGACGATGCGCCAGCGCCGGCGGACGGGGGAGGCCGAAGCGCAGCTGGTCGAAGGCGTCTTCAAGGCACGGCCCGCCCTTAGGCCCGCGATGGACGGCGACGCCTGGGGGCTTGTCGATGATCAGCATCAGCCCGTCGCGGTGAAGCAGGCGAGAGAGAAGGTCCATGGCGGGCTTATAGCAGGGCGCGGCGCTCGAAAGCGCTATCGCCCGGCGTGTTTTTCGAGCCCGAGCGCGCCGCCGATGAACGCGCCATATTTATGGAGATATTCGTCGGTGAGATGCACGCCGTCGGCGGTGTAGCGTCGCTCGTTTCCCTCATAGCGATCGATGAAATCGTCATATTCGATAATGTTGAGTTCGGGATGGTCGCGCCAAAGCGCCACCCGGTAGAGGTCGTTCACCTGCTTCTGGCACTGATCGTAAAAGCAACTCAAGATCGAGCGCTTGACCGCGCTATAGAGATTGGGCGGTTTGAAGAGGCGTTCATTGACGCGGGGAATTGCGATGATTTCAACATCGTCGACGTCGGAAAAAAATTCGACGAGCTTTTTTGTATATTCGACATAGGCCGACGCGCCGACGTGCTGAATTTCGTCATTGACGCCGTTGATGAGAACGACCGTGTCGGGCGTCTTGCCGTCAAACAGGCGGTAGAGTTTTTCAGTCGGGAATTTGTCGCGCAGTTCGGTATAGAGCAGGCGCGAGTTTCGGCCGGCGAAACCGATCGAACAGGCTTTGACGCCGCGGCCCTGCAGCCTCTGCGAAACAGCGAGCGGCAGTTCGGGCAATAGCTTGCCGTCCGACGCCCAGGATTCGCCGACGACAAGGATGTTGTAATCCTTGCCGCCGCCGCTGTTGACGCTCGCGCAACTGACCGTCGGCTCGTCAGAACGCTTGAGGCTGAGAAGCGTGAGCCCGCCTGTGACAGCCAAAATAAACGCCAATCGCTGCGCGCCGGGGAACATGGCGCACCCATAGCCCGCCGATTGGACTCAAGCAAATTTCAAAACGCGCGCCCTGCGGCGCGATCGCATCAGGCGGAGCTTGGCAAGGCTCCCGACCTTGGCGCGCGGGCCTAGGCCATCGCCGGCGCAGCGCCGGCGGCGAACCCGACCGGCGCGTCGAGAATCCGCCCGGAGACCCAGGAGGCGCGCATTTTGTTGATCGGACGATCGAACAGACGCCAGATCAAATAGGAGGCGATGAAAATGATGACGAGCGCCTCCGAGCAGAGCAGCGCGCGATCGAGATAGGAGCCTTCCCCCGTCTTGAAGGCGCCGATCACCGACCAGTGCAGCAGGTAGAAAATGTAGGACAATTCGCCGAACATGCGGTCCTTGGCGCCGCTCGACTGCTGCGTCGTATAGAGCGCCCAGGGCGTCATCGTCGTGGCGATGAGCAGATTGGTCTTGCTGCTGAAGGCGAGCGCCATCGCGCCTTGCGCCGAGCCGAAATACAGCTCTTTCGCGAGCAGCGCGGCGCAGAAGACGACCACGGCGAGCGAAGCATAGAGCGCGCGGTAAGCGAAGGCGCGACTTGGCTTCAACTCATGGCTCGCGGCCGCGACGCCGACGCCGAAAAACAAGAGGAACGGCGCGACGGTGGCGGAGCCGCCAAGCCACGGCGCGGCGGCCGAAATGACAAGGCAAATCAGCAACAGCTGAATGTTCTTCGAAATGAGGAAGATGATCGCCGGCGCGATGAGATAGAACTGCAATTCCATATCCAGCGACCAGCCGGGAATATTGGCCTGGAACGGCAGCGAGTTGTAGCCGAGGATCATGATGTTGGAGAAGAGCTGATGCATCAGCCCGCCAAAAGCCGTCGGCGCATCGCCGCGCCAGATGAGAAGCGCCCAGGTGATCGCCGAGCATAGAGCGAAGACTGGCGCGATGCGCCAGACGCGCGAAACGAGATAGGTGAAATAGGCCGAGGTCGTTCTGCAATAGGTCTTCTTCCACATCGCGGCGACCCAATAGCCGCTCAGCACGAAAAAGATCAGCACGGCCGACATGCCGAGATTGAAGCTCGTCGTGTGGTGAACAAAGACCGCAAAGGCTAAAGTCAGGCGCAACGCTCCTGGCGACGCGAATTTGTCGGTTCCCATCGCCGTGCAGCTCCGAATTTGCGAAGAGAGTTTCTCGAATGTCTGAAATCGACCTTAGTCTCGATTGGCATACGGCGTGGTGTGGCACGAGGTCGCGATCGCTGCGACGCGGCGCGGCATTCCGTCGCGCAGGACGTTTCAGAGTGGTCGGCGGATTGGGTCCGGTCGCCCGATGATTTGCGTTTAGTCAACCAACGATGAACGATCGGGCGACCTTCGACGAGCGCTCAAGAGGAACGATGGCGATTCAATCTCCGACCCCAAAGCTGCGCGTTACGGTGAATTTCGGCGTCGCGCGGCTCCATATCGACAATCCCTCAAAGCGCAACGCCTTCGACTTCGAGATGTGGCGCGCGCTGCCCGCCCTGATGCGCGATATCGACGCGGCCGAGGAGGCGCGCATCCTCGTCATCAGCGGCGCGCCGGGCATGTCGTTTTGCGCCGGCGCCGACATCAGCGAATTCTCGACCCTGCGGGCGACGAGCGACGGCGGACGCGCTTATGAGAAGGCCAATGTCGAGGCCTTCGACGCGATTTCGAATCTTTCTAAACCGACGATCGCGGCCGTATCGGGTTTCTGCATGGGCGGCGGCTTCGGCATCGCCGCGGCCTGCGATCTGCGAGTCGCCGATGCGAAGGCGGCGTTCGCCATTCCGGCGGCGAAGCTCGGCGTCGGCTATCCGCCGGCGGCGATGTCTTACGTCGTCGCCGCGGTCGGCCTGCAACTGGCGTTCGATCTCTTTTACACCGCGCGCCGCCTCACCGCCGCCGAGGCCAATGAGCGCGGCTTCGTCAGCCGGCTGTTCGTGTCGGAGAGTTTCGAAGGCGGCGTGCATGCGCTCGCCGAAACGATCGCCGCCGGCGCGCCTTTAACGCTGCGCGCCGCCAAGGCGGCGATCCGCGCCGCCGGCCGACTGCCGGAGGCGCCGTCCTATGAACAATGCGAAGCCCTGGCGAGCGCCTGTTTCGACAGCGACGATTATATGGAGGGCCGCGCCGCTTTCCTCGAAAAGCGCGAGCCGAATTTTTCGGGGCGCTGACGGGTGTTTGATTGCGTAAGGTGAGATCGGCGAGGTCGCGAATTGACTCTACAACCATGTGTCGCCGCGTTTTGGCTCAAAATTTTGGTCGTGAAATGATTAACAACACTGAAAAGCGAGTGTACAAATTTGTGATGAACACAGCGGCGATCCTTATGATTCTGCCTCTTGTAGGCTTGTTTCTTCGCATCGGACTTAGCCAAGTCTTACCGCTCCATAACGATGGAGAAGATGTCACTGAGCGCATATTGTCCGCGCCTCGCGCAGCGCGCTGGCGGATTGTCGCGAGTTGGGACAGCAAGCCGCTCGTAAAAGTTTTCGACGTATGGTCTACGGCTGCTTCAAAGAGAAAATATCCCTTAGAACTATCAAGTAAAGATAGAGATGCGCCAGGAGCTATTTGCTCTAGGCAGCTTTTACTAGAAATAGATTCAATGGGCGGAGAAGCGACAGCCTCTATCCAGTAGACGTTGGTCAAGCGCGTTATCTCGACAGCCCTCAGCAGCGCATCGTCATTTGTCGGCGCTCGCCTCGACCTCGAGGCTTTCCAAAATCTCGCTTGGCTTTCGCAGAAGCGCGTCGAGCGCGTTGATTCCCTTTGGCGCGACGAGATGTAGATGCAGACGCTTCGGCTTCTCGATATAGGCCGCGACCGCTTCGGCCAATGTTGAGGCGTTGGCGCCGGCGCCAAGGAGCGCGGCGATCGCCGTCGACGCCGCCTTGGCGTAATCCACCCGCGCCTGTTCGATCGAGGTCTTCCGCTCCTTGGCCTCTAGCGCGAGCATGCGATCGACAAGACCGCCGCCGTCGAGCGTGAGATCGAGTGATTTGATCGATGTCGTCAGCAACGCCGCGCGGGAGATCGCTGGCGAGGACGAAAAGGCGGCGCTTGAGACATTGCCAAACTGCGCCGAGACGGCGGCCGCGCCCATGTCCTTGGCGTCGATCATGACCGGCTCCAGCGCCGCTTCGGACGTCTTCTCGCGCCACTCGCCGGCGGCGAATCCGGAGAGCGTAAGATCGCGATAGCCGAGCGTCAGAAAACGCCCCGTCGTCTGGGTTTCGCCGCGCGCCGTAAGATCGACCATAAAATTGTCGACGCGGCCGGAAAATTTGGTCGGCGTCGTTTCGAGAAAATTCTCGAAATTCGCGCGCGCGTTCTCGACGCTGAACTTGATGCGCGACGCCTCGCCATTCTTGGCATCGGGCAAATCGGCGGCAAGGCCGCGCAATTCGAAACGCGCGAGCCTTGGATAGGCGCCGCCCTGCATAACCGGCGAGAGCTGCAAGTCGTTCAGCGCAAATCGTTGCACCGAGAGATTGCCGCCGTCGGATGCGGCGAGCGAAAAATCATCGACAAATATTTCGCCGGCGCCGGCGCCCGCCGCTTTGCGCAGGCCAAAGCGCGCGATCATCGACGTAAACGGCTTTGCCGATGATTCGCCCATGCCGGTCGTGGCGATGTTCTCGACGTCGATCGATGCGGCCTCGAAAGATTGGAGCGCATCGAGGAGTTCGCCCATCAGAGCGGAATCGTCCTGGGGTTTCGCCGCGTCGAATCTCTCTAACCGCTCGATGAGCAAGTCGGCGGGCGTTCGCAGCGCGCGTCCGCGCACGCCCGCGATTGTCACGCGGCCTGTCGTCAAGACGACATTGGCGCCAGCGTCTTCGAGACGCGTCGAGTCAACGACTTCCTCGTCGACCAAGGGCGTCAACGGCGCGTCGGCTTCGTTGCGCGTCGTCCCGAGGCGGGCGATCCCGGCGAGATCGACGCCTTTCGCCGCCGAGACCCCCCATTGAATGCGCCGAACCCCTCCTTTCGTCGATTCGATCGTCTCTTCGCCGCCGTCGGCGCGCACGATCTCCGCGCGGCCCGATGTGACATTCTCGAAGACAAGCTTGCGATAATCGGCGCGCGCGACGCGCGACCGATCGCGGCTTTCGCTCGACATCGCCGGCACGACGATCCGCCGCGCCGAAACCCTAGCGAGCCGCGCCGCGAGATTCGAATCGCCGCTCGGGAACAGCGTCGCCATTTCCGCAAACGGCAGGCTCGCGCCTTCGATTTCCATATGTGGGATTCGATAGGTCGTCGCGCCTAGCGTGATGGCGATATTGTCGAGGACCAGCGGCTTCTCGCCGGCGCCCCGCGACGGAAAAGCGAAACTCGCGAGCGACAGCGACGTCACGACGCCGGCGACGATGACCCTGCCCATCGAATATTCCTGACCAGGCGGAGGCGATAGAGGTTGCATGGGGCGCCGTTGAGGTAAAGAGGCGCGTGCTTTCGTCGCAGCCCGGATTCGGCCCGGCGGGGCGCGTGGCGGCGCGGCGTCGCCGTGATAGAGAGACGGCATGCGTCGACTCCTGCTCCTGCGCCATGGCAAGGCCGACCGGCATTCAGCCGGCGGCGACCGCGAACGCCCGCTCACCCGGAAAGGCATGGAAGACGCCCGCCGCATGGGCGAGTTCCTGCGCGAGTCGAAGATCGCGCCCGACCTCGCGGTGGCCTCCAACGCCCGGCGGGCGAAGCAAACCCTCGAAAAGGCGCTCGACGGCTTTACCGGCCATGTCACCCATCTGATCGAGAATACGATCTATCTTGCGACCGTCGACCATCTGGTCGAAATTTTGCGGCAGACTCCAGACAAGGTCGGCACGTTGCTCGCCGTCGGCCATAATCCCGGCTTCGCCGAGCTTGCCTACTGGCTCGCCGGCTCGGGCGAGGCGGATGAATTGGCGGAGATGCGCGCTAAATTCCCTACGGCGGCGCTGGCGGTGCTCGATTTCGAGATCGATCATTGGTCGGAGGTGCGCAGAGGCGGGGCCCGACTCACGCGCTTCGTGACGCCGGGCATGCTGCGAGGCGAGGCGACGGAAGACCCCGACTGACTTGGTTCGCGACCTTTTGAAGGACGGCCATGCTGATCGAAGCGCTCCTGACGATGCTGGCCGTGGCGGCGCCCCAAAAGGCGCCGACATTTCTCGCCGCGCCGGCTTCGGCGCTGGCCGCCGTGCGCGGCGCCGCCTATCTCCCGGAGGCGCGAGCCGTGGACAATTGGCGCGTCGAAAGCGCGCTGGCGCTGGACATGGCGCCCGTCGCCGCAATCCGCCGCGCGCTCGGCGCCGAGGAGGGCGAGCCTGGCCGCTGCGTCAAGCTCAATAACTACTGGTGCATCAAGAGCGCCGGGTGGAGCGGCGAAATCGCCGCCGACGCCGACGGACATGTCGCCTTCGCCTCGGCCGCGGAAGGCGCCGCCGTCGCGGCGCTGCTGCTGCGTCGCTATTATGTCGATTATGGGCGGCGCAGCGCGCGCGCCATCGTCGAGCGTTGGGCGCCGGCGCAATGCTCGCTCGGCGTCGTGGCGCCGATTCGAAACGTGACGGCGGCGCTCGGCCGGACGGCGTCGCGCCCGGGCGCGGCGCGCATGCTGCCGCAGCGCGTCGTGCCGATGGGGCTCGCGCCGCGCGGCATTCAGAACACGCTGCGCGCCCGCTGGCTCGCGGCGCATGGGCGCGGCGGCGTCGACCGGAAGCTGGCGCAAGCGGGCGCCGGCGGCGACCGAAAAAAAGCGCGGCGGCCTCTCTCGACGACGATCGATCTGATGCCGGACATTGATTTGATGCCGGCGCCTTCGATCATGGCCGGGATCTCCGAGCGGCCGGCGCGGCGAACGAAGCTCGTCGAACCGAATGCGCCGGCGCTTTCGACGACGCTGGCCGACATCGCGCCGCTTACAACCCCTTTGCCGGCGCCGGCTATCGGCGTCACGAGCTGTGCTGGCGAACTCGCGCGGATCGCCAATTACGCCGCGGCCGTCGCCCAGGGCGTCGTCGGCGGCCCCAGTGAGGATTTGGGACTCTTCACCGCTGACGGCCTGCCCGCCGAAAATCTCGCCAAGGCGATGGCCAATATGGCGGCGGTCGAAGTCGGGCCGGCGCGGCCGCGCGAGGCGCTGATCAAAACCGCCGTCGCGCAATTGCGTTTAACGCTCGAAGCATCCGGCAGGAACGGCGGCGCCGCGCCAGCGCCAGCGACGCCGACCCAGCCGGCGCCATCCGGTCAGGAGCGCGCCATCAGCTCCAGCGCGAGGCCGTAAACCTTGGTGCGCGCCGGCTCGGGCAGCGTCTTCAGCACTTCGAAATAGGTCTGCCCGGCGCCGCACATCCGCGCGTCTTCGAGCGGCGGATCGGGCATTTTGCCATCGAGCAGCGCGTCGATCTCGACCTTGTCGAGGCCCCGCGCGGTCAGCGCATTCTCCAGGACCCGGAAATCCGCCTCGGTCGGCGCGGCGCGTTCGATCTTGTTGGCCTGTCCGCTGACGATCGCCTCGAGTCCGGCGAGCGCCATGTCGGCCACGATCTGGCGGCGCGAGGCGGCGAATCGCTGGAAGTCGAGATCGGTCGCGCCGTAAAGGAAGGCGACGCACATGCGCTTGTCTTCCCGCGCCACCGCCTGCAGCACTTCGAGCTGCTTTTCGAAGACGCGGGCGATCGGCTCGGGCTCGGCCTTCGCCGCCAGCGCGCCATGCGAGGTTCGGATGCGCCGGACCGCCTCGGAAAGATAATAGTCGACGCTCTGCTCTTCCTTTGTCTGGGCGAGGCGGGCGGCGAAATCATTGATCGCCGCTTCGTAATCGGCGGTGAAGGTTTCGCGAAGCCGGGCGAAATAGCGCGCATAGTCGGGCGTCGCGGCGATCAGCGTCTCGATCTGCTGGCGGGCGCCGCCCTTGTCGATTGACGCCAAGGCGTCAGCGCCAGCCAAGCGCGACGCCGGGTGAATGGCCATCCACGTCAGGCCGACGCCGGCGCCGATCGCGACGAGCGCCGCTGCCAACAGCGCCAGAATTTTCTCAAGATACATCGCCCGCCTTTGGGTCTTTACGTGAAACAATGAAGCTTAGAGCATTGCGCATTTGGGCGGAAGCGCGCCGCCGGCTCAGTCGTGCTTCAGCAGCCGATGGAGCCGCGCGGTCTCGGCGCGGTGGGCGACGAGCAGGCCGATGTGCCGGTTGAGGTCATAGCTCCAATGGCCGCGCCGCGCCCTTTCGCCGCGCATCGCGCGCTCGATTTCCTTGAGCGCCGCGCGCGCCGCGTCGGGCGATTCGCTCGCGATCGTCTCTGGCGAGAGGCGATGGAGCCTGGAGAGCGCGCTGACGCGGTCATAGGACCTTTCGCCCGCGGCGAGGGCGGCGTCGAGCGCCAGCCCGGCGGCGGCGGCGAAGCGGGCGGGGCGGTCGTGCGGTTCAGAATTCGACTTGCGCGTCATGGGTCATCCTCCATGACGCTGAGAATGCTCTCCCTCAAACGCATGAGGACAAGCAATTTATTCCTTGAATAGGATTATATTCCGAAATAGGCTATGGCTCCACTCAAGTTGGAGCCTCTCATGTATTCTCGTTCCGAGCCGATTCCGGGCCTCAGCGCCGCTGCGGCAGCGGCGGCGCAGGCGATGCCGTTCGCCGAGCTTTTCTCAGCGCGCCGCTGCCGGCCCTCGGTCGCCCGCGCCCGTCAGCTTGCGGTCTATCTCCACCATGTCGCGCTCGGCGCGAGCGTTTCGGGCTGCGCCAGGGCTTTCGCGCGCGATCGCGCCACCATCCGTCACGCCTGCGCGACGATCGAGGATTTGCGCGACGATCCGCGCTTCGACGCCGGCGCGCGCCGGCTCGAATCCGCGCTCGCCGCCCAGCGCGACATGATCCGCGCGCTTCTCGCGCAAGGGAGCGACCAATGAAGAAAAGCGCGAGACGTTCGTCCGGCGGTGACATCGACCGCGCCACGCGCCGGCTGTTGCAGGCGCTCGCCGAGCCCGGCGCGCGCGGCGCGCTCAGCGATCTCGAAGCGTCGACGCTTGTCGTGGTTGCGGCGCGCAAAGGCGTCACCGTGGCGCGCGCCCGTTTTCCCGCCGCCGCCGGCGAGACGGCGCTCGCCGAAGGACTTGTGCGATGGGAGGATGACGGCGGCGAGCGCCGGCTGGCGCTCACCGGCGCCGGCAGCGCCCATCTTCGGCGCCTGTCCGCGCCCGAGGTCGAGCAGGCCGAACCCTTTCGCGCCCAGCATGCAAGCTATGCGCTGCGCCAGCTCGACAGAGGCGCGCGCCCGACGCTGGTCAATGAAGCGGAAAGTCCGCTCGTCTGGCTCGCGCGCCGCAGGGACCGCGACGGCCGGAACTTTCTCGACGCGGCGCAGCTCGAAGCCGGCGAGCGCTTCCGCCGCGACGTCGAGCAGGCCCAACTCCTTCAGCGGGTGACCGCCAATTGGGAAGCATCGATCAACGCCGCCCGCCGGGGCGCCGACGCGGGCACTGTCTCGGAAGTCGCGATCGACGCCCGCCGGCGCCTCGCCCGCGCCTTCGATTCCGTGGGGCCTGAGATGGCGGGACTGCTCACCGACGTCTGCGGCTATCTCAAGGGGCTGGAAATCGTCGAAAGCGAACGCGGCTGGCCGGCCCGCTCGGCGAAAGTCGTGCTCAGAATCGCGCTCGATCGACTGGCGCGCCATTACGGCCTCGCGGTCGAGGCCCGCGGCCGCGACCGCGCCGAGTCGCTGCTGCACTGGGGCGCCGAGGATTATCGGCCGAGGATGTGAATTCTACCCTCCCCTTGAGGGGGAGGGTCGAAGCGCGCGCGAAAGACGATGCGACGCGGCAAGAGAGTTGGTGGGGGTTCACCCCACCCCGGACTGCTTCGCAGTCCGACCCTCCCCCTCAAGGGGAGGGTGGTCGTCCCCGCTTTGCGGGAGAGAGGACGCTAACGAGCGGCGCCGCGCCCGCTCCCTCTCTCGCGAAGCGGGGGAGGGTTGGGGAGGGGGACTTACGCCGCCATCGCCTCTTTCGCTTCCCTCTTGATCCGCTCGACCATCGAGCGCAGGCCGTTGGCGCGCTGGGGGGTCAGATGTTCGGCGAGGCCGAGCTCCTTGAACAGCGGCTGCGCGTCGGTGTCGACGATTTCCTGCGCCGGCCGCCCCGAATAGAGCGCCAGCGTCAGCGCGACGAGGCCGCGCACGATATGGGCGTCGCTGTCGCCGCGAAAATTGAGGATCGTCCGCCCGCCGGGATCGCGCGTCGGCGTCGATTCGAGCCACACCTGGCTGGCGCAGCCGCGCACTTTGTTGGCGTCCGTATAGGCGTCTTTTGGCAGAGGCTCGAGCGTGCGGCCAAGCTCGATCAGATAGCGGTAGCGGTCCTCCCATTCATCGAGAAGTTCGAAATTGCCTATGATCTCGTCGATTTGCATCTTGCCCGCATCCTTGTGGCGATCACCCATTCTATCCCGATTTCGGCCCAGGCCGCGCCCTTTCCTTAGCAAGAGCCGCGCCTTACATTTCGCGGCATGATCGCCGGCGCGCCGCGCCGCTCTCACGGAGAAATATATGCGCGACTTTTCCCGCTGGCGCGCGGTCGCCGCCGCGATGTTCCTCGCCATTGGTCTTTCGGGCTGCGGCTACAATACGATTCCGACGCTCGAGGAAAACGCCAAGGCGAAATGGTCGGACGTGCAGTCGCAATATCAGCGCCGCGCCGATCTCATTCCCAATCTGGTCGAGACGGTGAAGGGCTACGCCAAACAGGAGAAGGACGTGCTCACTTCCGTCGTCGAGGCCCGCGCCAAGGCGACCTCGGTCAAGGTCGACGCCGGTTCGCTGACCGACCCTGAAAAGATGAAGCAGTTTCAGGAGGCGCAAAATCAGCTCACCGGCGCGCTCGGCCGGCTGATCGCGGTCAGCGAAGCCTATCCCGATCTGAAATCCAACCAGAACTTCCTCGCCCTGCAGTCGCAGCTCGAAGGCACCGAGAACCGCATCAATGTGGCGCGGCGCGACTACATCGAGGCGGTGCGGGAATTCAACACTTCGCTGCGCACCTTCCCAACGCTGCTCTGGGCGAAGACCTTCTTTTCCGGAACCAAGCCGATGGCGGAATTCTCGGCGACCGACGCGGCGCAGACGCCGCCGGCGGTGAAGTTCTAAACATGGACGCCGAGGCGCCAAGCCAGGACTTCAGCGCGCTTGCGGGCGAGGCTGAAGCGATGTGGGCGCATATGCGCCGCGAGGCCGAGGAGGCGCTGCGTCTCGATCCGTCGCTGACGCCGCTGATGCTCGGCGCGGTGCTGAACCGCGCGTCGCTCGAAGAGGCGGTGATTCAGCGCATCGCCGCGCGACTCGGCGCCTCGGCGATCGACGCCAGGACAATCGCCGACGCCTTCATGCAGGCGGTGGATGAGGATGAGACGATCGCCGCCGCCTTCCGCGCCGATCTCGTCGCCTGCGTCGAACGCGATCCGGCGTGCGGCCGGCTGATCGAACCGCTGCTCTATTTCAAGGGATTCCACGCGATCCAATCGGCGCGGCTCGCCCATGCGCTGTGGCGCGGGCGCCGGCACGACTTCGCCTTTTATGTCCAGAGCCGCGCCTCGGATGCGCTGGCCGCCGACATTCATCCGGCGGCGCGCCTGGGCAAAGGCCTGTTCCTCGATCACGGCACCGGCTTCGTCGTCGGCGAGACGGCGGCAATCGACGACGACGTCTCGATCCTGCATAGCGTCACGCTCGGCGGCACTGGCAAGGTCGCAGGAGACCGGCATCCCAAGATCAGGCGCGGCGTGATGATCGGGGCGGGCGCCAAAATCCTCGGCAATATCGAGATCGGCGCCTGTTCGCGCATCGCCGCCGGCTCCGTGGTGCTGAAGTCGGTTCCGCCGAATTCGATCATCGCCGGCGTGCCGGCAAAGGTGGTCGGCACCGAAGCCTGCACCGAGCCGGCCCGCGACATGGATCAGATCCTGCGCGGCCTCGCCTATGATTCCTTCGACTATGTGATCTGAGCCTGACGATGTGCGCCTAAGGGCGCGCGCGCCGGCCGAGGGTTGCGCAGGGCCGCCATTCTCCTGCTAAGTGTCGCCCGAAGGGGCGGCGCCGATCCGGGACGGCGGCGGCTGCGGCAGGGGGATCGATGCTCGAGATAGCGGTCCAGATGGACCCGTTGGAACGCATTAATTTTGCGGGCGATTCGACCTTCGCCTTGATGCTGGAGGCAAAGCGCAGAGGCCATCGCCTGTGGTTCTACACGCCGGATCGGTTGTCGCTCGAAGGCGAACGGCTGACGGCGCGCGCCCATCACATCGAGGTTTTCGACGATCCGGCCCGCTATTACGCGCTGGGCGAGCCGACCGAGCTGGACCTTCGCGCCATCGACGTGGTGCTGCTGCGCCAGGACCCGCCTTTCGATCTCGCCTATATTACCTCCACGCATTTTCTGGAGCGGCTCGCGCCGAAGACCCTTGTCGTCAACGACCCCGCGCATGTGCGCAACGCGCCCGAAAAAATCTTCGTGATGGAATTTGCCGATTTGATGCCGCCGACGCTGATCACCCGCGACCGCGCGGCGATCGAGCGCTTTCGCGCCCAACATGGCGACATCGTCATGAAGCCGCTCTACGGCCATGGCGGCGCCGCGGTGTTCAAGGTCGCGCCGCGCGATCCCAATTTCGGTTCGCTCTTCGACATGTTCGTGGCGACCTTCCGCGAACCCTGGGTCGTCCAGCGCTTCCTGCCGGAGATCGTGAAAGGCGATAAGCGCATCCTGCTCGTCGACGGCGAGGCGATGGGCGCGATCAACCGGGTTCCCGCAGTTGACGACATCCGCTCGAATATGGTGCGCGGCGGCGCGCCGGCGGCGACGGAACTCGACGCGCGAGAGCAGGAAATCTGCGCGCGGCTAGGCCCCGAACTCAAGCGGCGCGGGCTGGTGTTTGTCGGCATCGACGTGATCGACGGCTGGCTTACCGAAATCAATGTGACCTCGCCGACCGGGTTGCGCGCTCTAAAACGCGTCGGCGGACCGGATCTTGCGCCGCCGCTGTTCGACGCCATCGAAAGGCGTCTGCGCGCGCTGCGCGCATCGGGCCGGCCGCCGGAACTCGCCCTATGAATGAAGTCGCGCCGATCAGCGTTTTCTCCGGCCTCGATCCGGACATGCAGTTCCGCGGTCTGCGCGAGGCGCTCGCGCCTTCGGTCGCGGCGATCTGCAAGAGTGAGCGCGGCCATGCGCGGCGCACCGCGATCGTCGAACTGTTTCGTTCCATCCTTGCGGAGGGACGCGAGATCGCACGGGCGCGGCTCGAGGCGCGCGGCTCGGGACTGGCCTGCGCGAGATCGATCTCCGCGCTCGAAGACGAGCTGATCGGCGCCATCTACGACTATGTCGTGCGCTATGTTTATGTCGTCGACAATCCGACCTTCGCCGAGCGTCTCGCGATCGTCGCGGTCGGCGGCTATGGGCGCGGCGCGCTCGCGCCGGGTTCCGACATCGACCTTCTGTTTCTTGTCCCCTACAAGCAGACGCCCTGGGGCGAAAGCGTCATCGAGGCGATCCTTTATATTCTGTGGGACCTGCGTCAGAAGGTCGGCCATGCGACGCGCTCGGTCGCCGAATGCATGCGTCAGGCCCGCGCCGACATGACCATTCGAACGACGCTTCTCGAAGCGCGCTTCATCCTCGGCAACGCCGAATTGTTCAATGAATTTCGCGACAGTTTCGACCGCGAGATCGCGCGTCTCGATACGCGCGAATTCGTCTCCGCCAAGCTTGCCGAACGTGACGCGCGCGTGATCCGCGCCGGCGCGTCGCGCTATCTCGTCGAACCGAACGTCAAGGAAGGCAAGGGCGGGCTGCGCGATCTCAATACGCTGTTCTGGATCGCCAAATATGTCTATCGCGTGCGCGAGGCGAAGGAGCTTGTCGCGGCAGGCCTCTTCACCGCCGCGGAACTCAGTCTCTTCGAGCGCTGCGAAGAGTTCTTGTGGCGGGTGCGCTGCCATTTGCATTTCGCGACGGGCCGCGCCGAGGAACGGCTTTCCTTCGATGTGCAGCCGGCGATCGCGCGGCGCCTCGGCTATCACGACCGCAGCGGACTGTCGCCGGTCGAGCGTTTCATGAAGCATTATTTTCTCGTCGCCAAGGAAGTCGGCGATCTGACCGCGATCGTCTGCGCGGCGCTTGAAGAGAAGCAGGCAAAGCCGCGCGCGATTTTCGAGCGCTTCCTGCAGCCGTTCCGGCGCCGGCGCAGCCGCGCGCCGCAAGGCGATTTCCTCGTCGATCACGATCGCATCAGCATCGTCGACGCAGACGTGTTCAAGCGCGATCCGGTCAATATCATCCGCCTCTTCTGGATGGCCGATCATCACGGCCTGCCGCTGCACCCCGACGCGCTGCGCGCGGTGACTCTGTCGCTGCGCCTGATCGACGCCAATCTGCGCGCCAACAAGGAGGCCAACCGGCTGTTTTTGGAAATCCTGCTGTCGCGCAACATGACCGAAATCACGCTGCGCCGAATGAACGAAACCGGCGTGCTCGGGCGCTTCATTCCGGAATTCGGCAAGGTCGTCGCGATGATGCAGTTCAACATGTATCATCACTACACGGTCGACGAGCATCTGCTGCGCGCGGTCGGCGGATTGTCCGATCTCGAAGCCGGACGCATGCCTGAACACCGGCAACTCATCGACGAAGTTCTGCCGACGATCGTCAATCGCAAGGTGCTGTATCTGGGTCTCTTCCTGCATGACATCGCCAAGGGCCGAAAGGAGGATCACTCCTTCGCCGGCATGGAGGTGGCGCGCACGCTCTGTCCGAGGCTGGGCTTCACGCCCGGCGAAACCGAGTCGGTGGCATGGCTCGTTGAACATCATCTCACAATGTCGAGTTTCGCGCAGAGCCGCGATCTCTCCGACCGCGTCACGATCGAGAATTTCGCCGCCATCGTTCAGACGATCGAGCGACTGAAGATGCTTTTCGTATTGACCGTCTGCGACATCAACGCGGTCGGGCCCGGCGTGCTGGACGCCTGGAAGGCGCAATTGCTGCGCGTGCTCTATTGGGAGACCGAGGTCGTGCTCGGCGGCGGCCATTCGGCGGTCGATCGCAAGAGCCGCGTCGCGGCCGCCAAGGATGAATTGCGCGCGGCGCTGCCGGGCTGGAGCAACGAGGAATTCGACGCCTACGCCAGACGCCACTATCCGGCCTATTGGCTCAAGGTCGACGTGGCCCGCAAGCTGCGCCATGCCGCGATGTTGCGCGAGATGAATGGCGCGCCGGCGCCGCTTGCGACCGCGGTCGAACTCGACCGGACGCGGGGCGCCGTCGAACTGACCGTCGTCGCGCCCGACAATCCGCGCCTGCTGTCGATCATCGCCGGCGGCTGCGCTGCGGGAGGCGCCAATATCGTCGACGCGCATATCTTCACCACGGTCGACGGTCTGGCGCTCGACACGATCTTCTTCTCGCGGACCTTCGATCAGGATGAAGATGAAATGCGTCGCGCCCGTCGCATCGCCGACCTGATCGCCAGAGCGCTGCGCGGCGAGGTCGTCGTGTCGGAAGAACTGAAGGCGCGCGCCAAGGCTCATCTGCCGACCGACGCCTTTTCGGTGGCGCCGGAGGTGGTTGTCGATAACAGCCTGTCCAACGTCTATACGGTGATCGAAGTCTCGGGGCTCGACCGCGAAGGTCTCCTCTTCGAGCTCACGAATGCGATCTCCAGGCTCAACCTCAATATCGCTTCGGCCCATATCGTGACCTTCGGCGAGCGCGCCGTCGACGCTTTCTACGTCACCGATCTGACCGGCGCGAAAATCGCCTCGCCGCAACGCCAGGCGGCGATCAAGCGGCAGCTCTTGGATGTCTTCAACGGCCAGGGCGGCCGCGGCCAAAAAACGCCGGCCGCGGCGACTTGATTTTGACGCTTGGCGCGCAGATATCGGGCCCTTTACGAAAACCATGGTGAGAGCATGAGCGATCCAATGAATGCGGATAAGAAGGCTGAGACGACGAAAAATCAGGGCGCGGCGGAGCCGTCATCCCTGTCGCAGCCTTCGGCGGAATCCGATATTGCGCAGCCGGAACCCTTCACCGAGCTCGAAAATCTATATGCGGAAAATGCGGGCTTGAAGGACAAGCTGCTGCGCGCCCTCGCCGAAGTCGAGAATGTGCGCCGTCGCGCCGAGCGCGAGGTCGCCGACGCGAAAGCCTATGGCGTCGCCAATTTCGCGCGCGAAACACTGTCATTCGCCGATAATCTGCAGCGCGCTTTGGAAAACGTGCCCGAAGGTTCGCGCGCCGACCCGGCGGTGGCGGCGCTGGTCGAAGGCGTCGAGGTGATGGAGCGCGATTTTCTGGCGCGGCTGGCGCGCTTCGGCGTCAAGAAGATCGACGCGCAAGGCGCGCGCTTTGATCCCAATCAGCATGAAGCGCTGTTCGAAATCCCCGACGAGACGCAGCCCGCCGGCACCGTCGCGCAGGTCGTCGAGCAAGGCTATATGATCGGCGAACGCGTGTTGCGGCCGGCGAAGGTCGGCGTGACTCGCGGCGGCTCGAAGCCGTCCTGACGGCCGGGGCGCGGTCATGGAGGAACGGACGCCAGCGACAAGGAACCACGAAGCCGGAGTCGTCGCGGCGGCGGTCTATCAGAGCGGCCGCAAGATCGCCGATATCGACATCAATGAGGCCGGAGACTGGGCCAAGCGCGCGGGCCATGTCGTTTGGATCGGCCTCTATGAGCCCTCGCAGGCGTTGCTCGAGCGGGTCGGACGCCAGTTCTCGCTGCATCAGCTTGCGATCGAGGACGCCTTCAAGGCGCATCAATTCCCCAAGCTCGAAGAATATGAGAACGGCGTGTTCGTCGTCGCGCGCACCGCGCAGATGGTCGATGGCCACATCGCCTTCGGCGAGACTCATCTTTTCATCGGAGTCGGCTATGTCGTGACCGTCCGCCACGGCGCTTCGGAAACTTATGCGCATGTGCGCGAGCGCTGCGAAGCCCGCGCCGAGCGCCTGTCCGAGGGCGAGGACTTCATCGTCTATGCCATTCTTGATTTCATCGTCGACAATTACTTCCCGGTGCTCGACGCCATCAACCACGAGGTCGAGGACATCGAGGACCATGTGCTCGCGACCACCATGGGCAGGGCGGAAATCGAGCAGCTCTACAGTTTGCGGCGCGATCTTCTGCATCTGCGCAACGCCGCGACGCCGCTTTCCGACGTTTGCCGGCGTTTGGAGCGCAGCGACGTCGTTGCCATCGATCGAGAGATGCGACCGCATTTCCGTGACGTGCGTGATCATCTGCGCCGCGTTCAGGAGCGCATCGACACGATGCGCGAGACTCTGGCCTTCGCCTTCGAAGCGAGCCTGATGAACGCGCAGATGCAGCAGACCGACATCGCCCGCCGGCTTGCGGCATGGGCCGCCATTCTTGCCGTGCCGACCGCCATCGCCGGCATTTACGGCATGAATTTCGAGCACATGCCGGAGCTTAGCTGGAAATACGGCTATTACGCCGTCCTGGGCGTGACCGCGACGATTTGCGCCTACCTCTACTACCGGCTTCGCCGCGCCGGGTGGCTCTAAGGGGCGCCTTACGAAAGTTTCATCCCGCCGCCATTGGCCGGCAAAGCGGTCATCTCCATCTTCTACTCGCGGCGACGTTGCGCTTCTCGTCCGCGGGGCGTCGCGCAAAGATGGAGATTTTCGAGAAATGCCTATCGCAATCAATCCTCGCGACCGCGCCATGGAAGCGCCGCGCCGCGCGTCCCGCCTCGCGCTGATTGGCGCGACGGCCGCGTTCGCGCTTGGCGTCGCCATCGGCCCGGCGCCGCTCTCGCCGGCCTATGCCGAAGCGCCGCTTTCGGGATCGCTCGCTTCCGCCGGACCCGCAACTTTCGCCGACATCGTCGAGCGCGTGAAACCCGCCGTCGTCGCCATCAAGGTCAAGGCGGTGGAGGATTCGCAGGGCGGCGGCGCCTTTGAAATGCCCGACATGTCGCCAGACGACCCTATGTATCGTTTTTTCAGGCAGTTCGGCGAACAGGGCCAGGGCCGTCCGCAGAAACACATGACAATGTCGCAGGGCTCCGGATTCATCATCAGCCCTGACGGCTATGTCGTGACCAACAATCACGTCGTCCAACACGCCAATGAAGTCGAGGTCGCGCTCGATGACGGCCGCACGCTGCCGGCCAAGGTGATCGGCGCCGACAAGCGCACCGATTTGGCGCTGCTCAAGATCAACGACGGTCAGAAACTGCCCTATGTCGAGTGGGGCGCCTCGGCGCCGCGCGTCGGCGATTGGGTGATCGCGGTCGGCAATCCCTTCGGTCTCGGCGGCTCGGTCACCGCCGGCATCGTCTCGGCGCGCGGGCGCGACATCGGCGCCGGCCCTTATGACGACTTCCTGCAGATCGACGCGCCGGTCAATCGCGGCAACTCGGGCGGCCCCGCCTTCGACGCGCATGGCAATGTGATCGGCGTCAACACCGCGATCTATTCGCCGTCGGGCGGTTCGATCGGCATCGGCTTCGCCATTCCGTCCGAGGTCGCCAAGGACGTCGTCGCGGCGCTTAAGGAAAAGGGCTCGGTGTCGCGCGGCTGGATCGGCGTCAAGATTCAGAATGTGACGCAGGAAATCGCCGACAGCATGGGCCTGAAGTCCATGAAGGGCGCGCTGATCGCGCAGCCGCAGAAAGGCGCGCCGGCTGAAGAGGCGGGCCTGAAGGCGGGCGACGTCATCGTCGGGGTCAATGGCGAGAAGATTGAAACGCCGCGCGATCTCGCGCGCCGCATCGCCGCCCTTGGCCCAGGCAAGACGGTGGACCTCACATTTCTGCGCTCGGGCGCCGAAAAGTCCGTGAAGCTCAAACTGGGAACTTTGCCCGATGAGCGCGAGGCGCGCGCCAGCGAGGAAAATTCCGAGCGCGGTCCGGAACTGTCCGGCCTCGGCATCGAGGTCGTGCCGGCGAGCGAGGTGCGCGGCGCGGGTCGCGAAGGGGTCCTCGTGACCGATCTCGATCCATCCGGCGCAGCCGCGCAAAAGGGATTGCACAGGGGCGACGTCATCGTCGAGGCCGGCGGTCAGCCGGTCAGCTCCAGCCGCGATCTCGCCGCCGCGCTGGAGGCCGCTCGAAAGGACGGCCGCCGCTCGGTGCTGTTGCGGGTGAAGTCCACTGACGGGGCGAAATTCCTCGCCGTTCCCGTGAAGGGCGCCGGCTAAGCCGGTTTAGCGAACTTCTTGCGTCGAGACTGACACACTGCACCCGCCCGCAGCCGGTCTCCGCAAAGAAGAGCGTCGGGCAGAGCCAGTCCCCTCCTGGCTCCCGAACGCGGGCAGGCTGGCGCACAATGCGCCAGCCTGCCGTTTTTTTATAATCTCGGATATAGAGAAACATGCGCATTCTCATCATTGAAGACGACAGCGAAGCGAGCGAATATCTCGTCAAGGCCTTCCGCGAACAGGGCCATGTCGCCGAACATGCCGCCGACGGGCTCGCCGGCTATGGCCGCGCCAGCGACGGCGACTATGACGTGCTCATCGTCGACCGGATGCTGCCCAAGATGGATGGGCTTTCCCTGATCTCCGGCTTGCGCGAACAAGGCGTCGAAACGCCGGCTCTCATTCTTTCCGCCCTCGGCCAGGTCGACGACCGCGTGAAGGGATTGCGCGCCGGCGGCGACGACTATCTGCCAAAGCCTTACGCCTTCTCCGAACTGCTGGCGCGCGTCGAGGCCTTGGCCCGCCGCCGCGTCGGCCCCAAGGGCGAAGAGACTCAATACCGCGTCGGCGATCTGGAGCTCGATCGCCTGTCGCACAAAGTGACCGTCGGCGGTCAGGAAGTGACGCTGCAGCCCCGCGAATTCCGACTGCTCGAATATTTGATGAAACACGCCGGCCAGGTGGTGACCCGCACCATGCTGCTCGAGAATGTCTGGGATTATCATTTCGATCCGCAGACCAATGTCATCGACGTGCATATTTCGCGCTTGCGCTCCAAGATAGACAAAGGCCGCGAGAATCCGCTTCTGCACACGATCCGCGGAGCCGGGTATATGATCCGTGACGGCGCTCGGTAAGCTTTTCCGCACGACGGCGTTCAAGCTTTCGATCGCCTATCTCGTGCTGTTCTCGATCGGCGCGGGGTTGGTGCTCGCGCGCGTCGGGACCCGCGTCAAGGAGGTGCTCGACGAGCAGATCGAGCAGACCGTGGACGCCGAAATCAGAGCGCTTTCCGAACAATATTCGCAAGGCGGCCTGCGTCAGCTCGCCAATGCGCTCGAACGCCGCGTCCGCGCGCCCGGCGGTTCGCTCTATTTGCTCACTAGTCATTCCGGCGACGTGATCGTCGGCAACATCGAGGCCCCGGCGTTCACGCCGTCGGGCGGCACCGAACTGGTCGAGACGACATATGAGCGGCGCGGCGAGCCTGGGGTCAAGCATCCAGCCTTGCTGCGGCTGTTTCTGCTGCCGGGCGGTTTTCGTCTGCTCATCGGCCACGATATCGAAGACCATGAGGTTCTGCGCGGCATCTTGCGCAGCGCGCTCGGCGTTTCACTGTTCTGGCTCGTCCTCGTCGGCTCGCTTGGCGGCCTGTTCGTTTCATATCGCATGCTCGAGCGCGTCGACGTGATGTCGGCCTCGGCGCGCCGCATCATGGCGGGCGACATGCATGAGCGTCTGGCGGTTTCTGGGGCCGGCGACGAACTCGACCGCCTCGCTGAAAATTTCAATGCGATGCTCGCGCGCATCAGCGAGCTGATGGCCGGCCTGCGCGAGGTGTCCGACAATATCGCGCATGACCTCAAGACGCCGCTGACCCGCCTGCGCAACCGCGCCGAGGCGGCCTTGCGGGCGGGCTCCAATGATCGCGAACATCGCGAGGCGCTCGCTGCGGTGATCGAAGAGTCCGATAGTCTCATCGGCGTGTTCAACGCCTTGCTGATGATCGCGCGCGCCGAGGCCGGCTATTCGAGCGACCATATGGCCGCCTTCGACGCCGACGCCGTCGTTCGCGACATCGTCGAAATGTACGAGCCGGTCGCGGAAGAGCAGGGCGTGCGTCTCGACCTCTCGGCGCAGGACGGACTGAAGATCACCGGCAGCCGCGAACTGCTCGGGCAGGCGCTGGTGAACCTGGTCGACAATGCGCTGAAATATGGCGCGACGGGCGACGATCCGCGCATCGCCGTCGAAGCGCGGCGCGTCGGCGACCGCGTCGAGATTGTCGTCTCCGATCGCGGGCCGGGGATAGCGCCGTCGGATCGCGAGCGGGTGGTGGGGCGTTTCGTGCGGCTTGAGAATTCGCGGTCGCGGCCGGGCTCAGGTCTGGGACTGTCGCTGGCCGCGGCGGTCGCGCGCATGCATCATGGCGCGTTGCGGATCGAGGACAATGCGCCGGGTTTGCGCGTCGTGCTGTCCTTGCCGGCGATGCGGATCACCGTCGTTCCCCCGGCGCGAGTGGAGCGCGCATGATGCGAGACTTTCCCCGGCGCGCTTGGCGGCTCGATCGCGCGCGTCTTTAACTGGGTCACCGTCGCCGAGGCGGCCGGCAGCCGCATCATGACGATCGTGCCTTCGCCAAGACGCGAACGGAAACGCAGCGCGCCGCCGTGCAGATCGATGAGGGCGCGCGCGATGGCGAGGCCGAGCCCCGAGCCGCGCATGCCGTTTTCGATCAAATTCGCGCATTGTTCGAAGGGCCTGCCGAGCTTGGGAATGGCGCATGGATCGACGCCGCGTCCGGAATCTTCGACATAGATGTCGATCGCGCCGCCATGCGCGCGCACCCGCACCCGCACCACTTGTCCTCTGTCGCTGAATTTCACCGCGTTGGAGAGAAAGACGCAGAGCGTCTTGACGATCGCGGCCTCGTCGCCGACGCAGCGCAGATTGTCGGCGGCGTCGGCGACGATTTCGATGTCCTTGAGTTCGGCGCGCGCGCGCCAGGCGGCGACGGCCTTGCGCATCGCCTCGGCGACGTTGATTTCGCGCTCAGCGAGCCGCACAAGGCCCGCTTCGAGGCGCGACATGTCGAGAATGTCGGACAGCACTTCGTTGAGATAGGCGCCGCCCTGGCGTATGCCGCTGCAATATTCCAGATATTTCGGCGAACCGAGCGCGCCGAAGGGCTCCGCCTCCATCATCTCCGAAAAGCCGATGATGGCGTTGAGCGGCGTGCGCAGCTCGTGGCTCATATTGGCGAGGAATTCCGATTTCGCCACATAGGCGGCTTCCGCTTCCGCCTTCTGATGATGATATTGCTCGGCGAGCGTGGCAAGCTGCTGCGCCTGCATTTCCAGCGTCTGCCGCGAAGAGGTGAGATCGGCGACGCTCGCGGTGAGGCGACGCTCCGATTCGCGCAGCTTTTCCTCATTGCGCTTGAGCGTGGTGATGTCGGCCCCGACCGATACATAGCCGCCGTCCTTGGTGCGGCGTTCGTTGATCTGCAGCCAGCGCCCGTCGACAAGCTGCGCCTCATAGGCGCGGGCGTCTGGCGACGGGCCGTCGGGCGGGGCGATCTCGGTTCTAATCAGCGGCGCCGTGGCGCAGCTCATGATCTGCCGATAGCTCGCGCCGGGCGTCGCTGCGTCGGGCGGGAGGCCATGCAGGGCGAGAAATTTCGAATTGCAGGTGACCAGACGGTTCTTGGCGTCCCACAGCACGAAGGCTTCCGAAATGGCGTCGATGGCGTCGCGCAGGCGAAGATTGGCCATCTTCGTATATTCTGCAAGCGCGCGTTGCTCGGAAATGTCGACGGCGATGCCAACCAGATGTTTGCCGGCTTCGCGCCCCTCTTCGACGATCTGGGCCCGCGCGCGCAGCCAAATCCATTCGCCGTCGGCGTTCTTCAACCGGAATTCGTGATCGACGCTGTTGGCGCGCGAACACGCCAGCATCTCGGCGATCGTTTCGAAGTCGCCGTCATCGGGATGGAGCATGCCGCTCAACTCAGCGAAGGAGAGAAAGCGACGCTCGGCGGTCAGCCCCAGCATCTCATACATGGAGTCGGACCAATAGATTCTGCCGCCGGCGATATCCCACTCCCACAGGCCGCAGCGACCGCGCGACAGCGCCGTCTCGAGACGCCCGCGGATCAGCGCATTGGCGCGTTCGACCTCCTGACGACGGCGAGTCTGGCGGAAATAGGCGAGGACGATGATGAGCAGCAGCAGCGTGGCGCCGGCGAATATCAGGGCATAGCGCGAGGCGACGGCGCGCCACTCGCCGAGCACGTTGTCGACCGGATAGATCATCGCCACCTCACCGAAGGGCGTCGGCAACTTACGCACGCTCACCAGCGCGGGAACGCCCTCAGGCAAGGTGACGCGCATTACGCCGGCATCATCGGCGAAGTCGACGAGCGCCTCTTCGGCGCCGAGCGCCTGCGACAGCGTCAGATCTTTGGTTGGAAGCGGCGGAAACGCCGCGGCGATCCGCCCGCGCTCGTCGGTCACCAGAATGCGTCGGCCGCGCGACAGCGCGCCCTGCGGAACGAGCTGATCAAGCGGCGCGGCGAAGGGTTTTTGCGCGTCGGCCGTGAGCTTGTCGCGCAGGTCGAGCGAGACGGCGTGCGCGAAAAGCTCAAGGTCGTCGACGGCTTGCTCGACCAGCCGATCCTGCATCGCGCCGGTCAGCGACACGACGAAGGCGACGAGAGAAACCAGGCATGCCGCGCAGGCGGCAAGCGCCAAGGGTCTTAGCCAGGCGAAATCCTTCAGCCCCTTTGCGCCGTCTTCGTCGAACCGATACGCGCCCCACACCGTATGGGCGTGAGTCTTCACGCGGGCAGCGGGAGCGCGCGCCATCGAGAGCCTCCGAAATGATTGTGATGCAAACGCGGCTTTACGCCCGAATCACTTTCATTCGAATCCCTCGAGGCGCGATTGTCCAGACCTTAACGCAAAGTTAACGAAACTTTTTTCGATCGCCTCAGCCGAGCGCCCTTGTGGCGATGTCGCGCAGGTCCGCCGAGAGGTTCTCCTGCGCTACGATATGCTTGAGCCGAGCCTCAATCAGATCGCGTCGTCTTGATTCCATGGTGCGCCAGGACCGCAACGTCGAGAGCAGCCGCGCGGCCAATTGCGGATTCTTCGGGTCGACCTGAAGAACGACGCTGGTCAGCAAATCATATCCCGATCCATCCAGCGCGTGAAAGCGGGTGAGATTGCCATTGGCGAAGGCGCCGATCAGCGCGCGCACGCGATTGGGATTGGCGAGCGAGAATTCGCGATGGGTCATCAGGCCCGACACGCGCTGCGTCGTCGCTTCTTCCGGAATCATCGCCTGCAGCGAGAACCATTTGTCGATGACAAGCGCGTCGCCGGCGTATTGCGCATAGAAGCTGGCGAAGGCCTCCTCGCGCGCATGGCCGCCGAGGAGCGCCAATATCGCCAGCGCGGCGAGCCTGTCGGTCATATTTCCCGCGCCTTCGAACTGCGCCATGGCCAGCGCGCGCCCTTTTTCAGAGTCGCCTGCGGCCAGGAGGTCGAGCGCCACATTGCGCAGGGCGCGGCGGCCGGCGCTGGCGGCGTCGGGCGCATAGGCGCCGGCGTCGGCGAAGCGCGTATAGATCGCGTCAAGCTCGGCGCCGAGCGACCTGCCGATGTCGGCGCGCAGCGCCATGCGCGCCTCGAACAGAACGTCGGGATCTACGTCGGTCGCCTTTTCGCGCGCAAGGTCGATGTCCGATGGCAGCGACAGCGCCTGCGCGACCAGCGCCGGATCGTCCTCGGCCCTGGCCAGCAGCGATCGCAACGCCTCGCTCAGTCCTCGCGCATCAAGCGCGCCGGTTTCGAGGCGGCCGAAAATCGCCCGCAACGCGAGGCTTTGCGCCGCCTGCCAGCGATTGAAAGGGTCGTCGTCACAAGCGAGCAAGCGCTCGAGGTCCTCGCTCGCGGGCGCAGGCTCGAGGCGCACAGGCGCGGAAAAGCCGCGCAGCAGCGAAACGACCGGCCGCGACGGGATTTCGCGAAAACGAATGACGCGATCGGCGGCGTCGAGTTCGATCAGGCCGCGGGCGAGTTCGGTCGGGCTTGCGTCGTCGCTAATAAGATCGAGCTTTTGGCCGTTCTCGCCAAAGAGCGCGAGCGCGATCGGAATGACGACGGGCCTTTTTTCGCTTTGGCCTGGCGTCGGCGCCGTCTCCTGACGGAATTTTAACGCGAAGATCTTGGCGGCGGCGTCATAGTCGCCCGCCGTGGTCACGACCGGCGTGCCCGCCTGACTGTACCAAAGCGCGAAATGCTTAAGATCACGGCCCGACGCCGCGGCGAAGCAGGAAAGAAAATCCTCGACCGTCGCGGCGGTTCCGTCGAAGCGTTCGAAATAGAGATCCATGCCGCGGCGGAACGTTTCCTCGCCGATCAGCACGCGCAGCATGCGGATGATTTCCGCGCCCTTCTCGTAAACCGTCGCCGTGTAGAAATTGTTGATCTCCTGATAGACGTCGGGACGCACGGGATGCGCGAGCGGTCCCGCGTCTTCGGGAAATTGCGCGAGACGCAGGCCGCGCACGTCGCCAATTCGCTCCACGGCGCGCGACCGCATGTCGGCGGAAAACTCCTGGTCGCGGAAAACCGTCAATCCTTCTTTCAGGCAGAGCTGGAACCAGTCGCGGCAGGTGATGCGATTGCCTGTCCAATTATGGAAATATTCATGGGCGATGACACCTTCGATGCCGGCGTAATCGCCGTCGGTCGCGGTGTCGGCGGAGGCGAGCACATATTTGTCGTTGAAGATATTGAGACCCTTGTTCTCCATCGCGCCCATGTTGAAGTCGGAGACGGCGACGATGTTGAAGACGTCGAGATCATATTCGCGGCCGAATTTCTCCTCGTCCCAGCGCATCGAGCGCTTCAGCGCGTCCATCGCATAGCCGGCGCGCGCTTCCTTGCCATGTTCGACATAGACGGCGAGAGCGACGTCGCGTCCCGACATCGTCGTGAAACTTTCGCGCACGACGCCGAGGTCGCCGCCGACGAGCGCGAAGAGATAGGAAGGCTTGCGGAACGGATCGCGCCAAATCGCGTAATGGCGATCGGCGCCCGCGATGTCGCCATGCTCGACGGGATTGCCGTTCGACAGCAGGATCGGCGCTTCGCTCTTCTCGGCTTCGATGCGCGTCGTGTAGACGCTCAGCACATCCGGCCTGTCGAGAAAATAGGCGATGCGGCGAAAGCCCTCCGCCTCGCACTGCGTGCAATAGGCCGAGCCGGAGCGATAGAGGCCCGACAGCTGGGTATTGCCGCTCGGATTGAGCTCGGTCTCGATCTCCAGCGTAAACGGCGCATCCGGAATTTTGACGAGCGTCAAACGATCGGGCGTCGCCTCATAGTCGCCGGAGCCAAGCGTCGCGCCGTCGAGCTTGACGCCGATCAGCGTCAAATCGTCGCCGTCGAGCGCGAGCGGCGCGCTCGCGTCGCCGGCCGGATTGCGGCGCAACGCAAGTCGCGCGACGACGCGCGTATGGGTCGGATGCAATTTGAAATCGAGTTCGACCGCATCGATTGCGAAATCGGCAGGACGGTAATCGGCGAGCCGAATGGCGGCGGTCGAAGGATGACGCATCTGATCCTCAGGGATAGAGCCAGGTTTCTGGCGTGATTATAGAACCGGCGTCGTCATTTGCGACCGAAAGACGCGCCCGAATGAACTGGGGTTGCGGGTTTTACTGGAAAATCTCCGCCAAACGGCCGAATTGCCTTGAGCAGCTTGAAGCGTCCGGGCAAAATCAACGCCGTTGCGACGCCGGCAAGTCTATTTGGCTTCCGCCGCGCGCGTGACCTTCGGCCTGCGCTGCTTCGCCTTTGGAACCACGCCGAGGGCTTCGACCGCGCAAACGCTCTGAAGGCCTGCAAAGCTAGGGTTCAAGATCACTCACATGCGGCGAATGCTTGCTCGTTTTCTTCAACTTCTCGCTATTGGCGGCCTTCTGAGCTTCAGCGCCGGCGGCGCGCAAAGCGCGCCTCCCGAGAATCAGTATAATCCCCAGCCGATCCTGGTGAAGCTCACCGAGGACCAGATGCGCGTCGCCGGCGTCGAAACTCAGCCCGTCGAGTCGGAGTCGGGGATGGGCGAACTCGTTGTTCCCGGCGTCGTCGCCGTGCCGCCGCAGCAGTTGCGCATTGTCGCGACGCCGGCTGCCGGCCTTGTCGAGACCCTGCTTGTCGCGGTCGATGAGGACGTGAAGCAGGGCGCGCCAATCGCCACATTGAAGTCGTCGGAGCTTGTCGAGGCGCAGCGCGCCTTTCTTCACGCCGTTTCGGACGCGAATCTCGCGGCGGAGAAGCTGCGGCGCGACGAGCAGCTGTTCAAGGAGCGCATCATCGCCGAGCGCCGGTTGATCGTGACGCGCGCCGAGGCGACGCAGGCGCGTTCGGCGCTCGAAGAGCGGCGGCAGATTCTCGCGCTCGCCGGGATGACCGATCAAGAGATCGAGACGCTTCAGCGCGACCGGAAACTTGCAAGCTCGCTCGTCGTGCGCGCGCCGATCTCTGGCGCCATCCTCCAGCGTCATGGAACGACGGGCGAGCGCGTGCAGGCCTCGGCGCCTCTGGTCACCATCGCGCGGCTCGATCCGATCTGGGTCAATCTGCAAGTGCCGCTTGGCCGCGCCGCTGCGCTCGACAACGTCGATCGCGTCCATTTGCCTTCGGCGGGGATCGACGGCAGGCTTATTCGTATCGGCCGCACGGTCGATGCCGCGACGCAGTCGGTCACGGCCGTGGCGGAGTTTCGACCGGGGCGCAGCTCGCTGCGTCCCGGGCAGGCGGTGCAGGCGATCATGCGCATTACCGGCGGCGGCGCGAAGCAGTGGCGCGTTTCCGCCGATGCGCTGGTCAACTTTAAGAACCACAATTGGGTGTTTGTACGAGCGCCCGAGGGCTTTGTCGCGACCCCCGTGACGCTACTTTCCGAAACGCCGCAATACGCGTCGGTCCAGGGCGCGCTCAAAGCCGGCGAGCGCGTGGCGACGCGCGGCCTGCTGACCTTGCTGGCTGAACTGGCCAAAGCCGAAAGGTGACGATGCGCCATGCTTGAAAGGCTGATCCGCGCCGCGCTTCACCAGCGGCTGCTCGTCTTTCTCGGCGCGCTCGGCCTCGCCGGCTGGGGCGCGGTCAGCTATTTCAAACTGCCGATCGACGCCTTTCCGGATGTCGCGCCGGTGCAGGTGCTGGTCGCGATGCGTGCGCCGGGCCTCACGCCAGAGGAGCTCGAGGCGCGCGTCACCGTGCCGATCGAGGTCGTGGCGAAGGGCATTCCCAATCTCGTCCGCATGCGCTCGACCACCCGTTACTCGGTGACCCTCATCACCTTCGAATTTTCGGAAGGCACGGATATCTATTGGGCCCGCGCCCAGGTCAACGAGCGCCTGGCGCAGGCGCAAAATCAGTTGCCGGACGGGGTCTCCGGCGGGCTCGCGCCGATCGTCACGCCGCTCGGCGAAATGCTGATGTTCACCATCGTCGGCGGCGATCTCACGCCGACAGAGCAACGCACGCTGCTCGACTGGACGATACGTCCCGCCATCCGCGGCCTGCCGGGCGTCGCCGACCTCAATGTGCTCGGCGGTTTCGTGCGCACCTTTGAAGTCGCGCCGTCGCCTGCCGCCATGGCGTCTCGCGGCGTCACAGTGGAAATGCTCCAATCCGCGCTCTCCAACAACAACAAGAACGATGGCGCGGGGCGCGTGCGCGACGGCGAGGAGGCGCTGCTGGTGCGCGCCGAGGGCCGCTTGCGCTCGCTCGAGGATATCCGCTCCGTCGTCATCGCCGCGCGGGACACCGGCATCGTGCGCGTCGGCGACGTCGCCGAGGTGCGCAACGGCGCGCTGCCGCGCAACGGCGTCGTCGTGCGGAATGGCGAGGGCGAGGCGGTGTGGGGCCTTGTGCTCGGCCTGCGCGGCGCCGACGCGCGCATGGTGGTCAATGGCGTCAAGGCGCGGCTGGCCGAAATCGAGCCGACCCTGCCCAACGGCGCCAAAATCGAAATCTTCTACGATCGCAGCGAATTGATCGGCAAGGCGGTCTGGACCGTGCAGAAAGTGCTGATCGAGGCGATCGTTCTCGTCGTCATTCTGCTCGTCTTGTTCCTAGGCGACCTTCGGGCGGCGCTCGTCGTGTCGCTCATTCTGCCGCTCGCCGCGCTGTCGACGTTCGGCATCATGCGCTGGTGGGGCCTCTCGGCCAACATCATGTCGCTCGGCGGCCTCGCGATCGCCATCGGCCTCTTGGTCGATTGCGCCGTCGTCGTCGTCGAGAACGTCGAACACCGCATGGCGTATGCCCATGACGTCGGCCTCTCGGATCGCATCTTCATGACGCTTGAGGCGACTCGCGAGGTGGCCGTCCCGCTCACGTCCGGCGTCGTCATCATCGTCACCGTCTTCCTGCCGCTGCTGTCCCTCGAAGGGCTCGAGGGTCGGCTGTTCGCGCCGGTGGCGCTGACCATCGCCTTCGCGCTCGGATCGGCGCTCGCGCTGTCGCTCACCGTCGTGCCGGCGCTCAGCGCCACCTTGCTGAAGCCGGGTCATTCGGACGAGCCCTGGCTCGTGCGCAAGATCGCCGCAGTCTACGAGCCGTTGCTCAAGCGATCGCTCAACAAGCCCTTAATCGTCGGCGCCGCCGCCGTGCTGGGCCTCGTCGTCGCCTTCACCGCCTATGCGCGCATCGGGCAGACCTTCATGCCGGTGATGAACGAGGGCACGCCGGTCATCACCATTCGCAAACATCCCACGATCAGCGTCAATATGGCCGCGGACACCGACATGCGCATTCAGCGCGAGATCATGGAGCGCGTGCCGGAAGTCAAGGGAATAATGGCGCGCGCCGGCGCCGACGAACTTGGCATTGATCCCGTCGGCCTCAACGAAACCGATAACTTCCTCACCCTGGCGCCGCAAAGCGAATGGCGCGGGAAGGATATCGATTGGCTGATGGGCGAGATTCGCGCCGTGCTTGATGGCATGCCCGGCATTTCCTACGCCTTTTCCCAGCCGATCGACATGCGCGTGCAGGAAATGATCATCGGCGCGCGTGGCGACGTCGTCGTCAAGATTTTCGGCGACGACATCGACGAGCTGAACCGCCTCACCCGCGAAGTCGCCGCGACGCTGCGCAAAATCAAGGGCGCCCGCGACGTGTTCGGCTTGCAGAACGACGGCATGCGCTATTTGACGGCGCGCGTCGACCGGCTCGCGGCCGGGCGTTTTGGGCTGAACGCCGGCGAAATTCAGGACGCTTTGCGCGTCTGGGTCGACGGCCAGCCGGTCGGCATCGTGCTGGAAGGACCGATCCGCACGCCGCTCGTGATACGCGGCTCCGAGATATCGCGCCGCTCGTCGGTGGACTTCGCCCGGCTGCCGATGGTGTCGTCCGAAGGCAAGGTCGTCGAACTGTCGCAACTCGCCGACGTGCGCGTCGAGAACGGGCCGATCCAGGTCATTCGCGAGGACGGCCGTCGCTTCGCCACTGTGCTCGCCAATGTCACGGGACGCGATCTCGTCGGCTTCGTCGACGAAGCCAAGCAGGCCGTCGCCAAAAACGTCAAGACGCCGCCGGGCTATCGCTATCAATGGGGCGGCCAGTTCGAAAACCAGCAACGCGCCTCGGCGCGATTGGCGATCGTCGTGCCGATCGCGATGGCGCTGATCTTTCTGTTGCTTTACGTAACGTTCAACTCGGTGCTGCAGGCGACGCTGGTGTTCTGCAACGTTCCTTTCGCGGCGATCGGCGGCATATTGGGCCTGTGGCTCTCTGGAGAGTTCATCTCGGTGCCGTCGTCGGTCGGCTTTATCGCGCTGGTCGGAATCGCGGTGCTCAACGGCGTCGTGCTCATCTCCTATATCAACAAGCTCGTCGCCGAAGGCACGCGCAGCGCGCGGGAAGCGGTGTTGGAGGGCGCGCGGCGGCGCATGCGGCCGGTGTTGCTTACCGCCACCATCGCCGCCTTTGGCTTGATTCCATTTCTGTTCGCGCATGGTCCGGGCGCCGAGATCCAGCGTCCGCTCGCCGTCGTCGTCATCGGCGGGCTCATATCCGCCACAGTTTTGACGCTAATTCTGCTGCCAATTCTCTACGATCGAACCGCTAATATCGGCATGGAGTTCCGCCAGAAGTTTAGCGCGCGCGCGATGCGCCGGGCGACGGCGACGCGCCCGCGCGAGGACGCTCGCGCATGAAGCCGAGCGCGGTTCTCGCTGCAGTTTCCTTGTTCGCTTTCGCTTTGCCTTTCGAGGCGAGCGTCTCCGCGCAGGAGCAGGAGGGGCCGCCCGAGACTCGCATCACAGCTTCGGTCAAACCTTCGCCGAAGAAAGCGCCTGAGAAACCGCCCAAGAAAGCCCGTGTTCAGGCGCCGACCAAGCAAAGCGGCGGCGTGTTGGCGAAACATCTTGAGATGGCTGTCTTGATCGATGCGCAGAGCCGTTCGCTCGAAGCGCAGTTTCGCGCCATCTCGGCGCGCTACGCGACGGCCAATTCACTTACGCCGGGCTCGCCTTATCTCGCAGGCTATCAGCGCAACGCGGCCGCCGGAAATTTGCGCAATTACAATGAAACCGAGGTTGAGGCCGGCATGCCGTTTTGGCTGCCCGGACAGCGGGACGCCTTCGCGGGCACGGTGACCACCGGTCTCTTAGAGGTGGAAGAGCGCTTGGCGCTTCGCCGACTGGAAGTCGCCGGGGTCCTGCGCGACGCATGGTGGACCGCGCAACGCGCGGCGCGCGATGTGTCGGTGGCGCGCAATCGCGTCGCCACCGCGCGCGACATCGGCGCGGACATGACTCGCCGCGTGGAGCTTGGCGACGCCGCCCAGGCCGATGCGCTGCTTGCAAAGAATGAAACGCTCGCCGCCGAAACGGAGTTGGCGCAGTCCGAGGGCGCGGTAAAGGTCGCGCGCATCGCCTACATGGCCTTGACAGGCGGCGCGCCGCCTGATGGCGCGCTGGAATCGGTGCGGCCGCCCATCGACATTGAGGATCATCCAGCGCTGCGCACGCCCCTCGCGGCGCTTGCCCGCGCTCGGGCTCAGGCGGAACTCGTCGACGCGACGCCCATCGACAGTCCGGAGATCGGCATTTTCGGCCGGCAAGAGCATAATGATCAATATGCGACCGACCGGTCGCTGGACCCTATGGAGCCGATAACGAACCAGCGCACGGACGCGACCACCGTGGGCGTTCGCTTACGCATTCCGCTCCCGACCCTTGGGCGAAACGAGCCGAGACGCGCCGAAGCGCTCGCCGAGATGGACCGCGCCACAGCCGAATATGAGCGCGCGAAGCGAGTCGTTTTGGCGGAAATAACGGCGGCGCGCGAAGCGCTGGCGGCGGCGCAACGCGCAGCGAAACTCGCCGACAGTAGACTTGGCGTCGCCAATGATCAGTTCGAACTGTCGCTCAAGGCGTTCAAGCTCGGCGAATTGAGCGCCTTCGATCTTTATCGCGTGCGTCAGCTTCAACTCGATGCGCAGCGCATGCAGGCCAGCGCGGCGATCAATGTCGGCGCCGCGATTTCGAGGCTCAATCAGGCCCAGGGCTGCGCCCCTTAAGGCGAACGCCCCGCGCTGCGGCGATCACGGACATTTGCGCACGAATTCGGCGATGCGCGAAATCGTTGGCTCGTCGAGCAGCAGCGGCGCATGGCCCTGGCCTTCGACCAGGACTTGCTCAAGTCGCGGCGCGCGCCGAGCCATTTCGTCGAAGACCTCGGGCGAGAGAATATCCGAATTCGCGCCGCGGATGGCGAGAAGCGGAACGTCCGACAGCGCGGCGAAGTCGTCCCAATGTTCTTCCGGCGCAACGTCGGGCTTGACCGAGTCGAGCGTATGCGACAGTTCCGGATCATAGCGCAGCTGAACCTTGCCGTCCTTCTCGACGAAGGTGAGACGCGCATAAGCGTCCCATTCCTGCGGCGAGACGCCGGAGAAATCGACGCCTGCGGTCATCCGCATCAGGGCGATCGCCTCGCGCATTGAAGGGATCGGCGGCAATTTGCCGACATAGCGCTTGATGCGCAGCAAGCCGGCATGTTCGATCTTCGGTCCAATGTCGTTGAGCACGGCGGCGCGAACGACGCCCGGCTGCCGCGCCGCGATGCGCATCGTGTGCAGACCGCCGCGCGACGTGCCGATAAACACCGCCTGCGCGACGCCGGCGTCGGCAAGCTGCGCCGCGATGTCTTTTTGCTCGACATTGAAATCGTAGCGGCGCCAGTCCTGATCCCAGTCGGACCGGCCGCGCCCACGGTAGTCGAGCGCTACGACGCGTCGGCCATCGGCCTGCAGCGCCCGGGCGACTCGCTCGAAATCATCGGCCGAGCGGGCAAGCCCCGGCAGACAGACAACCGGCGGCAGTCCTGCAATCCCCGCCGGCGCGGCATAGTCGAGCGCGTGCAGGCGCAGTCCGTCGGCAACGTGGATGAAACGGCTTATCGGCTCTTGCGCAGACGCCATGGAGCGACCATTCCTTAAGGGCGGGGCCCGCCAGTTCGGCCGCCACAATTACCTCTAGAACGGCGGGCCGCAACTGTGCCGCGCGCGCTTTCGCTTCCTTGACTTAAGGGCCGGTTGCGGCGAGTTTGCGCGCGCCGGCAAGGGGTCTCTCTTTCAAGGATAAACGTCCTCTCGATGCGCTCCTATCTCGATTTTGAAAAGCCGGTCGCGGAACTCGAAACCAAGGTCGACGAGCTTCGCGCGCTGGCCGAAAACGGCGAGGCCGTGTCGATCGGCGAGGAACTCGGCAAGCTCCAGGCGAAAGCCGCCAAGGCGCTCGCCGATCTCTATGCCGGCCTCACCCCCTGGCAGAAGATTCAGGTCGCAAGGCATCCGCAGCGCCCGCATTTTTCCGATTACGTTCAGCAGCTCGTCGACGAGTTCACCCCGCTCGCGGGCGACCGGCTTTTCGGCGAGGACGCCGCGATCGTCGGCGGCTTCGGACGCTTCAGGGGCGAGCCGATCTGCATCATCGGGCAGGAGAAGGGATCGGACACGGCGAGCCGGCTCCGTCACAATTTCGGGATGGCGCGGCCGGAGGGCTATCGCAAGGCCGTCCGTCTGATGGAGCTTGCCGACCGTTTCGGACTACCGGTGGTCTCGCTGGTCGACACCGCGGGCGCTTTTCCCGGCATCGACGCCGAAGAGCGCGGCCAGGCGGAGGCGATCGCCCGCTCCACCGACGTGTCGCTTTCCCTCGGCGTGCCCAATGTCGCGGTGGTGGTGGGGGAGGGCGGCTCCGGCGGCGCGATCGCGATCGCCGCCGCGAATAAGGTGCTGATGCTCGAACATTCCGTCTACACCGTGGCCTCGCCCGAGGCTTCGGCCTCGATCCTGTGGCGCGATTCGGCCAAGGCGCAGGAGGCGGCGACGAGCATGAAGATCACCGCCCAGGACCTTTTGAAGTTCGGCATCATCGACCTGATCGTGACCGAGCCCCCGGGCGGCGCGCATCGCGATCCGGAGGCGGCGATCGGCGCGGTGGGCGAGGCGCTCGCCAGGGAGCTTGCGGATCTGGCGAATTTTTCCCGCGAGCAGCTGAAACAGGCCCGCGCCGAGAAGTTTATGGGCATTGGCCGGAAACTCGAAGAGAAGCGTTAAGGTAAATCCCGAAAGATTCCTCTCGATCGGCCTTTACGCGCCGGATTCCGGATGATTCGGACACGTTCTCGTCCCAATGTTGGTCTTTCGTGGACCACGCTTGGCGGCTTCGCTTTCGAGGCCGACGCGGCGGCGCCCGCGCCGCCGGAGGGAACACAATGAAGATTGGAGGCACAGCGCCGGCCCTGGGGCTCGCCATTTTGGCCGCCGTTGCGCTTTCGGCCTGCCAGCAGAGCGGTCTCGCGCATCGTTCGCAGGCGCCGATCCCCTATCAGACCGTCGCCCTCATGGAGCAGGTCGGCACGACCAAGGAAGCGCCGATGCTGATCCGCGCCTATAAGAAGGAGGCGGAGCTCGAAATCTGGAAGATGCGGTCGGACGGCCGCTACGTCCACCTCAAGACTTTTCCGATGTGCCGCTGGTCGGGCCAACTCGGTCCCAAGCGCCAGCAGGGCGATCGTCAGGTGCCCGAGGGCTTTTATTCAATCGGCCCGGCGCAGATGAATCCGAATTCGAGCTATTATCTATCGTTCAATGTCGGCTATCCGAATGCGCTCGACCGCGCCCTGGGGCATACGGGCGGCGACATCATGGTTCATGGCGCCTGTTCGTCGGCCGGCTGTTTTTCGATGACCGACAACCAGATCGCCGAAATCTACGCTATCGCCCGCACCTCGCTCGCCGGCGGTCAGCGCTCGATCCAGATGCAATCCTTTCCCTTCAGGATGACGGCGGAGAATCTCGCCAAGCATCGTCTCGATCCCAACATCGATTTCTGGAAGCAGCTCAAGGAAGGCTCCGACCATTTCGAGGTGACCCTGCAGGAGCCGCAAGTCGCCTTCTGCAACCGGCGTTACGTGTTCAACGCGGAAGGCGCCGCGCATCTCGATCCCAACGCCGCCTGTCCGCCATTGAACCAGAATCCGGAAGTCGCTCAGGCGGTGGCCGAGAAACGCGCGCAGGACGACGCGAAGGTCGCCGAACTCGCGCAAAGCGGCGTGAAGCCGGTGCGGGTCGTTTATCAGGATGGCGGTCAGCACCCGAGCTTTGCGTCGCGCGTCTCCGAGGTCGGCCGGCCGGAGACGATTGCCGCGCCGACCGAGATCGCGATCGAGGACAAACCAGGCCGAGACGCCGGACCGGCGATGGGCAAGCTCACCGCCGCGTCGCCAGTCGTGACGTCGGCCGCGGCGAATGCGGCCGACGACAGTCGGCAGGCGGTGCGAGTGATGGCGATGGCGACGGCGCACGGCGATCGTCATGACATGTCGGCGCTCGCCGCTTCGGATCCGAGCCCGACCAACAGCGTGAAGAAGTGGTCGGCTCCGCATAAGGCCGCGCTGACCGACGATATTCCGATTCCGCCTGCTTCCATCGGCGCGAGGAGATCGGTCACGATTCATTAACTTCAATCGCTTTGAAATTCTCAATCCTTCGAGCGAACTAAAGCCGCGCCCTGGCGCGGCTTTCTTTTCTCCAATAGGACCGGGGAGCCGACCTGAGGCTGCAACTTCACAATTTGCCAAAATTCGGTCTTGACTCTTGTGCGCCGCAGCAATATAACAGTGCGACGCAGCGAGAGCTGTCTCGCTTCGTAGCCCTCCTTGGGCGTTTCCTCCCTTGACTTGGGCCGCTGGTTCGTCCGGCGGCCCTTTTTTACGCCATCAGATGGAAAAACGAGCCGGAAACGCCATTGCGCGCCAGTCCGGCCGGGCGCGGATCATCGCTATAGGCGTCATGCGCCAGCGCGAAAGGCGCGCCCTCTTCGCGCTGCACGCTCGCATAATGGAACTCATGACCGCGCAAAAGCAGGCCGGCGGCGCCTAGCGGATGTTGCGCCGCCAGTCTGGCGCGGCGATAGCCGAGGTGGAGCTTGCGCTTCGCGAAGCTCGTTTCCAGTTCCAGCAATCCCGCCATTTCATGCGCTTCGCCGGCGGCGTCGATCAGCGCGCGGCCGAGAACCATATAGCCGCCGCACTCGCCGTGAACCCACCGCTTGTTAGCGAAATGTCGTAACCCTTTCATGAAGCCTTGCGCCGCCGACAGCCGGCCGGCGTGCAGTTCCGGATAGCCGCCCGGCAGCCAGCAGAGGTCGCAATCATCGGGCGGCGTCTCGTCGGCGAGCGGCGAGAAGAAGCAAAGCTCCGCGCCGACGTCACGCCAACTCTGGGCGAGATGTGGATAGAAGAAGGAAAAGGCGTCGTCCCGCGCGACCGCGATGCGCTGGGCGGGGGGCGCAGCGCAGCGCCCTTCTCCCTCTCCCGCGGAGCGGGGGAGGGCTGGGGAGGGGGAGCTGCGCGCCGCCTCGATCACCGCCTCCGCATCGACATGCGCCTCGATGAAATCCGCGAGCGCGTCGAGCCGCGCGTCGAGCGCCGGCGTTTCGCCCGCCTGCACCAGGCCGAGATGGCGTTCGGGGAGCGCGACCGACTCATCGCGGGGCAGCGCGCCGAGCACTGTAACGCCCAGCGCCTCGATTGCATCGGCGGCGAGTCTGCGATGACGTTCGGAGGCGACGCGGTTCAACACGACGCCGGCGATGGTCACGCGTTCGTCATGCGCGGCGAGTCCGCGGACGATCGCCGCGGCGGTCTGCGCCTGTCCGGAAACGTCATGAACGAGAATGACCGGCCAGCCGAGCAAGGCCGCGATATCCGCGCTGGCGCCGATGCCGGCCGCGCCGCCCGGCGCGCCGTCGAAGAGGCCCATGGCGCCTTCGGCGATGACGAGGTCGGCGCCTTCGCTCGCGCGCGCGGCGAGGCGCACGATCAGATCAGCTTCCATCGCCCATGAATCGAGATTGACGCCGGCGCGGCCGGTCGCCGCCGCGTGAAAGGCGGGATCGATATAATCGGGCCCGCATTTGACCGGCGCGACGCACAAGCCGCGCCGCGTCAGCGCCCGCATCAGGCCGAGCGTCAGCGTCGTTTTGCCCGATGACGAACGGGCCGCGCCGATCAGCAGGCCGGGCGCGTTCACCTTTCGCCTCTTGGGCGAAAGCGCCGGTCATAGTCCGCGTCGTAAAGCGCGCTTTCGCGAAAATCCTCGCTGGCCAGCGCCGGCCCGACAAGAATCAGCGCGGTGCGCTCCATCGGCGTCTCCGCCGCGCGCGCTTCGATGTCGGCAAGCGTTCCGCGCACGATACGTTCGTCCGGCCACGAGGCGCGATAGACGAGGGCGACCGGACAGTCGCCGCCGTAAAACGGCGTTAGCTCCTCCACCACCTGCGCCAGAACATGAATCGAGAGATGGATCGCGAGCGTCGCGCCCGATAGCGCGAATGTCGCGAGATTTTCGCGCTCGGGCATCGACGAGGCGCGGCCCGAGGTTCGCGTCAGCACCAGCGACTGCGCGACCTCAGGCAGCGTGAGTTCGCGTTTCAGCGCCGCGCTTGCCGCGGCGAAGGCGGGCACGCCGGGCGTCATGGTGTAGGGGAGGTTGAGAGCGTCGAGGCGGCGCATCTGTTCGCCGACCGCGCTCCAGATCGAAAGATCGCCGGAATGCAGCCTCGCGACATCGAGGCCGGCGTCATGCGCCTGTTTCATCTCGGCGACGATGGCGTCGAGCGACAGCGGCGCCGTGTCGACGACGCGCGCGCCGGGCGGACAATGCGCAAGGACTCCTGCGGGCACGAGCGAGCCTGCGTAAAGGCACACCGGACATCGCGCGATGAGATCGCGTCCGCGCAGGGTGAGAAGATCGGCGGCGCCGGGGCCGGCGCCGATGAAATGCACGGTCATGACTCGTCTTCTCCGCCGCGTTTCGCCAGAGCGCAAGCGGCGACCGGCGTCGTGACGCGCGGCGCGACGAGCCGGCTGTTCGCGCCGGCGCCGACCAGCGCCGCGGCTTCGGCGACGCTGCCGACGCCAAAAAGCGCCTGCACGCGCGGCGAATGCGTCGCCGCCGGCGCCTTGCGGGCGCGCAACGCCGCGAGCGGCAGAAAGACGAGTTCGACGCCAAGTTCGCGCGCGGCCTCGTGCAGGCCGGCTTCCTCGGACTTACTTTCGAGCGCGCAGAGCGTCGCGTTGCGCAGGTCGACATTATTCGTCCGCGCGACGCGGCGTACGAGTTCGACGATGTCCTGCGCCGCGACCCCGCGACGCGCGCCGAGGCCGAAGGCGTGAAGAGGCGCCTTGGTCACAGGCGTGCGCCCACCCTCTCCCATTGGGAGAGGGTCGGTCCGAAGGACCGGGGTGAGGGGTATCGTATCGACGGAAATTGTCTGCGGCGGTCGATAGTTTCCTCTTGGCAGAGCATCAAAATTGCAAACCCCTCACCCGGCCCCGCTTCGCGGGTCCACCCTCTCCCTATGGGAGAGGGTTTACGCGCAACGTCGCAGTAACATTGCTTCATCTCTTCGTCGCCCGCCATTGCGTTACCGCCATGGCCGGATCGAGCGCATGAAAGCGGCCGATCGGGCGCGCATGGGCGATCTGCAGATGCAACAGCTCGCCGCCATTCTCGCGATAGGCTTGCGTGAGAAGCGCCTGAGTCTCGATCGTCACGGCGTTGACGACGATGCGTCCGAAGCGGGGCATGGCAGTCCAGGCCACATCGAGCATTGCCTGATCAGCGCCGCCGCCGATGAAGATCGCCTGCGGCGTCTCGAGTTCGGCGAGCGCTTGCGGCGCCTCGCCATTGACGACGCGCAAATCCGGAACGCCGAGCGTAAGCGCATTGCGCGCGATGCGCGCCGCGCGCGCCGGTTCGCGCTCGATGGCGATGGCGCGGTTCGCAGGATCGCTCACCATCCATTCGATGGCGATCGAACCGGCGCCGGCGCCGACGTCCCACAGCAATTCGCCCTTGCGCGGCGCAAGCGCCGAAAGCGTCACGGCGCGGATGTCGCGCTTGGTGAGCTGTCCGTCATGCTCGAACCATTCGTCGGGGAGGCCTGGCGCAAGCGGAATGACGGGCGCATCGCCGTCAGCTTCGACTTCGATCCCGACTGTGTTGAGCGGCGCGATATCGTCGAGCGCGAATGCTTCGGCGCACGCTTGGCGCACGCGCTCATGCGGACCGCCGAGTCGTTCGAGCACATAAAGGCGCGATGCGCCCATGCCGCGCAGGGCGAGATGGCGCGCGAGTCGCGCCGGCGTCGCTTCGTCCCAGGACAGCGCGATGATCTTCGCGCGCGGCTGCAGATGCGGCGTCACCCGCTCGAAGGAGCGGCCATGCAATGAAAGAAGCGCGCAATCCTGCTGGCTCCATTTGAGCTGCGCCGCCGCGAGCGAAAAGGCCGATGGCGCGGGAACGCAGAAAATCTCATCGCGCGCGACATGGCGCGCGATGAGATCGCCGACGCCGTAGAAAAAAGGATCGCCGGAGGCAAGAACAACCGTTGGCTTGCCGCGCTGGGAAAGAATTCGTGGCAATGCGTCGGTCAGCGGCGAAGGCCACTGCAGGCGTTCCGCCGACGAGTCGACCATGGCGAGATGGCGCCCGCCGCCGACGATCAACGAAGCCTGCGCGACGAGCGCGCGCGCCGCCGGCGTCAGCGCCTCGACGCCGTCCTCGCCAAGCCCGATCAGCGAGAGCCAGGTCGCGCTCATGTCGCCTTCCGCGACGTATAGACCCAGTCGCGCCCGCGCTCGCGCGTGATGCGCCGCGTGCCGCTCGCGCCGATGATGACCAGCGTCGACATGTCGACCTCGTCGCCCTCGGCTTCGTCCAGTCGCGTGAGAATGATCTCCTCATTGTCGCGGCCGACGGATTTCGCGAGGCCGACGAAAGTGTCGCCGGGAAGATGACGACGCAGCAGCGCGAAGGCGTCATCGATGCGCGTCGGCCGCGCCCGCGACGCCGGATTGTAAAGCGCGATGACGAAATCGCCCTGCGCCGCATGTTCGAGCCGCCTGGCGATGAGCTCCCAGGGCTTGAGATTGTCGGAGAGCGAAATCGCACAGAAGTCATGGCCGAGCGGGGCGCCGAGCCGCGCCGCCGCCGCTTGCATCGCCGATAGGCCGGGCAGCACGCGAATGTCGAGATCGCGCCAGTCGCGCGGACCGAAATCGACCGCCTCGAACACCGCCGCCGCCATCGCGAAGACGCCGGGATCGCCGCCCGAAACGACGGCGACGCGGCGCCCTTGCGCGGCGCGAGTCAGCGCCTCGCGCGCGCGATCGATTTCGACGCGGTTGTCGCTTGCAAGCCGCATCTGCCCTTCGCGCTCGGGAACGCGCGCGACGTAAGGCGCGTAGCCGATAATGTCCTGCGCCTCGCTCAGCGCTTCTTGCGCCTCATGAGTCAGCCAACGCGCGTCGGCCGGACCGAGGCCGACGATGTCAAGCGCGCCGCTCAAGGGCGCCGGCCTCGCCCCGGCACCAGCGCCATCGAGAAATAAGGCGCGTCGTCGTCGCGCTTGTCGGAAAAGCGCATGATTTTCTCGCCGGGCATCGCGCCGCGTTCGACATAGATCGCACGATCGATGACGCCGGCGCGGATCATCGCGCGCCGCAGCTTGGCGAAATTGCCGCCGAGCTTCATCACCACGGCGGCGTCCGTTTCGGCGAGACGCGAGGCGAGATTCTCTTCATCGAGCGTCGCCGGCAGAACCGTGAGAATATCGTCGCCCCAGGCCATCGGCTGGCGCGCCGCGGCGAAACAGCCCGACATGCCTGAGACGCCGGCGCAAATCTCGATACGGAAGCGCCGGTCGAGCCGCGCGAACATATGCATGAAGGAGCCGTAGAGCAGCGGATCGCCTTCGCAGAGCAGCGTCACGTCGCGGCCGGCTTCGAGCACGGCGCGAATGCGCGCCACGCAGTCTTCGTAAAATCGCGCAAGCGACTCGACATATTCTGGCTGATCGAAGGGAATTTCGGTCGTCACCGGATAATGCAGCGCGATCTCCTCGCAATCCGGCGCGAGATAGGGCGCGGCGATCGCGCGCGCATGACTCTCGCGCCCGCGCTTGGCGAAAAAGGCGACGACTTTAGCGGCGCCGATCAGGCGCGCGGCCTTGACGGTGACAAGCTCCGGATCGCCGGGGCCGAGCCCGACCCCGATCAGCGCGCCAAGCGCCGCGACGCCGTCGCGCGATGTCGACGCGAGCGCGTTCATTCCGCTTCGCTCGCCAGCGCGTTGATCGCGGCGGCGGCCATGGCGCTGCCGCCTTTTCGCCCCTTGACGATGACGAAAGGAATGCGTCCGTCTTGGCGAAGCGCCTCCTTCGATTCCGCCGCGCCGACGAAGCCGACCGGCATGCCGATGATCGCCGCCGGCGGCGGCGCGCCTTCGTCGATCATTTCCAGCAGGCGAAACAGCGCCGTCGGCGCATTGCCGATCGCGACCAGCGCGCCGTCGAGTCGGTTGCGCCACAATTCCAGCGCCGCGGCGCTGCGGGTATTGCCGATTTCCGCGGCAAGCGTCGGCACGCTTGGATCGAGCAGCGTGCAGACGACCTGATTTTCCGCCGGCAGGCGCGAGCGCGTCACGCCATGCGCGACCATGTTGGAATCGCACAAGATCGGCGCGCCTCTTTGCAGCGCGTCGCGCGCCGCCGTTACGAATTCGGGCGAGAATTCGATGTCGTCGGCAAGCTCAACCATGCCGCAGGCATGGATCATGCGCACGGCGATCTTTTCCTGCTCGGGGGTGAATCGCGAGAGATTGGACTCGGCGCGAATGGTTGCGAAGGAGCGCGCGTAGATCGCGCCGCCGTCGCGGATATAGTCGTAGCGCAGGGTCATTGCGCGCTTCCGGCGGCGCGCGCGGAAAGTTCGCGGATGACCGCCTCGAAGGTCAGCGATCGCAAACGCGGCGCGCCGTCCGCCCCGCCGTTCTCGATAAGATCGAATCCTTCAGCGCAGGCCAGCAGCGTGATCGGCGAGGCGCTTTGGCGCGCGCAGCCTTTGGCGCAGCCAGACAGATGCAGGCCGACGCCGTCGGCGCCGCCGATCTTTTGGGCGAGCGGCGCGAAATCCATGACATGCGCGCGGGTTTCGGCGACCGCCTGCGGACATTCGGGCGCGCCTGGACAGGCGATGACGGCGAGACGCTGGTCGTCGGCCGACGCGATGAGGTCGTGGCCTTGCGCGCGCAAGACGACATGTCGGGCGGCGTCCTCATCGGGCGCGATGATCAGAAGGGCGCGCCAAGGCGTGAGCCGAATTTCGCCGGTTCCCGCGCTTTGCGCAAATTCCGCGACCGCCGCGAGTTCGCTTGCGCGCCAGCGGCCGAATGGCGCCCCAACGCCCGCGTAGGCGATCGCGCCGCGGCGCTGCGCGCCAAAAATATGCACCCATCGCGCAGGCGCGGGCGTTTCATTGCAGGCGCGCATTGCGAGTCGCGCCGCGCGCGGCATCGCATCAGCGCCAAGCGCTTCGACCAACGTGCGGACGCGTCTGAAGGCATAAGCATGTTGCGCGCGCAACTCAACGAAGGCGCGCGCAAGATGCAGCGCTGCGTCGAGCGCTTCGTTGACGGAGACGAATACGGCGCGATCGGGAGCGCCGGCGATGCGAATCGCGGCATCTCCCTTCGCGGTCGCTTCGATCCGAATGTCGGCTTCGACATCGGCGAGCGACAGGGCGCCGCCATCGTCGAGAAGAAACAGAAATTTCGGCGGCAGCGCGCGCAGCCTCCAATCCCGCTGCAGCTCGATGGCGAGCTGCGCAGCCATGGCGTTGGCGTCGAAAGCGCCGGGCGCCAGTGCGGCGAGCGGCGACGCAATGACGTTTGTGACGCGCTCCGCGTCGGCATTGGGCGCCAGCATGCCGATCGCATCGAGTCGTCGAAGAGCTTCGGCGATCGTCGCCTCGCTGATCCCGCGCAACTGCAGTTGCGCGCGCTGCGAAAGATCGATCAGTCCATTGCCGCAGGCGTCCGCGATCCTTGCGATTTCGCGCGCCTGCGTGGCGGTCAGGCGCGCGCCGATCGCCTTGGCGCGGATCAGCAGACCGTCGCCGCTTGGCATCGGCGCGAAAGCTCCCGGGCACCAGCCCTTGATTTCAGGCCTCGGCTGCAAAACGCCCTCCCTCTTGGCGTTCGAATTGGCGTTCGACACCGCTTAAGGCGTCGCGCACGCTGTTGCGTCGCGTCTTCCAAAGACCGCGCGCCAGCGCTTCGCCGAAAACGCGCGCGATCGCCGCCAGCGCGCGAGGATTTTCCGCGCCAAGAAAATCGCGGATCGCATCATCGCCTAAGGTCGAGTCAAAAGCGAGGTCGAATTGCGCGTCGCTGACGAGGCCGCTTGTCGCGGCGAAGGCATAGAGATTGTCGATGGTCTCGGCGATCTCGCCGGCGCCGCGGTGGCCGTGGCGCATTTGTCCGTTGCGCCATTGCGGATTAGCGAGGCGCATGCGCAAAACGCGCGCGATCTCGTCTTTCAGCGGGCGCGCGCGCAATCGCTCGGGCCGGGTGGCGTCGAGATGCAAGAGATCGGCGTCGCCGCCGAGCAGGGCGTTGGCGGCGGCGAAGCCGCCCTCGAAATCGGCGAAGGCGGGTCCGATCAGCACGTCGACCTCGGCCATGTCCTGAACATGGATATGCGCGTCGGCTGCGGCGACGCGCGCGCTGAACGCCGCGACGGCTTCGTTGCTTTCGCCGCCGCGATCATAGGCGTGGCCGGCCGCGGAAAGATAGGCGCGGCCAAGATCGTCACGGTTTGACCACAGGCCACGCAACGCGCGATCGCTCACGCCGAGGCCGTATGTTCCATCGGCGGCGCCGAAGACGCGGCGCAGATCGTCAGCGTCTTTCAGCGGATTGAACTCAGCGTCTTCATCGAGCGGGGCGACGGCGCGCACCGCGTCGTCGAACAGCGCGATGAGGTTGGGGAACATGTCGCGAAACAGGCCGGAGACCTGCAGCGTCACGTCGACACGCGGAAAGTCGCGCCGCGCCTGCGGCAGAATTTCGAAGCCGATCACGCGCGCGCTTGCCGCATCCCAATGTGGCGCGACGCCGAGCAACGCGAGCGCCTGCGCGAAATCCTCGCCGCCGGTGCGGATCGTCGCGCTGCCCCAGAGATCGAGCATGATGCGGCGCGGAAATTCGCCATGCTGTTGCGCGTGACGCGTCATCACTTCCGCCGCGGAGCGACGGCCGATGTCGTAAGCCGTCTGCGTCGGCGCATGGCGCGGATCGATGCAATAGAGATTGCGGCCGGTAGGCAGAACGTCGGCGCGACCGCGCGACGGCGCGCCGGCTGGGCCGGGCTCGACGAAACGGCCGGCAAGGGCGGCGATCAGCGCTTTGCGTTCGGCGCGCGCGCAGGCTTCGCGCGCTGGATCGCTGTCGGATCGACCAAACACATGCAGTCCGTCGCCGATGCGCATCTCCTTCAGATCGCACATCCAGGCGTCGAGTCGCGTCAGGGTCTCGGCGATATCCGTCTCGCCCGAGACGCCGCACTCGGTTGCAAAACCGCCGCGCTCGGCTTCGTCGACGATCGCGCCGGCGATGAGCTGCGCGCGCCGTGCGTCGAGCGCGCTGGCGGTCGCATATTCGTCGAGCAGCGTTTCGATCTTCGCCGCCGCGTCGAAGAGTTCGGCGTTAACCAGCGGCGGCGTCAGATGACCGATCGTCACCGCGCCCGCGCGGCGCTTCGCCTGCGCGGCTTCGCCAGGATCGTTGACGATGAACGGATAGATCAGCGGCGTCGGTCCGAGCACGGCCTCCGGCGCGCAGGCGTCGGAGAGCATGACCGATTTACCGGGCAGCCATTCGAGCGTGCCATGCGCGCCGAGATGAATCAGCGCGTCGATCTTTCGCGCATGCCGCAGCCAGAGATAGAAGGCGACATAGGCGTGGCGCGGCGGGCGCTGAATATCGTGGTAGGTCTCGTAACGCTCGGCGCGCGCGCCTCGATCCGGCTGCAGAGCGACGACGAGCTTGCCGGCTTCAAGGCAGGAGAAGCGGAAGGCGCCGTCGACGGCCGCCGGATCGTCCTGCGGCGCGCCCCAAGCGTCGTTGACGCTCGTAACGAAGTCTGCGGGGAGCGCAGCGATCCAAGCGCGGTAATTGGCGAGAGGTATATCGATGGCGTGCGTGACGTCTTCGAGTGCGCGGATTACCCTCCCGTCGCAGACGGCGCGTGCTGCGCCAATGTCATATCCTTCGTCGATCAGCGCCGCGACGATCTCATGCACGCTTGCTTCTGCGTCAAGCCCGATAGCGTAGCCGCCGCGGCCGCGTCGGGCCGGATAGTCGGAGAGAATGAGCGCGAGGCTTTTTTCTTTATTGGGCTTGCGCCGCAGCCGCGCCCAGTTCAGAGCAAGATCGGCGACGAAATCGATGCGCGATTGTTCCGGCGCATGGCGCGTTTCGCTAAATTCGGCCGCGAGACGCAGCGGCGCTTCTTCCTTGAAGGAAATCGCGCGCGTGAAAATGCGTCCGTCAACTTCAGGCAGAACGACATTCATCGCGAGATCGGCGCTGTTCGCCCCGCGTGTCGAGGCAGCCCACGCCTCGCGCGAGGACGTCGCGAGAGCGACTTGCAGCACCGGCGCGTCGGCGAGGTCGAGAACGCTTCCCTTGTCGCGACGCGCCGAGAAGGCCGTCGCGTTGAGGATGACGTCTGGCGCGAAGGTCTGGAGCGCGCGGGATACAAAGGCTTCGCTCTCCGCCTCCTTCAGACTCGCGACATAGATCGCGTCCACCGCAAAGGAGCGCTCAGCTAGCGTATCGGCGAGCGCGACAATGGGCGCGGCGTCGTCGGCAAGGAACATCGCGCGATAGAAGACGATGGTCGCCCGCAGCGCGCCGCCGACGCGGCAAGCCGCCTCGAATCGTCCGGCGTTGGCGACCGGAGCGCTTTCGCGCCACTGCGTTGGATGGCCGGCGAGAGTTGATGCATAACCGAGGAAGGATCGGAGATTGTCGGGACCGCCGTCTTGAAAAAGTCGCCAGATTCGATTGAGCGTCTCTCCGTCGAGCGTTGAAGCCTGTTTCAGCCGCGTATCGTCATGGGCGTCGCCAGGGATGATCGCAAGCGAGATTGAATTCGCGCGCGCGAGCGCCTCGAGCTGCTCGACGCCATAGGTCCAATAATCCTTGCCGCCGAGCAGCCGCACGACGATTAGCCGCGCATGTCTCGCCACGGAGTCGAGATAAAGATCGACGGAATAGGGATGCCTCAACTGCGCGAGTGACGCGCAGCGCAGGCTCGGAAGGCTCGCGGCGCCTCGCTCATAGAGCCGCGTGATGAGGCGCAATTCGGAATCCGAGAAAGACAGAAAGACGATCTCCGCGGGCGATTGCCCAAGGTCGACGGCCGCGCCGGCGTCGTCGAGATTATGGAGATCGCGCGGGAGGAGATGCATCGCGCCTCACGGCTGCGCCAGCGTCGCGATGACGGCGTCGCGATCGAGGCCCTTTTCGCCGATGATCACGACGCGGCTCATGCGCTGCTCATCGGGCTTCCACGCGCGATCGAAGTGATGCTCGACGCGCGCGCCGACGCCTTGCACAAGCAGGCGCATAGGCTTGCCGACGACTTCAACGAAACCCTTGATCCGCAGCACGTCGTGCAGTCGCGCCGCTTCGGCCAGTCTTGCAACCAGCGCCGCCGGGTCCCTCACGGCGGAAAGCGACACGACGAAACTGTCGAAGTCGTCGTGATCGTGATCGGCTTCATCGTCGTGATGCGACGGACGATTAGCGAGATCATCCTCCGCCGCCGCGGAAAGGCCGAGCAGAACGATCGGATCGACTCTTCCGCCGCTGGCGCGCACGACTTTCGCCGCCTGGCGCGCGCCCTGCGTCAGACGGCTGGCGACTTCGCGCTCTTCGTCGGCGTCGAGAAGATCAGTCTTGTTGAGGATCACGAGATCGGCGCAGGCGAGTTGATCTTCGAACACCTCCTCGAGCGGATTGTCGTGATCGATCGTTTGCGTGTCTTCGCGCTCCTGCGCGATCGCGTCGAGATCGTCGGCGAAACGGCCCTCCGCCACCGCCTTGCCGTCGATGACGGCGATGACGCCGTCGACCGTGAGCTTGGAGCGGATCGCCGGCCAGTCAAACGCCTTTACGAGCGGCTTGGGCAGCGCCAGTCCCGACGTTTCGATGATGATGTGGTCGGGACGCCTCTCATGCGCGAGCAGCGCCTCGATCGCCGGAACGAAATCGTCGGCGACGGTGCAGCAGAGACACCCATTGGCGAGTTCGACGATGTTTTCCTCGGGGCAGTTTTCGACGCCGCAGGCGCGCAGGATTTCGCCGTCGACGCCGACGTCGCCGAATTCATTGATGACCAGCGCGAGGCGCCGATCCTTGGCGTTTTCCAGCACGTGACGAATGAGCGTCGTCTTTCCCGCGCCGAGAAAGCCGGTGACGATCGTTGCGGGAATCTTGGCGCCGCTCATCACGCCTCCTGTTCGCGCGACAAGAGTCGCCAGACGAGACCGACAAGCGCGCCAGCGAGCGCCCAGCTGATCGCCTGAACGGCGAGCGAGGAAGCCGCAAAGCGCGCGGCGAGTTCCGCCGGCGCCGTGCTTTCTGGCGTAGCGGGCTGCGGCGCGAAGAACTGCGGGGCGACGATCAACGCGATTCCGGCGATCTTCGCCGCCGTCGGGTCGAGCCGTAGGAGAGCGAAGAGCCCGGCGCCGGTCGAAACCGCCGTCGCAATCCACCAGATTTGACGCGCGGTAAGATCGGTTTCCGCCATGCCGGGAAGCTGCGGCGCGAGGCCGAGAGCCGTCGCAAGTCCCGTCGCCGCGAATGCGCAGGCGCCCCATAGAGCGGCGCGTCGCGGCGTTATGACGTCGCCGGAGAAGAGCATCGCGGCGAGCAGAATGAGCGCGTAGCCGATCGAGACCGCGATCGTCGCGACGCTGGTCGCCGCCGTGCGGCTCAAGCCGGACAGCGCCGCGCCCGCCTCGGCGCCCTCATGCGCATGCTGCGCCGTCTCATAGACCTCGGCGGCGAGGATGAGCGGCGTCGTGGTGAAGTGCTGCAGGGCGGCGACCGCAAGCCCGGCGACAAGGCCGGCGATGACGCCGGTCGTCAATATGCGCGCGATCAAGCGCGTCGCGGCCTAGTGGCAGGGGAAGGAGAGCGCGTGGCGCGTGTCATGCGCCGCGTCATGCACGCTTTCGGGATAGGCGAAGCCCGCAAGCCAAACGAGACCAAAGCCGAGAATGAGCGCGACGGCGGCGGCTTTGAGCGCCTCGGCCTTGGCGGGCGCGAGAGCGGCGGAATGGGCGAATGATTTGGCGTTCATATCGGTCTCCCTGCCGCCCCACCGGCGGCGATGCGATGCGCGCGGCGATCGGAAAAGATCGCCAAGACGGCAGGTCTCCTGGCTCCCGGCTCGTCGGACCGCGCCGCCTTCCCAAGCTTGAGGCTCAGTGGCCGATGGCGCGAACCTTGCCGGCTACAGTTGCGGGGGCAGCCGCGGATAGGGGTCAAAAAGCCCGCGCCGCGTTCCCTTTTCACTTCTTGCGAAGGACCGTCCCGACTAGTCATATGCGCGGCTCATGTTTCCGTCAAACCGACGAAGGAGCGCCCCGTGGCCGGGACGAATGAAGACGACGAGGCGCGCCGCCATCGTCTCAAGATGGAGAAACGCAAGTCGGTTCAGGACGCGGAGGTCGCCGGCAAGACCATCGCCCGCAAGGGCCTGCTGATGGTCCACACCGGCGCCGGCAAGGGCAAGTCGACTGCGGCCTTCGGCCTAGCGCTGCGGGCGCTCGGCCATGGCTGGAAGATCGGGGTCGTCCAGTTCGGCAAGGGCCAGTGGCGCACCGGGGAGCGAGATATGCTCGAAAAGCTTGGCCGGGAGTTCGGTCAAGTCTCATGGCACACGCTCGGCGAAGGCTTCACTTGGGAGACCAAGGACCGCGCCCGCGATGAGGCGGCGGCGCGCCGCGCCTGGAACAAGGCGCAAGAACTGATGGATGACCCTGAGGTTCGCCTGCTCGTGCTCGACGAACTGAACATTTCGCTGCGCTATGAGCATCTGCCGCTCGACGAAGTGCTGGCCGCGTTCGCCGCGCGGCGGGACGACCTCAATGTCGTCGTCACCGGGCGCAACGCCAAGCCGGAGCTCATCGCGGCGGCCGATCTCGTCACCGAAATGACGCTGGTCAAGCATCACTTCGCGGCGGGGGTCAAGGCGCAGGAGGGAATTGAATTCTAACTTCCTGCGCTGGCAGGTCGCCGGCCTGTCGCTCTTGGCGCCGGCTTACGTAGCGAATAGCTTACGTAGCGAATACGTTTCTCGGGCAGGCGGATGCGTAGTCGCCGCCAAAGTCTCGAAATCCTCTGGACCGAAACGCTCGATGGACATTTACGACGCGCTCCGCTTTTCCGCCGCGAGAATATCCAACGAATTGTTTTCGGCAGGCTCGATTTTTTCGGTCTATTCGCTGGCGACGACCTTTGTCATCGCCGTTTGCGCCCTGGCCTATCGGGGCAAGCGGCGCCGGGGACGCGTAAATCTTCGGGCCATCGCCCGCGCCGTCTTCGACAAGAGATTCCTGCTGACGAAATCCTTCGCCGCGGACGTCAATCTTTTCGTGCTCAGCGTCGTTCTGATGCCGGTCGTGGTCGGCGCCCTGGTCATCTCGACGACCGCCGTCGGCATGGTCGTCAGCGGCGCGTTGAACGCTTTGTTTGGCGCGCGCGCGCCGGTCGGCTGCTGCGACCTGTCGATCAAAATCCTTTCGACCGTCGTGCTGTTTCTGGCCTATGAGATCGGCTATTGGGTCGATCATTATCTCAAGCATCGGATCGCGTTTTTGTGGGAATTCCACAAGGTGCATCACACGGCGGAGATCCTCACGCCGGTGACGAATTTTCGCAATCATCCGATCGACAACATATTTTTCGGCTACATGCTGGCGATCTTCATCGGCTCGGCGTCAGGCGCATTGGCCTGGACGTTCGGGCGGACCACGGAATCATTTACTGTCGACGGGAAGAACATTCTGTTCCTTTTCTTCCTTTGGACGATCGGACATCTTCAGCATTCGCAGTTCTGGATCCCCTTTCGCGGCGTCCTTGGACATATCGTCCTGAGCCCCGCGCATCATCAGATCCATCACTCGACCGACCCCAAGCATTTCAATCGCAACTTCGGCAGCGTCCTCGCCGTCTGGGATTGGATGTTCGGATCGCTCGAAATGCCCTCGACGAACAACCCGCGTCTCAAATATGGCGTCGAGGAAGAGGGCGTGGACCCGCATTCCTCGTTCGGCATATTGGCGATCCCAATCGTCAGGTCCGCTCAGGCGCTTTGGCGCGCGCCGGTCGATGCTTGGAATGCGCTGGCGGAGCGCATGGAGCAGCGCCGACAGGGCTCGAAGAGCGCCGGCCTGTCTTGAGCCGGATTCGCGCCGATCTGCTGCTCGCGCTGGCCGCCGTTATTTGGGGCGCGGCGTTCATCGCGCAGAAAAACGGCGGCGAACTCATGGGGCCGATCAGCTTTGTCGGCGTGCGCTTTCTGCTGTTCTGGCTCGCGCTGACGCCGCTCGCGCTCTACGAAGGCGCTCAGAGTCGAGCGCCCCTGAAAAAGGCCGATCGGTCCCTCGCCGGCCTGATCGGGATTTGCGTCTTCGGCGCCGCCGCTCTGCAGCAGATGGGCCTTGCCACGACGAGCCGTTTTCGCAGGGGGGACTGCGCGCGGCGCTGCCGTCGATCCTCTATGCGGGGCTTTGCTCCGGGGGCGTCGCCTTCACGCTTCAGATCGGAGCGCTCAAATATACGCCTGCGGCCGAAGCCGCGCTGATCGTGTCGCTGGAAAGCGTTTTCGCGGCCATATCGGGCGCCGTCCTGCTGTCCGAGCGCCTGACGGGTTCCGCGATCCTCGGCGGCGTTTTGATTTTGCTCGGGTCGTCCTGGTCGAAAGCGGACCGGCGGTGCAAAATATCCGTCTGCCGCAGTTTTGGCTTTGGCTGAACTTGGATCACGCTGCGTTCGGGCGTAATCGCGCCACCGCCGATAACGCGATCGATTCTAATGATTTAGGGCGCGCACTTGCGCCGCAATATCGAAATTGGTTGGCCCAGGTCCGGGGCCAGGCGCATTAACGGCGCGAAGCAGCAGCCCAAAAAAGCGGAAGCCGACGCTCGATCTTGTCGAGAACGTCGGCTCCAAAATGATCTGCGCCGTCGCCGGGCCGATCACCCTCCCTAACAGACAAGCGCCGGGAGCTTGCGCGCCCGGCAAGTCTTTCGGCAGGGGTATTTATTACTGGATCATGCGGGCGGTGGAGCCAACGCCTTCGCCTTGCATTCCATTGCGGTTGCCCGTGCCATTGGTTCCTTCGGGAGAGATCCAGTCCGGAACCCAGGTCAGAGCGACGACAACGAAAGCGACGAAAGCGGCGATCCAAATCAGCATCTTGCCGATATCGCCAGAGCTGTGAACGTTGACGGCCATGCGTTTTCCCCCTGTTCTTTATTTTGCGTGAATGCTTGCCGCATCACAGGGAGCCTAGCTCGTTTCAAAGCGGATGGCAATGCGGAGATGTCTTAACCCGTCATCCTCACCCCCTCCGAGAGACCGGAAGGGTCATAAGAGCCCATAACGGCTGGGACAGCCTTCAATGCGTAATCGACCCTCCAGGGCTAGTGGCGCAACATTGGGCACGGTAGCTCACAACAGGAATCGGATTTTTGTAATAATTGATGATTTTGTTAGCTAGCCAGCGGTGATCATCGGTATTGCTAAAGTTCTTGATGACGTTAGTGGTGTTGCCGCCACCCCACAAAATGGCGAACACGTTGCCAGCCGCCGCTTTTGTCAATTTGCTATTGTCTTTGCCCCAATTATAATTGTTGGGCTTGCCTTGGTACGCCAGGAGGTAGTTTTTGTAGTTTGATCCAGGTTGGCATCCATAGGCTGACATGCCGGCGACCTTGGGGTCGGCGCTACACTTTGGCAGGTAGTTGCCCACAGCGCTATTCGTGGAAGCTCCAGCTCCCGCGATAAGGTTGCTTAAGTCTGCTTTCAAATTGCCGTCCCCGAAGAAATATACCGGGGCCGTGCTAAACACATAGTTTCCAGGCACAGGCTTTCCAGTTTCAGGATTAACCCAAATTTCCGGCGCTGCTTCGCCAACATAGGGAAGATGAGAACCAGGAATCTGCCATATCATCACAGGGATGTTGTTGAAGTTTTTGCTGATTTGTGCGACGCCCGACAGGTAGTTGTCCCACGATCGCGCATTATAGAGCGTCGCCTGATTAGGCGAGGCGCTGTCGTCTGTTTCATAACGGTCGAAAACAAAAAAGTCGGGAACATAATTACGACCGAGAGGGCCGGTGGTTATAGAACTTCGCGCATTTGTTTGCAGCCAGCTTGACACCGGCGTTGAATAGTTGCGCATGATTTCGGAATCGGTCAGCTCCGTGTTCAGCCACCAACCGCCGCCGCCGCCGCTGACTGACCACATATTCTCTTGCCAGCCGAATGTAACATTTCCGATTGGCGAGAATGTGCGAATTAGCCAATTATTGGCTTCGATCCAACCCTCAAAGCCAGCGGGGAAATTTGGCCTATTATATATTCTCTTATTGTAAGTTGGGTTAGCAACGCAGCTATTGAACCAAGTCCCAGCTTGACTATAAGTATTGCCTGTGCCGCCAATCAAGTTGTTGGTCGCCACATTCCAATAGGCATCTTTTTGGTCATAGAAACTATAAGCTGGATATCCGTCGGCGAGCATCTCCTCCAATATTTTAACTGGGGCGCCGACGTAGGTTTTGTTACAGTATTTCGGTCCGCCCTGGCCAGGACATTGCCCGCCGAATGTATTCGGTTCATATACGTTGCGATATGACCGAGTTTGTGTCAGAAAACATAACGCTTGATCAGCGGCTGTTCTAATCGAATTTGCCGGAAGCGCGCGATTCGCATCGCCGATCGCATTCACTTGCTGAATCTGTCCCAGCAAATCAGGGTTCAAGATCAATGAACCATAGTAATTGGTGCTATTATATGTGACTGGCCTGTCATTTAACGCGATTGCGCCTGCGGCGAGGGTAATAAAATGCCGTCCCATAAGATAGCTGCCGCCACTGACTGGGTCAGGCGTTGACACATTCGTGAAATCGGCAAAAGCCGCCCCCCCGCTCATTTGAGCCGTATATTCCACGATCGCGACGCGCATCGGATGATTATTAATTGCGCTAAGCGTGGTTAAGTCGTTTGTCATTCTCAATGCGTTGGTAGGCGGGTCGATGATCCCGGGGTCTCCGTTGCCGTTTACCCCTTCATATTTGAAGACGACATCGACCGGACTGCCCCCAAAGTCATCATTTCCACCGCGCGACGTGGCGGTAGGCGGCGTAACATTCGGCCCGCCGATTGCGCCCATCGCCAAGTAAGCGGGCCAGCCTCGAACCGTGCCCCCGGTTAAAAGTCCCTTTTGAAGGGAAAACGCAGGAGGCAAGAATCTCAAATATTCGACCGCATCTGATGAAGATCCCCCGCCATAGGCGCTTATAACCGACATTCGCCGGATGAGGCTTCGTCCTAGGCTTATACTGCTCCCGCTCAAGGTGTTCTGCAAGCCCATCGTTGCGGTCGGGCTCCGGAGCGGGGCTGCCGGGCGGCTCTTGACGGGCCGG
>Ga0233425_10000847_pt1 | contig 74106 bp, 92 predicted proteins | sample Watercolumn_Towu_2_FD_181712 | JGI IMG/M metagenome (GOLD analysis project Ga0233425, IMG submission 181712) | Freshwater microbial communities from Lake Towuti, South Sulawesi, Indonesia - Watercolumn_Towuti2014_140_MG | ecosystem: Environmental > Aquatic > Freshwater > Lake | place... | reverse complement strand
ATATGGCCCCAATTCCCTTGCTGAACATCAGCGCATCAATCCTTGGATGATCTTTTTTCGCCAGTTTCGCAACTTAGTGGTGTATATTTTGTTGGGAGCTACGCTTCTTTCCTTCATCGTGAGGGAATATCTTGATGCATATGTGATTCTTTCTATTTTATTCTTCAATGCCATTTTAGGATTCTTTCAGGAGTATAAAGCAGAACGGGCAGTGGAGTTATTACGGAAACTCACTACCTTGAAAACGAAAGTGATCCGCCATGGCCAGACGCTTTTCATTCCTTCTGCTGAGCTGGTGCCTGGAGATATTGTGGTGCTGGAAGCGGGAGACAAGGTCAATGCTGATATGCGGGTTTTACAAGCAAATAACTTGCAGACGGATGAGGCCGCACTAACGGGAGAAAGTTTGCCGTGCAGCAAAGTGGTACCTGCGTTGAAAGGCACTGTTGACTTAGCTGAACGAAAGAACATGCTGTTTTCCGGAACGTCGGTTGTGCGAGGAACGGGGATGGCTGTTGTTGTTGCGACGGGCATGAAGACGGAATTAGGAAAGATTGCGTTGATGGTACAATCTGTTGAAGAAGGGGAAACGCCTTTGCAACAAAAACTTGGGCAGGTTGGGAAATTCCTTGGTTATTTGGTGATGGGCATTTGTGCAGTGGTGTTTGTGATAGGATTGTGGAGAACGTTGCCTTTAGTGGAAACCTTGCTGACAGCGACGAGTTTAGCGGTAGCTGCTATTCCTGAAGGGTTGCCTGCTGTTGTGACGATTTGTTTAGCGTTAAGTGTGCAACGCATGATCAAGAGAAATGCCTTAGTTAAGAAATTGAAAAGCATTGAAACACTAGGGAGCATTACTGTTATTTGTTCTGACAAGACGGGGACACTCACGAAGAATGAGATGACCGTCAAAAAGATGTATGTCAATCAAAAGGTCTATGAGGTGACAGGGGATGGGTATAATAAAGAAGGCGTGTTTTTACGTGAAGGAAAGAAGACAGATGCGGATTCGTTTTTGGTGTTGTTAGATATTGCTGCTTCGTGTAATAATGCCACTGAAGAGACGGGGGACCCAACGGAACGAGCGTTGTTGTTTGCCAGTTTGAAGGGAGGAGTGACGAAGAGAGCACGTCAAGGAGAGATTCCTTTCGATTCTGATACGAAATTTATGGCCACGACGCACGGAGAGGTGATGTATTACAAGGGAGCTCCTGAAGTGATTTTGGAGATGTGCGATTCGATTCATGTGGATGGGAAAACACGAAGGATTTTGGATAAAGACCGGACGATGATTGAACAGATTAACAAACAGATGGCAGATGAGGCGTTGCGAGTACTTGCCATGGCGTACAAGAAGAAAAATCAGATGTTCTTTGTGGGTTTGATGGGGATGATTGATCCACCAAAAGAAGGCGTGAAAGAAGCGCTGGAATTATGCGAACAAGCTGGTATTCGTGCGTTGATGATTACGGGAGACCATCCGTTGACGGCTGCTGCTATTGCGCGACAGGTTGGTTTGAAGGGAGAGGTGATGACTGGCAAGGAATTAGACGAATTAGATGATGATCACTTACGAGAATATGTGAGAACACGATCGATCTTTGCGAGAACCACGTCGGAACATAAAGTAAGGATTTTAAGTGCGTTGCAACGCAATGGCGAAATTGTTGCGATGACCGGAGATGGGGTGAATGATGCACCTGCAGTGAAGAAGGCCGATGTGGGCGTTGCGATGTCACAAAAAGGAACGGATGTGACGAGAGACACGGCTGACATGGTGTTGGTGGATGATAATTTTTCCAGCATTGTGGCTGCGATTGAACAAGGACGAGTAGTGTATGATAACATCAAAAAGTTTGTGAATTATTTGTTGAGCGCGAATGCAGCTGAAGTCGGCGTTATTTTAGTTGCGATGTTGGCTGGACTTCCTTTACCGTTGCTGCCGTTACAGATTTTATGGGTAAACTTGATGACGGACAGTTGGCCTGCTCTTGCATTAGGTGTAGATAAAGCAGAAGGGGATGTGATGAAGAGAGCGCCCCGTTCTCCCCGTGAAAGCATTTTCAAGAGTTTAAGCGGATCTTTTATCTTCACGGGCGTGATGGGGACCGTCGTTATTTTAGGAATGTTTGAATGGGCAGAAGACTTATTTAATATCGATACGGCCAGAACCGTGGCATTAACGACGATGATTTTGTTTGAGTTGTTTAGAGCATACAGTTGTAAGAATACCCAGCCTTTTGGGGCGTTGTTCAATAACTTCTGGCTGAATGTTGCTGCTTTAGTTTCGCTAGGACTACATTTGGTGTTATTGTATACTCCTTTAAGTGTTGCTTTCCATGTGGTTCCTTTAGGATTTGATTTGTGGTGGAAGATTATTTTGATTAGTAGTTCCGGATTCTTTGTGTTGGAGTTCTGGAAGATACTTACGGTTAAGAAAGAACGACGAGAGATGGCGTTTTAAGATAGATATAAAACTGTCCTAATTTACCTTAATCTCTTTTAAAAGAAATATACTTACTCTTCTCTTGATGATGTTTTACCATATTTACCGTGATATTCTTTTTTGAGATCGTCTAAGAATACCTGCATTTGCATAATAATAAATTCGGTTGGTACGCTCTTGATGATTGTTGTTGGTTGAAATTCTATGATTCCATCTCTACGACTGATCACTCTAAATCCATATCCGAAAGAGCCCACTTCTTCATTTCCGTGGTTCAACATCTTTTTTCCAACCCAATAATTCTAGAAGCCAATCTACATCGCCTTCTTTCACTTCAGTTTTTGGTAGGCCTTTTTTGATGAGCTTTTCCCATTCCTTTGAAAGAAACTTTTGTTTCATTGTATGAGGTGATACTCTTCTCTTTATATCTTTTATGTGTGTACTCCTGAGTTTCACAAAATCTTTTCATAACTTTCGGAGAATTTTCGGATTTAATCAAATAGAAAATATTAAAACCCTCCTTTTTTCCATTAATGTATGAGCCGTTATAGCAGGCAGGAACTGTTTGAAGCCATAGGGAAAAAAGGGCAACAGAAGATTAGACAGGCCACCATAGCGATTGTTGGTGTTGGTGCTTTAGGAAGCGTGAGTGCTGAATTGCTTTGTCGTGCTGGTGTGAAGAAACTAATTTTATTGGATAGAGACTTCGTGGAAGAAAGCAATTTACAGCGACAATTGTTGTTTGAAGAAGCAGATGTGGGAAAAGCGAAGGCATTAGCTGCGAAAGCCCATCTTCAGAAGATTAATGTTGGTGTTGAGATTGAAGCGTTTGTTGTTGATGTGAATTTTAGAAATGTTGACGTGTTAAAGGAAGCAGATATCATCATTGATGGAACTGATAATCTGGAAACACGATTCTTGCTGAATGAATTTTCGTTGAAGACCAAGAAACCGTGGGTGTATGGGGGAGCGGTGCAAGATCGCGGATTTGTGATCGGATTTACCGGTAGAAGTCCGTGCCTTCATTGTGTGTTGCCGAAAGCACAGGGTGTCGGAACGTGTGATACGGTTGGTGTCTTAAATACTACTACGACTTTAATCGCCAGCTTACAAGTGAATGAATGTTTGAAATTAATTCTAGGAACATCTGTTGGAGACGTGATGCATGTTAAATTGATGGATAACAAGTTTGATGTGTTAAAAGTAAAAAAGAATTCTTCATGTAAAGTTTGTCAAGGACAGTATGACTATTTAGAAGGAAGGAAAGGACAAGAGATTATTCGTTTCTGTCGAACAGGATCTTTTCAATTGATGACTACAAAAAGACTTGATCTGAAATCATTGAAACAGGAATTAGGAAAGAGTGGAACGGTAGAAGATTTAGGATTTTGCCTTGTTTTTAAGAACATGAAGATCTTTCCAGACAGAGTGTTAATACCTGCGAAAACAGAAACAGAGGCTAAATTACTATATAACAAAAATTTTGGCTAACGATAGGTTTTTATGGCTTGTGTTGCTTGTTCTTGTTATGGCGATCTCGGTGTTTATAGAACGACGGAATGAGAAACTTACTTTAAAGGGTAAGATGAAGATTCAGGAATTGTTAGAAAAGATAAAAGCAAATCCTGTCGAGTCTGTGGTTTCTTTGAATGGTGAAATCGTGACTGAAGATGCTGTTGCGAAGGATGGAGACCAGGTAGAGATCTTTTCTGTTGTTTCTGGTGGATAAAATGAGCTGTAATAACTGTGTTGACCATTCTGTGTATGTGACGTTGCACCATGAGAAATTGTGCAAAAATTGTTTTATCAAGTATTTTGAGAGAAAAGTCCATAAGACGATGCTCAAATACAAGATGATTCAGAAAGGTGAGAAGATTGGCGTGGGATTATCTGGCGGGAAGGATAGCGTTAGCTGCTTATATTTGTTAAAAAAGTTTACGGGGAAACAGGGGAATGAGATTGTTGCTATTGCGGTTGATGAAGGTATTCATGGATATCGCGATAAGACTCTTGTAGAAGCCAAAGCGTTTTGCAAAGAACAGAAGATTCCTTTAGAGATTACGTCATATAAGAAAGAATTTGGTTTTACCCTAGACGAGTATTTGAGAAAGCATAAAGTGAATCCTTGCGGGGTGTGTGGGGTGTTGAGACGGTATGTGTTGAACAAGGCAGCTCGACGATTGAAGGTCGATAAACTAGCAACAGGACATAACTTAGATGATGAAGCACAAAGCATTTTGATGAATCAATTGAAAGGAAATATTGGATTATCTGCCAAATTAGGACCAATTACTGGTGTGCTGATGCATGACAAGTTTATTCCACGGTTGAAACCGTTGTATTTCATGACTGAAAAAGAAACGACGATTTATTCCAAAGTCAAGGGATTCCACGTGAGTTACAACGTTTGTCCTAACTTCGGAGAGAACTTCAGAGAGCAGGTGGGAAGCAATTTAAATCAATTAGAAATGAAATTTCCTGGAACGAAACAGGGCATGGTGAATTCGTTCTTAGATATTTTGCCTGAACTGAGAAAGCGCTTTTCGAAAGGACAGATTGGCGTTTGTCAGGAATGCGGTGAACCTGCTTCCAAGAAACTCTGTCGGGTTTGTAGCATCTTACAGTAAGTATCTCAATTAACTAAACATATTAAACAAGCCCTTCTTCTCTTTAGGTTGTTCTTGCGGCTGAGTGGGTGGTTCGTAGTGTTTGAATTTTGGTTCAAGTTCCTGATACGAAGGTTCTTGGTATGATGATTCTCGATACACTGGAGAAGACTCTTCCTGCCGGTACGATGAGTTGGAATAGGTGTAATCCCGATAGCGCTGTTCTTTATGCCTTCCACGAGACCAAGAATCAGGTTCTCGCCAACCTGGCGGTTCTTCAGAGGATGTCCATCGCTCTCGTGGCGGACGTTCCCGTTCGGAGCGCTCTTTCTTTTGAGGAATATCGTAGATGTAATAATCTCCCGAACTTCCGTGCTTGACTTTGATGTTGGTTTTTGGACGGGTAGATTCCACTTCGGTCGCCATCTTTTGTTTGAACATGGAAACATGGTCGTCATCGCTGCGAGGATGGTGAGCAGACACTACTTTGCTTCCCGGCGTGTAGAATCTGTTGGTATGGCGACGCCAGTTTCTGATGTACAGAAACAGGGCTATCAATAAGACTGCCGCGATGATTGCTAAAATGATTATCATGATTTCCTCTTTTGTTAGGCTATCTTCTGTAATCACTATGTCTTCAAATACTTTGTCATTGACGGTGATATCATAGGTTCCCGGGACAATCCCTTTGGTAAGGTCTAGCGTTGATGTTTCTGCAGGGTTGATGGCAGATTCCTGAACCAAGGTAAAGACCTGGTCTAAACCCGTGTATTCTACTTTCACGGGGCCAACAAAGCGAATATTACCTCTATTGGTGATAAACAGGGTTTGATTGTCGATAAGATAGTCTAAGATGATTTTTTCTTCCACAAAGAGAGGGATATCTTCTTTCTTCCCTAAGGCGAAGAGATGAACGTTCCATGTTCCAGGCAATGCTTGTTCTTCTAAGTGCACTTCGTAGGGAGCATTGGAACGGATGGTGTTGGAAAAGACTTCCTTTCCTTTAGGATTGGTGATAACCACGCCAATGTCGGTGTCGATGACTGCTCCTGCCTGATCCTTGAGCACAGGTGTGATGGTGATCGTTGTTCCTGGCTGATATGCTTCTTGGGCAGTTACTAATTCCAGATCATTTGATTGGGGATCGATGATGATGGATACTTCCGCAGAACCTCGATTGCCAAATTCATCTTCAATAGAGATGATGACTTGATGCGTTCCTGATGACATCGTGGCTGGGATCTCCAAGGTTTTTGAAAATTTACCGTTAGAGACGGTTGCTTGACTTTCTGTTTCTCCCAAGGTGATGGTTGCCGTTCCTGTTTTTAGAGGTTGATCTAGAATCGTTGCTTCTCCGGTTATTTTTGTTTTCTTTCCTGGAATGTAATGCAATTTATCTGATTCTGCAAACACCAAAATATTTCCGATGATGGCAAAGGTTGCTGCCTGGAATGTTTTTACGTTACCGTAGACATCTTGTATTTGCACGTCGATCGTGTATTGACCAGCTGGATTTTCTTTTGTCAGGTAGGTGTATTTCAGTTGACCATTCTTGATTTGAACTGTATCGACGAAAATATCAGTGCCTGCTTGCTTGAAGTAGATGGTTGCAACTCCGTTGAGTGGTGTGCCGTCTAATTTCGTTAACGAGCCGGTTAACAAGACAGGATCGCCCAATTTTATTTCTTCTTTGTTCAAGGTGAATGTTGCTGTGAGATCTTTTGAAATGGTGAACGATGGAGAGGTTGCCTGTTCGAGGATTTTTCCTGAAGAGTCTACGATTGCCTTGATGACGCAGGTTCCTTCAGCGTAACTCGGAATTAACAGGGTTTCTGCAAAGTCTTTTTTGGTGTTTTGCTTTAAGGAAAGGGATTTGACGAGAAGCTGCTGGTCTGTTGCACAGCTTAAGACAAACTTGAGATTGGCCACAATATCCTGAGTAGGGATGATATACCCTGACATGACTGCGCTATCACCTATGTTTAGGGTGGATTTACCTGGTCCTTGGAGGGACATTTCTGCTGAGATAGACGGGAGAACCAGCAGGACATTCAGGATAACGAGGAAAAATAAAACCTCTCTTTGCATACCTACCTATAGTATTCTTGTTTTATATACCTATCTATGCTTCACCAAGAATATACGGCCTTATTCCACAGGGCAGCGGCACCATACATTCCGCCTTCCGCGTAATATAATAATCGCAGATACGATATCTTAGGGTGTGGGTGGAATCGATCTGTATGCCAACCCCCTAGAGTGCCTACCAGCAAAGCCAGCGCTTTCGTCGCGTAGAGCGTCTCTGGTACACCCCAGTGCTGCATCATATACTCCATGAGGGGATTACCTTCTATCGCACTGGTTGTTCGCAAGTTCCACTCGGTCGTAACATTATCTAAGACTGAACCTGTTATCGCGATGCTCAAGGGAAGGATAAAACCTTTCTTCTTGGTGGATTTTTGCGGTTCTACCAAAACTTCCAGAGAAGAACATTCTACATCCTGATCTATCATATCTTCTTGTTTTATCCCTTCTTTATAAATTTACATAGAACATCATAGTAATAAAAAAGAAAAAGGAGATTATTTCTCCCTTTCCAATTCTTTGATTCGTTCGGCGACTCCTTTGGTTTCCTTTTCGAGAGAATCCTTGTATTCTCGTAACATCTCTACTTTTTCCTCTCTTGTTAGGAATCCTCGGGAACCGCTTTCACAACATCCGTATCCCATAGTTGTTACCTCCTTAGGTTGTTATATCGGATATGCGATACCTGTATATAAATATATCGGTTATACGATATAAGAAAACCATATATAGGACGTCCGATATTCTAGGATGATGGGCAACTGCTGTGACATGAAGGGATTTCTGAGTTTTCTTGTGTTGAGATTGATTAGCAAGAAACCCATGTCGGGAGAAGATTTGCGACAAGAATTAGAGAAACGAAAAGGAACGAAGCCTAGCGCGGGAACGATCTATCCCGTGTTGAAGTCCTTAAAGGGCGAGGGATGGATTGAGGAGGTAGGCGACGGACAGAAAGAGAAGAAATATCGCCTGACTAGCGCAGGACAGAAGGCGTTGAAGGTTGCTAATCAACGATTTGTTCAGATGTTCTATGACGTAAAGGAAGAGTTTGATCGTTGTACGTAGTATTGTTACCTCTTTTAAGTAATTACTATCGAAAGGTTTAAAAAGGGTTTCTGACCCTTTTAAGCATGACTAAATACCGTCATTCTGATAAACTGCATCGAGAGCAAAGAGCGGAAATTGCTTACCTTCTTAACGCAGGAGTTCCTCGAAGAAATTTAGCTGCTTTGTATGGGGTAAGTGTTGCTACGGTGGCAGTGATTAATCGACAAAGAAAAAAGCGATTATCAGAAGATATTGCTCAAACACCTGAGAGCAAATTCTTGTACGCTCAGCGCCTCTATGGCAATGAATCCCTTAGTGACATAGGACGAAATGCTCTTGAAGAGAATGTGTTTAGACCCCTTGCTATACAAGTAGCATCTAAATCTCCACCAGATGAACCTTCGTGGAGACTGCTCTGTTCTATTTTCGGTGAAGAAAGAGAAGCTAGAAAAGCCTATCGAGAGGCCTATCATCAACGATGTTTAGACTATGGATTTGCCCTATTACGTTATGGTGCACGACGAGGTGTCATTTATCCAACTCGAGAAGACGCACAAAAAGGATTAGCAAGCATTATTGATGAACTCGAAGCAGTGAGTTTACGACCGGAAGAAAGACAACACCGTGATGGACTACAAGCAAGAATTACTGAAGTGCTTGGAACCCTTACATATAGAGAAAGAGAGGCGATTAAGTTGCGGCACGGATTTTGTGATAGAGATACACATACCTCTACTTTGGAAGATGTAGCGAGAATTTTCCAAGTTACTCGGGAACGAGTTAGACAGATTGAAGCAAAAGCAATCAGAAAGTTACGACACCCTGTAAGAGCTCGACAGTTAGCTTCTTATGCAGAATTAGAAGACCAGTTTCCTCCTGAGACACCGTCTACAGAACCTAGAGACATCCCTCTTCGTGATTTCGAATTGAGTGTAAGAGCAAGAAATGTTCTCTCTAGAGCGCGTATAACTACGTTAGGCGATCTTGCGAATCATACTGAGGCGTCTCTTTTAGTTTACCGTCATTTTGGAGAGACTAGCCTAGAGGAATTACGTGAACATCTCCGTCGTCATGGCTTGGATTTTAAGAAAGAATAACTCTTTTTGGTATAATAATCTTTAAATAGCTTCTCTGGGTGGGTAGATCTATGGAATCGAGGAAGCCTCGTGTCAAGTCACAAATAAGTGATTATGCGTTAAAACATAGCGCAGCCCATGTTCTTGCAAGTGCTGTTCAGGCTCTCTATCCTAAGGTTGAGTTAGCTATTGGACCACCTTTAGATGAAGGATTCTATTATGATTTTGGCAATATTACGGTGAGTGCTGATGACTTGCCGAAGATTGAACAGAAGATGAGAGAGATTATCAACAAGAATACTCCTTTTACTGAGAAAGAAGTGGTAAAAAATGAGAAAAAAGATTGTAGTAAATGATAAAATGCAAACCGGTTATGCTTATTGGTTAACCGAGCCCATGGGCAAAAATTTTCATGCAGAATTTAAACCCGAATTAACGCCTCAGCAAATGTTGGAATTAGGCGTGTTTGGTGGTAGATATTTAAGAGATTGTCAAAAAGAATTTCCCAAAGCGTGGTTTAAACGTGCTAAACTACTGCCTATGGGCATTAAAGGTCACAACAAGACTTTGAATTTTTTTAAGGTTGACGCATCTAGTAGTTTAAAAATTTGGCAAAAAAATGATTGGCTCCACCCGCAAGATCCCAGAGGTTGGTTTCAGTGGTATTGTCGCTATTATTTGGGCAGGAGGAGCGAAGATGATCAGAGACAAATTAAACGTTGGAAAGCTATAAGCCGACATGTGGCTCAAATTAAAAAACATTGCAAGCCAAAATGTTTAACCTGTCGTCCCAGACAAAGACAAGCCTTGCTTCACTGGGCGATTGATGCCAGGAAAATATAACTATGCCAAAATCCGAAGATCCAAGGCTAAATGCGTATATGCAAGAGATTGCAAGAGAATTGCCGGGTTTATTTGATCAAGAGAGAGTTAAGTTGTCGAAGCTTGCACATGATTTTTAAAGGCACATCAATATTTAAGTAAACTAACGGAACAAAGACAATTATCTCAAGATTTTAATACCCAACAGATGATGGCTTATTTTTCTGCTCAAGTTAATGCTCTTAGTAAACTGTCAGGAGATGAACGTAGCAAACGGGAAGTTGTATTTTTAGGTGCTCAGGCTTGTATCATTACATTGAAATAATTGTTGGATAGTAACTTAATAACAGCGCAGACTCCGTTGAAAAAGGTTTTAGAAATAATTGACGATAAACTTACCGAGTATGCTGAGGTCTCAGGTGAGTTGGAAAAATAAGCAGTTTATTTGGTGAATTGACCCGTTAGAACTAACCCCGCTCGATAGTGACCGGCGGTTTGTCGGAGATTCTATAAACGACTCCACCAACTTCTCTAACTTCATTGGTAATTCTTTGGGATACGTGTTTTAAAAAGTCATAAGGCAGTTCGGCAAAGCGGGCCGTAAAACCATTGACGCTCCAAACCGCCCAGAGGGCCACAATATAGCCTTCGCTGGCATCATCACCTTTTGTACAAGTGGTTTGGGAATTAGTGACGGATATACTTATACTTTAGAAGAAGTAGGTAGAATGTTTAGAGTAATCAGGGAACGAGTTAGACAGATTGAAGCAAAAGCAATCAGAAAGTTACGACACCCTGTTCGAGCGCGACAACTAGCTTCTTACGCCGGTGTCGCTATAGAGTCTGATCTAGAGCCTGATCCGGAGGTTACTGCTGAAGAAAGAGGGCCTACACCGGAAGCAATTGCAAATATCCCTATTAGTGATTTGGAGTTAAGTATTAGATCAAGGCGTGCATTGGAAAATTTAGGTGCAACCACTATTGGAGCTATCGCAAATCTTACTGAGTTGGACATGTTAGCTCTGCGAAATTGCGGTCGAATTACTTTAGATGAAGTAAGAGAGCACCTCCGTCGCCATGGCTTGGATTTTAAGAAAGAATAACTTTTTTTGTATAATAATCTTTAAATAGCTTCTCTGGGTAGGTAGAGTATGGAATCGAGGAAGCCTCGTGTCAAGTCACAAATAAGTGATTATGCGTTAAAACATAGCGCAGCCCATGTTCTTGCAAGTGCTGTTCAGGCTCTCTATCCTCAGGTTGAATTGGCTATTGGACCGCCTTTAGATGAAGGTTTCTATTATGATTTTGGTAATATTAACGTGAGTGCTGATGACTTGCCGAAGATTGAACAGAAGATGAGGGAAATTATCAACAAGAATACTCCTTTTACTGAAAAAGAAGTGGATAGAAAGACAGCTGAACAACTCTTCAAAGGACAACCGTTCAAGTTAGAGATGTTGGGTGCGTTGAAGGGAAAAATTACGATTGCACAACATGGGACGTTTACTGACTTGTGTGAAGGAAACCATATTGAGAACACTAAAGATTTGAAAGCCATTAAATTAACGAAGGTTGCTGGTGCGTATTGGCGTGGTGACAGCAAGAATCCGATGCTGACGCGTATTTATGGTGTTGCTTTTGATAGCAAAGAAAAGTTAGATCACTATCTCCATGTCCAAGAAGAAGCTGCCAAGAGAGACCATAAGGTGTTAGGACCACAATTGGAATTATTTATGTTTCATCAGACTGCTCCTGGAATGCCCTATTGGTTACCGAAGGGAGTTATTATTTACAATCAGTTAATTGATTTTTGGAGACAAGAACATTCCAAGGCAGATTATCAAGAGATCGTTTCACCGTTGTTAAATAAGAAGGATTTGTACATTACTTCCGGTCACTTCGAACATTATTGGGATGATATGTTTACGATTAAGACCAAAGAAGGTGAAGAGTATGGTGTGAAGGCTATGAACTGTCCGAATGCGATGGTGGTGTTTGGATCAAAAATGAGAAGTTATCATGAATTACCTCTTCGTTTATCTGATACGGATTCCTTGCATCGACATGAATTATCGGGAACGTTGAATGGATTGTTTAGGGTGCGGGAATTCAGACAAGATGATGCTCACATCTTTGTGACGGAAGACCAGATTGTCTCTGAGTATCAGGAAGTGTTCAAACTTATCAAAAGGTTCTATTCTGTTTTTGGTATTCCTTATTCCTTTAGATTGGGAACGAGACCAGAGAGTTTCATGGGCGATAAAGAAACATGGGATAATGCTGAAGCGACGTTGAAAAAGATCTTAGAACAGAGCGGAGTGGAGTATACGATTGCTGAGGGCGATGGTGCCTTCTATGGACCTAAGGTAGATATTATCATGAAGGATGTATTACAACGAGACTGGCAGATGGGGACGGTGCAGTTAGATTTCCAACAACCTAAACGCTTTAAATTGTATTACGTTGGAGCTGATGGAACTAGAAAAACACCTATTGCCATTCATCGAGTGATTTATGGCTCGATGGAACGCTTTATTGGTATTTTAATTGAACATTTTGCAGGCAAATTCCCAACGTGGTTAAGTCCCGTGCAAATCAAATTGTTAAGCGTGAATGATCGGAACGTTTCCTTCATGAAAACGGTTGCGCAGGAGATGAGGGAGAAAGGTTTACGTGTGGAGATTGATGATCGGGGAGAGACTATTGGAAAGAAAGTACGCGATGCACAACTGGAAAAAGTTCCGTATATGATTACAATTGGCGATAAAGAACAAGAAAATAAGACACTAGCCATACGAACACGAAAGGGACAGGTGCAATTTGGCGTGAAGATTGCTGATTTCATCGCAAAGATTCTTGATGAAGTACACGAAAAGAGGCTGCCTGATGATCTTACGTGATACGGTTGACCACGTAGAACAATCTGCTGCTTATACTTCCTGGAAACAGAAATATCCTTCGACGTTCTTATCAAGTATTTTTATTACGTATGATAATAATCTACAACGTGAATTGCAAGTGTCGTATATTCATCCTGAAAACAACACGGTTTCCACGTTTAGTATACATGGTGAACACATAGTCTTATCTTCGGAGCGACAACCGTTAGTGCAACAACAGATTCGTTCGATTAAAGAATTACCTATCGATCAGATCACCTTATCACCCGAACAAGCACGGAGTGCAGCACAAGAGCGCGACACGGGTGTTGATCATTTTACCCGTTTTATTTTACTTCTGGAAAACAATCCTGAACCGATGTGGAGAATAACTGCCTTTAGCGATACGTTCACGATTTTACATCTTTCTTTACAAGCTGAGACGGGAAAAATCGTCGAAGAGAAGTTGACTAACGTCATGGCTTTCCGTCAGGGACGCGGACAATAGGGATGTTATCCTTGATTGGTGATGCGTCTATTTTATTAAGGTGTTTACGCGATTTTTGACCATGGGCGAATACAACGATCGCGTTGAACGCGACATGGATGCCGAAGCAAAAGAACATGCTTTGAAGCGAAAACTGTTGAATGGATTGATGATGGTTTTAGCGGTCGTCATGATTGTTATGGTGATTACTTATCTCTTGGGAGAGTATGAATTTACTGACATCCTCAAAGGCATCGTTGCCAGCGACACCGTTTCTGAAGATCTTACGTTAACCTACCAAGACTATACCGTCCATTTTTCTCCTGAAGCGTATGACGCTCTGCAAAAACTGTATATGGGAAATATTCAACATGAGTTTGCTGCCTGCTTGATGGGGGTGTATGTGAATAACACGTATGCTGTCACCGACATCCATGTTCCTGATTTGTTTTCGCAATCTGTTTTCGAGGTTGTCTCTGGCGCCTGCAACAAACAAACGATTATTCGACTACACAGCCATCCTTACCGTCGATGCGTCTTTTCACCGCAAGACATCTTCAGTTATCAAAAAATACGAGAACACCAGGGAAACATCATGCTGGGATTGATGTGCGAACCTACGCGGTTTAGTTTTTATAGAGAAGATTGAGTGCTTCTTCTTCCTTGAAGTTTAATTCTCCGGGAAGAATAAGACATTGCGGGAATTTCTTGAGTTTGATCTGAGAAGGTTTTCCTACTATAATTTCCTGATCTGGTGAACCTAGTCCCCCGCAGCCAATCACTATAGCATCTTTCTTGAGGCCTTGTTTCATAAGATATTCACATCCTTGCTCTGCCGTCATCATCTTCTTTCCTTGAATGTCTAACAAGAACAACGTGTGGAGGCCAGATTTTTTATTTTGGAGATACGCCTCATAAGGAGATGTGATATCTTTATTTTCGAGAGGAATGGTGGTTGTTCTTCCAAATTTATACAAGAATAATCCTGTGATGGCAACTGCCGTCAGGATGGATGCGTTGTCGATGATGTGGACAGGAACGCCTTGTTTCTTTCCGATCAAGAGAAATTCCATGTGGGTCGTTGCCGACAATGGGGAGCCTACGATCAAGACGGCGACGTTGTTGACTGATGCCTCTTCGACGATATCTTCCATTCTTTGCTCGATGGTTTCTCGGTCTGCTCTTTCTATTTTCTTACCGTAGAGTTTTTCCATTCTTTGGATGTCTTCCTGGGCAAGATGTGATGTATATACTTCCAGGTAGACTTTTGTACAGGTTTTGAGAGCATTCAGACCTTTCAGCGTGATATCCTGCTCATCTCCCAATCCTATACCTATCAAATACAGTGACATATCTTCCTTCTTTTTTTCTTGTGTTATAAATCTTTACTCTCGCAGGAACAAGGCTCCTGCCACCACCGCAGGAAGATATTGCAGGGAGAACGGGGTTGTCAGAAGCAGGAAAGGAATTCCATACAGAATGATATGTGTTATCATGGAGAAGATTGGTTTCTTTGTTATCTTGTGCGTTCCGAAGGGCAATCCGTAGAGGAAAACAAGAGCTGCTGCCAAGAGAAGAAGTTCTTGAGGCATGGCCAACACGCTTACGATGGCTAATCCCAGATAGAGATATCTCATACGAAAGACATATCCCAATACCGCTCCCATGAATAATGCTGCTATCGTTTTCCAGGACCAGGGAGAGATGTAGAGAAGGAGACCCACGATGATAGCCATCAGTATTCGTTGGATGATGAGGAAGTACGGTCTTCCAGGCTTGACTTCTTCAGGTGCTACTTTTTGCAAGACATATCCTGCTATCAGACCGAGGATTGGAATGCTGATGAGAATACCTTGCGTGAACATATTTTGGCTTTGATGTCCCTTCCTCTTAAGCTTTTCCGTTGATTTTATAAAGACATGATCTCTTTTCTTGTTATGGCTTCGGACTATAAGCGCCGCCTTGAGGACAAACTCACTGGCATCAAAAACAAGAGACAACGCGAAGAAATGCGTCACTTATTCGAAGAACTTCATCATACAGCAACCACTGATCCTCTGACTGGGCTTCTGAATCGGGCTGGTTTTGAAGAGGCTTTTGAGAAAGAGATGACGAGGCTACATAAATACAAAGACGTACCTGTTTCCATCTTATTCATTGACATTGATAATTTCAAACGAGTAAATGACAGCACCACAGAAGGATATCGCGCACGCGATCATAAACTTTACAAGGGACACGATGCTGGAGATAAATTGCTTCAAGATGTCGCATATATCTTACAGCGCTGTGTGCGTGGAGGAGATGCCCTCATCCGATGGGGTGGAGAGGAAATAGCTGTTCTCCTTCCTCTGACGGAAACGGAAGGCGCGAAAGTGGTTGCTGATCGCATCTGCAGACGTGTCAAAACAGAAACAGGCCATACGGTCAGTGTGGGTATTAGCAACTATCCCTCGACGACCAACACCTATCGTTTAGAGAACTTGTTGCATGATGCGGACGTGGCGATGTATGCGTCCAAACGAGCAGGCAAGAATAGATACACCATTTATCGTCCCGGTCTTGAAGGATGACGGGCTTCTTGATTGGCCGTTACTTTGAAGTAATAATCACAAAGAGTAACATTTAAAAGGAAGAAGGACTGCGTATCTGACAAGAGGTGATGATATGGTTGCAGAAGGATTTTATCAACCTGTATGTTTCAATCCTGCACTCGTGTATTTGGTTGCTGGATTACTGATTGGTTTATCATTGCGCTTCTATATGGACCGCTACCGAAAACCAGGGGTTCCTACACCGTCACGCAAGAAACGACGATAAGAGAGATTCTTTCTCTCTTTGATTTTTTTCTCTTTTTTTAGATCAGAGATTTAAATGCATCTTCCCAATCATTAGTGTTATAATTCGTTGCTTCTTTGAAGACGATCGTTTGGTTTTTCAGAATTCCTATTTTTGTGTTGGGGCTGGTGATCTGCAGGGTAGCAAGAAGATCATTATCTTTTGGGACGATATCCAGCAGTTGGGTGTAGAAGTGTGATTGTTTGAATTTCGTCAATGCTGCCACATCCTCGATTTCATCGACGCTCATCACGACAAACCTTACTTTATTTTTGAACTTCGGATAAATCTGCTGGGTGCTTTCTATTTCTTCGAGACATTGCAGACAATAGGTGGTGAAGAGATAGATGACAGCTGCTTTTTCTTCGAAGATTTCTTCTGAAAAGAGTTGTTTTCCCGTCATGAGTTGAAGATCGAAAGGAGGTGCTTTGTCTCCTGCGTCGGTTCCGGTGAGAAGTATTGATTCATCGGCAACTTCTAGTTCTTGAACGAGTGGTTGGGAAGGTGGTGGAACAGGTTTCTTCGTTGGTTGAACTGGTTGTGGAGTGGATTGCTCTTCCCTGTTCGCAAAGATAAGAGTACAACTATTAACAACAAGAAGTGTAACCAATAACATTACTATGACTATGAGTTGTTTCCCCATATCTTCTTTAGGAGTTCTTTGTTTAAGAAACTTGCGATAATAGACATAAAATACCACTTTAAAGTTTCAACGCATCTTTAAATAAGTTCAAACCGGCTTAGATTGATGGCTAAAAGACAAAAGAAGAAGTCTTCTCCCCATTCCTTGCCGATGATGACGATAGGCATTGTCATCCTTGTTGTTGTTTTCATTCTCATTTATCAATCACCGGGCAGCACGTCTCCTGGGGAAAAAGAGGAGATGTATGGAAATACGCAGTCTGATTCGTTAGAATGCGTGTCACCGTATATCTTGGTGAATGGTGCGTGCTGTCCTGATATGAATGAAGATAGCATGTGTGATGTTGCCCCTCCTTCTGATGCTGCTTTTGAAGAAAAAATGATTGATTATGAAGAAGAGTTCCATCTTGCTTCTGTTGAGACTTTCCCGGTTAAATCTGCAAGCTCCTTACCAGGATCTGTTGCTGTTTCGCTTGGTGGATGGGTAGGCATTGATGATGATCCTCAACTTGGAAACCCTGATGCACCTGTAACGGTTATTGAATTTAGCAACTATGAATGCGTCCCTTGTGTTGATGCGTACAAACACATCTTCCCTGCATTGAAAAAGAATTACATTGACACGGGAAAAGTGCTGTATGTTGCCCGCGACTATGTGTATGAAACGGGAACGTCGCAAGGAGCATTTAGAGCTGCCATTGCTGCGAACTGCGCACGCGAACAAGGAAAATATTGGGAGATGCGAGATCTCTTATTTGAAAACACCAAACACTTCTCACCTGCTACCTTAAGCATACATGCTAAAGCATTGGGATTGGATATGACTAAATTTAGATATTGCCTTGACGATGGATACCGTCAAGAGGTTAGTGATGATTATCAAGATGGGAAAGCTGCGGGGATGAAGGCAGGCACATTAGCATATTATGTAAATGGATTCAAGGTTCTTACTTCCAGCTTTGATCAGTTGAACGTCACTATTGATAATGTGCTGACGGGCAAGTGGTCTTAGACTAGTCCCGGGCATTCTTACTTATTCTTTTTAGAAAAGAGCGCCGAGGGCGGGATTTGAACCCGTACATCCAAAAGGACACAGGATATCTGCGCGGAAGGTGTTCTCACATCTGCTTTGAGCGTATCAAACACCTGCATATAGCAATCCTGCGCAATACCAGGTTATGCGACCTCGGCATAGGAAAAAATAGGTTAGAACTCTTTTAAAGGGTTTCTGTATTATTCTTTATAGATAAAATCATTTACTTTATCTTTTGCCTTTTCTCGCTGTTCTTGGTGGCGTTTCAAGAAGGTGTTGATTTTGTCGATCGTAATTGCTTTTAATTCGCCGCTTAACAGCTTTCCAGAACGGTAGTCTTCCTCGATCTTTTTGAGTTTTTTATCATCTGGTTCAAACATATACTTGAGATATTGGAAGGAAACGTCGATATCTGGGTTGCCGCCTTTCTTGCGATGTTCTTCAAGAGTTGCTTGACCGCCGGAGAAAGCATATTTCTTGATTTTTGTTTCGACTTCTTTAGGAGAATCTGTGGTAAGAATAGCTGTTTCTGAAAGAGACGAACTCATTTTTCCAGTTGGACCTGTTAGAGGTGGAAGGAAGGAACATTGAATGGATGCCGGTTTGGAATAACCTAATTTTGGAAGTATATCTCGCGTTAATCTGAAGTGTGGATCTTGATCAACTGCGTGGGGAATTAAACACGGTATTTTTTTGTTGTGTACGACAGAAGGAATAAATGCTGGAACAGCTTGCATCGCCGTGTAGAAGATAGATCCAACATTGGACTGTTCTGTTAAACCGAAGGATGATTTCACCATCGAAAAGGTGAGTTTTTTTGCTACCTTACATGCTTCTTTGTAGAGTAAACTTGCGTGTCGGGTATCGACGATAAAATGTGTTTTTTTTGGTTTAAATCCTAATGCAATCGTGTCGATCATGTTATCTTTCATAAAATGATCGATCTGTTCGAAGGTTAGTTCTCTCTTAAACAAGAATTTTTCATCGTCTGTCCATTGAAACCATAATTCCGTATCAAAACTATCTTGAAGCCACTTCGTGAATATCAACGGCATGAGATGTCCAAGATGAATTGGACCGGATGGACCTCTACCTGTATACAAGAAAAATTTGTTTCCTTTTTCATATTCATCTAATAACCAGCTTAGATCACGATGAGCAAAGAAAATTCCACGACGCAACAGAGGATGAAGTGGACCTGTGTGTTTTTCTAGTCTTTTAAGAAGAGTTGGTGAGATTTTTTCAATACCAAATTCTTTGATTAAACGATCGTAATCCACCTCTCCCTGGACTTCCCACGGCGTAACTTTGAACCCACTCTTTTTCATTCTAAGAGATGAGGAAGGGTTGTTTTTAAGCTTTGCTTCGCAGGAAGAGTTGTTTTCGCGCTAACCATAGGAAGAAGATAAGGGGAATGATTCCATTCATAATGGCTTCGGTGATTTTGCTGTTGATGACGAAAAAAACGATCAGCGGGAGTGTATAGGCAAGACAGAAGAGCATGAGCCCTAATAGCGTGTTGTCTTTGTGTTTGATGGTGTGGAGGAGATAGATCATCAGAACAACAGCAAGAAGCGTGTTGACAATCATAAAGGGAATACTATAATGAGTTGTTTCCCAAAAAGAAATGGGAGAGACTATTTTCCACGTGGAGAAGGGATAGAGGGGATAGGCATTATCACCATAATGGGTGGCATAATCCATGATAGCATGTAATCCCATGCCGTAGAAGATAGGGAGAGCTTTTTTCCAGAAGAGGGCACTAAGGATAGCCAGAGCAACGATGATGACCATCGAATGTGCAAGATATCCGAAGACAGAATCACGGATTGCTGGACGGACTGCGGTAAAAGAATCCCATCCAAATCCTTGGGTGAGGAAATGCAATCCTAAGGTTAACAATGTTGCAAGATCAGGAAGGATGGATCCGAGAACGACTAGGGGAACGTACGGTTTTTTTCTAAAGAGAATGTATGCCCAGAAGGCATGCCAGAAAGTATCCATGTTTCTTTCTTTTTCAGAAGGCTATATAAAGATATATTATCACTCTTGGTTATGATTTCACTTGATGGATCACAAGGGGGTGGACAGCTCTTACGAACAGCGCTTTCCTTGTCTGCTGCCACCGGACAAGCTTTTGAGATTAAGAACATTAGAGGACAACGCGCAAAGGGTGGATTGCAACCACAACATCTTGCTGCCGTTCATGCTGTTCAACAGTTATGCGGTGCACAGGTTGAAGGAGATCGGAGAGGAAGCACCTCGCTGAGGTTTGAACCTGGCACGATCAAGGGCGGGAAGTATACGTTTGATATCGGAACTGCGGGTTCAACAACACTCTTGTTGCAAACACTTATTCCTGCGTGCTTACGAGAAGAGAAAGAAAGTATCTTCATCGTCAAGGGAGGAACTGATACTCTTTGGTGTCCGCCCAGCCATTATTTTCTCCATGTGTTTTGCCGTTTCCTTCATGCGATGGGTTTAACCGTCCATGCTGACATCAAGCGCTATGGATTTTATCCGAAGGGTGGTGGAGAAGTTAGTTTTACGATGGATGCTCATCAACAATTAGGAGATATTCATTTTGTGGAACGAGGGGCCTTACAGACTATTGATGTGTGTGCTTTGGTGAGCAAGGATTTAATGCAGAGACAAGTTGGAGAGCGCATGTTGAAGGGATTTCAAACGGTGTTTCCAGATAAGATGGTTCGTTATGATGTTCATCCTGTAGATACGTTGAGTCCTGGGTGTGTGTTACATAGCCATGCTCATTATGAACATTTTGCTGTTGGTGCAGATGTTCTGGGGGAACAAAAGAAGAAAGCAGAGGATGTTGGGAAGGAATGTGCACTGCAGCTGCAACGGGTCATGAAGAGTGAAGGCGTGGATGCATATGCTGCTGATCAATTGATGATTTATCTTGGATTGAAAGGAGAAGGAACCATTGCAACAGACAAAATAACTGACCATATGACGACGAATGCACAGATCATTGAGCAATTCCTTCCTGTACGCTTTAGCATGAAGAAAAATGTGATTATGTGTAGAAAGGTTTAAAAGAAGCGTATTTTGTTGCTATATAGGCACTCCTCCATAGCAGGGATTTGTTAAGGTCTACTTTAGCAAACTGCAATAGGACAGTCAGGAGTGTCCGTCACTAGTTAGTTTACTAGCGGAAAGGGCTCATATGCTTGTCTTAGACACCCGAAATAATGAGTTTCTCATTATGGGTAGAGGTCGGTGGTTCAAATCCACCCCCTGCTACTTTTTTCTATACAAATCTCATTGCTTTCTTCAAGTGTTTTTGATTATGAAATCCTACTAAGCTTATCCATTTAGCTAGTTGTCTTTTGCCATTCATTTGTATTCTTACTTCACCTTTACCGATACTATATGCTCCAAAATTAAATGAATATTTGTTGAGTATTTGAATAAATTGTTTCTGCATTGGGGATGGACAGATCTTCATCTCTAATCTAGGGTAAAGGGTGCCATTGTTATGGGTCATAACCACACAACCGTCTGTATCAAAATAACCCCGAAGTACGTCTAATTCGTAAAATAAGAAGGATGTTGGAATAGTCGCTCTCTTCCATTTTGGAGAGTGAATTAATCCTACTTTTTCTAAATAATCTAACACACGTTTTTTGAAAACGAATAAGTCCACAGTATTTTCGTCTTTTCTATATTTTACGATGGGTTTTGTTTTAAATAATTCTACAATAAGATCAGAAATGTACTCCAGGTATTCCTTTTCATCTAATGAATTTAAAGAGATTTTCAGCCGATCTTTTGGAAAGTGTCCGTCTCCCAACATTATTCCTATAAACTCTGCCAATCTAGCATCCATATCTCTAATAGAGGCTCATCTGTTTATAAACGCTTTTCGCGTAGGTGAAGAGTGTCATCCGAAAATTCCGAAAATCTTCCGGCGAAACCTTTTTATCTCGTCTTTTTCTCTTTCAGGTATGGTTATGATTTTAGGTTGCGATGAAGCGGGCAGAGGACCTGTCATAGGAAGTTTAATGCTTGCAGGTGTGATGGTAGAAGAATCTAAATTAGAACAACTCAAACAGTTAGGCGTAAAAGATTCTAAACTCTTAACTCATCCGAAACGGATTAAGCTTGCTGAAGATATCAAACGCTTAATTGATGATTACAAGATCATTGTTGCTTCGCCACAGGAGATTGACGAGGCGGTGGAATCTGAGTCCAAACACATGAATTTGAATTGGCTGGAGGCCCATAAGATTGCACAGATGGTGAATGAGTTGCAACCGGACAAAGTGTATTTAGACTGCCCTAGCCCCAACATCAAGAAGTTTGTCTCTTATTTACGAGAATTGATTGATGATCCTAATGTGGAGATTATTGCAGAGCATAAAGCGGATGTGACGTATCCTATCGTGAGTGCCGCTTCTATTTTGGCAAAAGTAAAGCGTGAAGAAGAAGTACATGCTATTGAACAGATGACTGGACAGAGCATCGGAAGCGGGTATCCGAGCAATCCGATTTGCCAGAAGTTCTTAAAAGAAAATTGGGAAAAGTATCCTGATATTTTCAGGAAGAGTTGGGTGAGTTGGAAAGATCATCAAGCTGCGCAAGCGCAAAAAACCTTGGGAGAGTTTGAGAAACAATTCAACAAAGAGCATGATTAATTCTTTTCGGGTGAGAAAGGCCACCTTGCGTGATTTTCGTGCACTGTATGATTTAGGGAACAAGACCAAAGAGTTACAGGTGACCAAAGGAGAGCCTTTTCTGGATCAAGATCAATTTAAATGGTATATCCGAGATCCTAAGGGATTTTTCATTCTGGCAGAAGATACGAAGATTTTAGGTTTTATTTATGCAAGTTTTGAGGATCAAGAGCTTCCCTATAAGCATAAATATAGTTGTTTGATGTATATTGTTGTTCATCCTTCTGCTCGGGGTAAGGGGGTTGCAGATGCGTTATTTGAGATGTATCAACGAGAGGCCAAGAAGAGAGGATTTACGCACATCTATTCTCTTGCTAATGATGATAGTCCTTCTGTTCAACGATTCTATCAGAAACGGGGATTGAAGAAGGGAAAAAAGTTTATCTGGATGGACAAGAAGCTGTAGAAAGATTTATCTAGACTGTTTTCTTTAAGATGGATATGAAACCACTTCAGACGTCAAGAACATCTGAACATGACATTGCTCCTTGGATTTTACATCGATGGTCTCCTCGAGCTATGAGCGGAGAGAAGGTTGATGAGAAAGAGTTGATGAGTCTGTTTGAAGCAGCGCGTTGGGCACCTTCATCGTATAACGCGCAACCGTGGAGATTTTTATATGCTCGAAAAGGCACACCACACTGGCAGACGTTCTTTAATTTAATGGGAGATTTTAACAAACAGTGGACTATCCATGCTGATGTCTTATTAGTCATGATTTCCAAGAAGACCTTTGAGCATAATAACAAACCTTCTGTTACCCATAGATTTGATACGGGGGCTGCATGGGAGAATTTAGCACTCGAAGGATCACGGCGTGGACTTGTGGTTCACGGCATGGAAGGGTTTGATTACGAGAAAGCACGAAAAGACCTGAACATTCCTGATGATTATGATGTTGAGGCTATGGCTGCTGTTGGTAAACCTGGAAAGAAGGAGTCTTTACCTCCTCCGATGCAGGAACGGGAAGTACCTAGTACGAGAAAACCTCTTTCTGAACTAATTATTGAGGGGCCTTTTCAAGCCTAGAAGCCCGTTATAAGCCTCGCACAAGCTTTATAAACAAACTTTAGATCTTATTACTATGACGAGAGTTACTCGGCTCCATCTTCGCGGTTTTAAGAGTTTTGCCAACCCTTTGGATCTTGATTTTACATCGGGTTACAATGTGGTTATTGGCCCTAATGGTTCTGGAAAGTCCAATATCATGGATGCGTTGTGTTTTGTTTTGGGTAAATTAAGTGCTAAAAGCATGAGGGCTGAAAAATCTGCTAATTTGATCTTTAATGGTGGTAAAAAGGGAAGTGCGATGAAGGAAGCTGAGGTTAGTATTTTTTTTGATAATGGCCAACAGCAATTTCCCCATCAAGGTGCTGCACCACCGCCTTCCGAGGTCAAGATCACCCGCATTATTCGACATAACGGAAATTCTGTTTACAAGATTAATGATGAAGTACGAACGAGACAACAAGTGTTGGAATTATTAGCTGCTGCACGTATTGATCCGGATGGACACAACATTATCTTACAGGGAGATATTGTCAGTTTTATGGAAATGCATCCTGAAGAGAGGAGACAATTGATTGAGGAAATTTCAGGTATTTCCATTTATGAAGATCGAAAACAAAAGGCAATGGGTGAATTGACGAAGGTTGATGGGAAGTTGAATGAAGCTACTATTATCCTGAATGAGCGGGAAGCTTATTTGAGAGAGTTAAAAAAGGATAGAGATCATGCGTTGAAATATCAGGAACTTGAAAGAAATATCAAAAGTAACAAAGCAACGTATTTGCATTTACAGATTTCTGATAAACAAAAGAAGATTGATGTTGTTGATGCGAAGATGCAGAAGCAACAGGAACAAATGGATAAACTTAAAGGAACTATTCAGAAATTACGTGAGGAAATTCAAAAGAATAAGGGCGTGATTGAACAAATTACGAAAGACATTGAACAGAAGAGCGAGAAAGAATCTGTTGCCTTACAGAAAGAAATTGAGACGGTGAGGACAGCATTATTACAACATCGAGAACGATTCAATACCGTTCAATCTGAAGTAAGCAAAGTGGGTGAACGTAAGAAACAGTTATTGGTGAGTGTTCAAGACGTGGATACGACTATTTCCCGCTTAGAAAAGAGTGCAGAAGAAGCCCAGCAGAAACTCAAAGACCTGCAACAACGCGAAAAGAAGCTTGAAGGCGAGATCCAGGAAACCCGAAAGAAACATCCTGGCGGTGTGAGTGCGGAAGTCGCTGAAGTAGAAGAACAGTTGGTGGCCCATGAAAAAGAACTGGGTGCGTTGCAAGATGACTTACAAGAGACCTTACAAACGAAATTTAGTGTCGATGCGAAGATTGCCAGCGTACAAGAACGATTGAAGCAATATCAGCACCTTGAGAAAGAACTGCACCTAGACAAGACTGCTGCCGATTTCAAGAAAACTGAGGAACATCTAGGCAAGGCATTCATTGAAGAATCTTCTTGTTTAACACAATTAAAAGAATTACAACGACAGATCCAAGAGAAAGAAGGTGCTGTTTTCCGTTTACAAGCACGGGAATCCGGTCTTCGTGAAAGTTTGAGCGTGGATAAAGCAGTTGAAACGATTTTATCCTTGAAGACAGACGCAAAATGGAGTAAGAAGATATTTGGAACCGTGAGTCAATTAGGACATGTGGATGAACAATATTCTCTTGCTTTGGAAGTAGCTGCGGGTGCCAGAATGAAGAGTATTGTGGTGGATAGTGATGAAACAGCTGCACATTGCATTAATTTGTTGAAAGAAAAGAAAAGCGGCATTGCGACGTTCTTGCCGTTAAATAAAATTCAATCCAAAGCAGTGAAACCTACTACCAGCGGAAAAGGAATTCGTGGTGCTGCGTTAGATTTAATTTCGTATGACAAACAATTCAAAGATGTATTTTCTTTTGTGTTTGGCGGAACATTAGTGGTTGATGATATCGCGGTTGCCCGAAGAATCGGCATTGGAAAAGCGAGGATGGTAACCTTAGAAGGAGATATGATGGAAACGAGCGGAGCGATGATTGGTGGTCATCGTGTACGACAGATTGGACTGCATTTCCAAGAAAAGAAGGCAACGGGGGAATTGAAAGAAACCCAAGAAGAATTAACTGCCTTACGCAAGAAGAAAGACCTGCTAGAAACAAGGAAAACCGAGCTAGAAGAGAGAACAGCCACCCTAAGACGTCAGAAGAGCGAATTAGAGGGGGTTTTGGTCAAAGCGAAGAGCGGACTAGAGGGCGTTGATTTAGATGCGTTACGCAAAGAGGAGAAGGAATTAGCAAATCATGCGGTTTACAAAGAGCATGTTCAGCTGCAGAAGAGACTTGATGACGTGCAGAAGAAAGTGCAGGACTTGAAAGACAAGCGCGATAAGGCGAGAAAACAAACTACCGGGCAAGCTCCCACCATTTTAGAAAAGTTAGAACAACAGCGCCTGAAGATCCGTGAAGAAGTGGTGCAATTACACACGGAAGCGAAGAATATCCAGTCACAGATCGAGAATATCTACCTGCCTGAAAAAGAAAAGACGAAGCAGATCTTAAAACAGCAAGAGAAAGAATTGCAAGAATTCGTGAAAGAGGAACAGCATTTATCCGAACAGATTAAAAAACAAAGTTCATTGTTGCAAGAAATGGAGAAGAAAGAGGATAAGTTCAAACAAGATTACAAAGACCTTTTCCATAAGCGAAACAAGTTGAGTGAAGAGATTCAGAAGGGAGAGAACAAGATTTTAGATGAGGAACGAGGACAAGAGGACATTCAAGGACGACTTCATGAAATTTCCATTGAACGTGCGAAGGCATTAGCTGAACGAGAAGCTCTTGACAGAGAGTATGAAGAATTCAAAGGCGTTGCCCTTCGAGAGCATATTTCTTTTGAAAAGTTAAAAGAAGAGATCAAGAAATTCGAGAGCATGTTAAAAGACATTGGCAGCGTCAATATGCGCGCGCTGGAAGTGTATGATGACATCAAGAAAGAGTATGATGGATTATTGGATAAGGTTGCTGGCTTACAGAAGGAGAAAGATGATGTCTTGCAAATGATGTATGAGATTGACAGCAAGAAGAAGGATACGTTCATGGTGACCTTTAATGTATTGGCAAAGAACTTCACGACGATCTTCTCCCAATTATCAACGAAAGGTGAAGCGAGTTTGTTGTTGGAAAATAAAGAAGAACCCTTACAAGGTGGAGTGGATATTCTTGTTCGTTTAGTGGGTAATAAGTTCCTTGATATTAAATCTTTAAGCGGCGGAGAAAAGACGCTGGCCGCCCTGGCATTCATTTTTGCGATTCAAGAACATCAGCCCGCTGCCTTCTATCTCCTGGACGAGGTTGATGCAGCTCTTGATAAAACTAATTCGGATTTGTTATCGAAGTATATTGCTAAATATTCCCAGAAGGCACAGTATATCCTTATTTCCCATAATGACATGATGATTTCTGAGGCGGAAGCCATCTATGGGGTAAGCATGCAAGAAAATGGCATCAGCAAAGTGGTTAGCCTTAAAGTATAGCTTTTCGAATTCTTTTTTTCATGATGTGGTGAACCAGCATAAAGAAGATTATTGCCAGTAGCAAGACGTAGGACTTTCTTGGTGGCGGCAAGGGTTGTTCGAGCGTTGGCTGCTTTGCAGAGCTCTTGATTGTAATCAGTGTAGAATCCACTTGTGTTTCACCTTTGTAGGTCGCAATAACACCGAAGGCATAGGTTCCTTCTTCCAAATACGTGGGTACTCGGAATGTTTTTTCCACGATGAGCATGTTGGTGGCCTTCACCTGCTCTCGTTCTTCGTAGACGATCTTATTATTGGCGTCAATAAGGACATACCTCAGGTCGAGGTGTCCTCCCTCGAGCGGAGAAATGGTTGTGGTGGAGAAAATTTCACCTGAGGGCTTGATTGCTTTAAATCCTGGAGGAATGACTAACTCTGCAGCAAAGAGTGCATTCTGAGACTGCACTTCTGTGACGACAGGAATTATTTTTTCTGCAAAAGATGTTTTGATGCTAATCTTCGCAGTGTTGATGTTGTTCTGTCCGCTGCGCAGGATGACTGTTATCTCTCTTTCTTCTGAAGGAACCAAACGGAAAGATGTTGGTTTGACCACAACGTTAGCACTGCTTGACGATACCACAAAATCAAGCGTCAGACTTGCGAGATTTTTAATGCGAATAACCTTGACTGTTTCTGATCCTGGGATGAGCTTCACACTTAGTGATGATAGAGAGGTGCTAAATCCCAGTTCAACATCTTTAGGAGATGAACCGCCGGAGTTTCCCCCAAATGTTGCGTTAGTGACGTTGGTACCGCCGGTTTCATTGCCTTGAACAGTGAAACTTACGGTCGCTGTTTGAGAAGAAGCTTCTCCTGTGAGTTCTATGTTCTTGTGTATTACTGCGAAGAGAGTGTATCCTAAAAGAACAATGGCGCACACCGCGAGTAGCTGGTTGATACGGTGCTCCTCTTTTTTCATCTTCTTTACCTTTCTTTTCAGACTTATATGGCTTTTGCTGTTAGTTCTATCCATCCTGCATACGTTTTCTTTTCAGCGGTGGGAGGAATATCTACATAGAGCGAAACTTTCTTGGTTGCTCCTGCCGGCACGATAAAGGACATTTCCGAGGCAGTAACGAAGTCCATGCCTTGTATATCGAGTGTAACGCGGCTTTCTTCTTTGGCAGTTACTTCAATAGTTCGTTCTACCTTATTTCCCGGCATGGCTGTTCCGAAGGAGACACCCGGGCCATCAATCTGGAAACCAAGTTGATCTCCCACTCTGAGCGTGAGGGGCATCTTCGTTGTTTGTTTGTTGGCGTTTAGGAGAAGAAGTATGAGGAAGACCAGTGCGATGCATGCCAGCACCATTATCGGAACGTGTTGCTTCTTCATAACCGGTATTCCCTGTAGGGTTCTTTATATGGCGGTCTTTTTTTACCTCGTCTTCGCAGCCAGAAGTAATCAATCATCAACAACACGATAATGAGCAAAAGGATGTTCCAGCCCTTCGATGATTGTTGTGTTGAAGTAAGATCGAGCGGGAATGAGGATGTTGTTGTTCCTTCTCCATACCATACGGTGACCTTTGCGGTGTAGGTTCCATCCTGAACTTCTGCCCTATCCCAGAATGCGGTAAGCTGTGTTTTTTCCCACGGTGCGACGGTGATGGCAGGTGTTTTCAAGCTGGCAATCTTTTGTTGTTTTTCGTCTTCTATTTCGAGAATAGCAAACACGTTGTCGATCTGCTGGTTCCATTGACTTTCAATATATGTGGCAATTTTCACAATGTTATTTTCATAGCGAAACAGTTCTTGATTAGTGATGTTAATAAAAAACTGGCCTATCCTGAACTGTAGCTCTTCTTCGTTTGTTTCCCGCGTTCCATATGTTCCCTGTGCAAATGCCTTGTATTCTCCTGCTGCATATTTATTGCGATCAAATTCCACGATCGTGGTTTTGGCCTGGCCAGGCCCTATGTTTTCAACATCTTTTTTCCAGGTATCTATTGTTTGTTCAAAAAGATCTTCAGTGTGCAGTGACACCAGCAGATGAGGTATGGTATATTTACCTAGATTGGAGACAGTAACGATTAATCCCACCGGCTCGTTGAGATTGCTATCTTTTCCTTGGAGGGTTATGGTTGCGTACATGGTGGGATAAGGAACGACGATTATAATTCTACCCCCTATCTCACCAAACACATTGATGCCTTCCGATGCTTCTCCATACGGTACTTCTTTAGCGACAAAATCGATGATCTGATCTCCTGGCTCCATTTTTTCCGGCATCTGAATCGTCGCCGTTATTGTTTGTATAGATTCTGGAGGGATGAGGAAATATTCCTGGTGATATTTTACGTATTTTGCCAGTTTTCCTCCAAATCCGAGGGTTGCATTAATAGGGCTTTCACCAGTATTTAGTATGTTTAGCGTGATGTTTTTTTCCGTCCCGGACTGGAAGGGAATTTTGAGTTCTGGTGGAGAAATACCAATAGCATAGACTGTAGACGACAAACAGAGCATAAAAAAGAGACTGACCGCTATCCCTCTTTTCATCTCTTTTTTTTGGAAAATGATCTATATAAAGATGTCGTCAGCACGGTCCGCGGCATTGGTCTGCATGAATGAGGACAGAGTTATCCGTATAAGTGGAGGCACTTGTGGATGTTGATAAGTTCAGGAAGATATGGATGCTGATCATGTCGTTCGCGTCGCTCCATGTAAGGTTTGCGCATACCCTACGGAGTGCGGCGGTAAATGGGTTTCTTGATGTCGTTAAATTGGTAAATCCTCCTGCACTCAATGCATTACAGGCAAGGACTTCTGTTGAGTTTGCTCCTGCCCACTCATAGGTTGAGCCTGTGCTGAGCCAGTTTCCCGCAGGCGTTCCGTTGATCGTAATATTGAGATCGACATTGCCGTCATTCGTGACGTTAATGGGGGATGGTTTGGAGAAGCCACCCGGGTTTCCCACTCCGCCGCCTGTTGTGTTGATAGGTGTTTGCGTTCCACCTAATAAACTTCCTGTTCCAAATTCAATGATTGATGGGGAGATGGTAATGGCTGCTGTCGCTGAAACAGTGACGTTGACGATGGCGGTTTGAGTGGTTGCCAATCCGGTCAACAACGACATATCTCCACCTGTGCTGATCAATATCGTGGCTAATCCACCTATCGTGGTGATAATGGCGAGCATCAAAAAAGTGGACACTACCCTATTGGAAACCTGCTTCACGTTTTCTTCACTCCTTCTTTTGAGGGGAGAATGGTTACTGCAACTTTACCTGTCTCCAATGGTTTGGTGTTGATGACATTTCCCGTTTTCGCGGTTCGGATATCCTCGACTGCCTGTTTTATGATGAGTGTTCCCAGGAGAGAAACGAAGATAATAATAATCAGGATGAGAACCAGCATATTGTTTGAAATGTCTTTTATCGTGCTTGCGTCCTCTTTTCTCTTCATCATTCCGTTTTGACTCCTTTTTCTTTATAAACCTTTTCTTACTCCTGATTTCGACGAATAACCCATACTACAATTCCTATTGCAATAATCACCCCCAGGATAATCGCGAGGATTATGGTGTACAAAGGAGACCAGGTGAGCTGAGCAGTTACTTCGCCTGTTATGGGTGGCGTTGACCACCCTACTTCGAGATCGCTTCCGCTCACCAGAAGGGTTATTGTCTTTTGTTCTTGTTGTGTTTTGCTTTTTAAGGTGATATATCCTTCATAGGTTCCTTCGGCAAGACCAGTGGTTTCCCAATAGAGAGGAATGGTTTTTGTTGAGAAGGGAGGAATGAGTTTTTCTTCCGACTTTATTTTTGCTATTTCTTTTTCCTTATCCATTATTTTTATTTCGATGGTTGCTTGCTCTTCGGCGTTACCTTCGTTCTTCAATTCCACTGAAAATTCCACCGGCGAGTTCGCGCTATAATCATTCACATTAATACTCTCTAACACGAGCGACTTAGTTGTGGAGAGGGAGATGTCCGTTTCCTGCTTCATTTCCTTGCCGTCGTAATGCAAGGTCGCTTCGATGTGATAGTTTCCCGGCGGGAATGAGGGCGAAGAGGTTTTTAGTTCAACTCTTTCTTGCGGTTGTATTGGAGCAGGGGTTGTTGAGAAAGTTCCTTTTACGGAGGTGGCGTCGGTCACTCTGAAGATAACGTATGCTTCGTTGATACTTTCTGTTCCCTTGTTCTGCACATTTGAGATTAGATCAATTTCTGTTGGATGTTCATTTACGGCAAGCTCCATGACAGGATATTTTCCCGGATAGGGGACGCTTACTTTGAGCTGGGTGATGAGGATGATCTTTGCTCCAACTTCTGTTTGGCCTTGCGAAGAAGGAGTTTCTGGAGTGATAAAAATTTCTACGCTTTGGTCTCCTGGAGGTAAGGATACGGGCAAGGTAAGTGTGTACGGAATGGTGGACATGCCTTGAGAAAGTGATGCTGATGATTGGAGAACAATATGTCCGCTTAGCGTTCCTTGAGGTGAGAAAGAAACGATGAGAGGCGTTGTTCCGTCGTGATAGACGTTGAAGGAACCTTGAATTATTTCTGATGGTGTGAAAGGTATCTGCTGGATGGCAGGTGAAACCCCAAACGCTTCAACATAGGGCACTATCAAGAAGATTATGCCGATGAGGAGGAGGTAGTTTTTCATGTTTATCGTCCTGGGTACCACGCAAACAATTGCAGTATCGAACTTTTTAATCCTTGGGGTTCGTCCAAAGGAATGGTGATGTTGATATCTACGTTTACTGTTGCGGTTTCGTTGAATTTCACTAATGCCGTGGTATTTGTTAATATGGTAATATTGGTGAACGTTGTTGCAGATAGTGTTGTGTTAAAGGGCACTACTGCCTGACCGCCAGGATCGGTTACTTTATACATATACTTGTTGCTTGCTGTTGGTTCTTTTGCGAACAACATCGTGAGTGCTGAAAGATTCACGTTGACGTAGGAATTACCATTGTTATCCAATTTTAAGGGGAGAGGTGAGTTGTCGACCGTGCTTTCTGAGGTGCCTGTTGTCAATGAGCCGAAGTCAATCGTCAACCGAGAGAGATTGATGTCTATAAAAACGACAAAGGAGATGTTAAATGGTTTTGCAAAGGCAGAGGTGTTTTGTCCGTCTGTTGCACGAACGGTCCAGTTATAGCGGTACCCGTCATCGAGGAAGAACTCCAGATCGTCGGTGAGCGTATAGTTGGAGATATTGATATTATCAATTTGTTTGCTATCATCGCCTGTTCCGCAAGAACCTCCTGCGAGAGGTATGCACGTTATATTGAGCGTGTAATTAAGAACGTCGTTATCCGGGTCCAAGACGGGAGTCCAATTAAAGAAGGGAGTGGTATCTGTTGTTACATTGTTATGCGCAGGGTTTGTTAAGGTAGGTGTGTTTGGTGGACTGTTGACTATGGTGACTGCGGTGGCGTTTACTTGATTACCTAGAACTGTGCCATCAAAGGGAACAACGCCGCAGGTCCAGTTTTCTATCTTTGCCTGGATGCCGGATGTTGCTGCCTGGCTGGCTGATAGGTCTTTCGTCACAGAAATGTTGAAGGATAGGGCAAGCAAGGAGCCATTGTAGAAGGAAATGTTTGCTGATAATCCCTCACCAGCGTCGGTATCGCTCACGGTGAACGTGCAGTTAAGCTGATCAGTGGTGTTTGCTGGGTTAGGTGTGAGTGTTGGGCCGACTGAAACTGTTGGTGCTGCTACAATCGTGAATTGTCGTTGTTGTGAACTGATGTTGTGGATTCCATCTGTTACATTGCCAAACCATCGATAGGTTCCTCCTCGCAAACGATATGCGTCAAGTACTTCCGTCGCGGTTAATGATCTGTTGATAATTGCCACTTCATCGATGAGACCGCTGAACGGATTAACGAATCCACCTGCACTCTGAATGTTTCCTATTATAAAATTATTAGTGTTTGATACGAATGAGGTATTTGTTCCTGTCGCGTTCAAAACCCCATCGGTATAGACCTTAATGTCTACTGAATTGCTAAACACAATACCTAAATGCCTCCATTCTTCTGCTGTTCTAAAAAATCCAGCCAACGTTATTCTCGCACTTCCTCCCGTCATGACTTGAAGATCAGCGTTGTTTTTTCTAATGACTAGATCTCTTGCTGGAAAAACGCCGGTCTGACCTTTGGCAATGATGCCTTCTATTCCTGTCCGATCAGAGGTGCTCACCCAGAAGAGATACGTCAGATTTTTCACATTTACCCACGCACCTTGGTCACCAAAATTAAGATATTGGCCAGAAGTTTGTGTTCCATGCAGTGCACCGCCTAATTTCCCGTCAGTGGCGTTGATGAGAATACCATTTGTCAGCGTTCCATTCTTGGTTGGATCGGCAACGTTGTAGACTCGTGATGTATCCTCGAAGAAAATGGATTGATTATTCATATGCGCTAGCAGTTGATAATCGGTGTCCATGTGGAGAACAGGTGCAGTCCAATTATAGACAAATCTTGCTTGCGGCGTGATGTCTATCTTCCTTAGGAGAAGGTCTTCTGGTGTTGGTGTGGTAGTATTTGTTCCAAAGAGTTCTAACATCAGGGTGTCATTGTTGATATCATCGATAGTAACATCTAAGGTAATGTTGCCTACACCTGTGTAGATGGTGTTGTTGGCAGGATTGTTTAAGGTAATGGTTGGGGGATCATTAATGGACAGATTAAATATGCGGGTATTGGAGAAGTTCGAATCGGATCCATCTGTTGCGTTGACATACCAATAGTAGATACCGCTCGATAACCTGTAGGAGTTTCTGACGTCGAGAGCAGAGTAAGTTCTGTTAATAATGGCAAATTCATCAATCAATCCGTTGAAATCCTGTGTTCCTGATGCTGTTTCTCCGAGGATGAAATTGATAGCGTTTGCTGTTATTGATGTTAGCGACCCGAATGTATGTGCAACCCCATTTCTATATATTGTGGTATATCCTGTGGCATTTATTGTAATCCCAATCTGAGTATATGCACTCTGGGTGAGAACATTTGAGGCAGTTACCGTATCGCCGTCTGCATTAATCCTAATATCTGTATTTACTGCGTCAATTCGTAAACCTGTTGAGTCTGTCAATTTTTCTACTATTGTTTGTGTTCCGCTCACCGATGTCGGATTAATCCACATCAAATATGTTCGATTAAAACCAATTAGCGCATCCTGATCACCAAAATTAATATTGTCGTTTGCCCCATCGAAATTGTATGCCCCACCCAGAATGGCAGATGTCCAATTGAAGATGGCACCCGATACGACTCCATCGAAATTATAATTAGAGTAATCATTGACAACGGTCGTGTTCTCTCCAAAGAGCGTTCGATTGTCAAAGTGAACTAATAAGAGCGTCGTTCCCCCTTCTTTTTGGGTGACGGGAACGGTCCAATTGTAGGTGAGCGCTGTTCCATTGGTTACATTTAATTGAATAGAGAGGATGTCTGAAGAGGTGGGCAGAGTTTGGTTTAATCCAAAGAAAACTACCTCTTGGACAGTTGCTTGGTTTTTATCGGTGACGGTTGCGTTAAGGGTAATGTTGCCTAATGCGTTGAAAGCTGAGTTATTCGCGGGAGCGTTGAGGATAATTTCTGGTACAGAGAGATCATACGTCACTGTCAGTACTGGCCTTGAAGCTACGAAAGCATTATCCGTACTATTTATTCTGGTAACGAATCTATCGGTGAAGGGAGCGCATGTTGGACCAAATGCTCCAGTCTCATTTGTTCTCAATCCTAAAGAGAACATGTCTCCTGTCGTGAGATTATTTTGTAAGTCATTTGCTGCAGTTCCGCCGAGGATAACTGTTCTTGAGGTCAAGGTTACCAGATTTGTAAACTGCGCATAGGTGACATTGTCCATATCATTGAATGCATTTAAGTTTCCGGTGGCATCATTTGAATATGCTGCACCGGGCAGGTCCATTTTTGTGACATTGAGATGGGTTGCATCGTCGTCAATCGCACCAAAAGCCAGCGTTAAATTGACTTGGCTAATAACTACATTATCAGGTATGGATGACGTATTAAAATCAATATATCCTCTGCTTGAGAAGTTGACGGTGTTACAACCAAAAATTCCTACTTGCAATTCAATGCCTGTTGTGAATCTTTCGTATGTCGGGACACTGCTCAGATTTTTTCTGACGAAGCCGTCTTCAGTAATATTTGGCGCATTTTGAAGACTAATTGTTGGATCAATTTCAATAATCTGGCCAGTATTATTGAGCATTTCTGGGGGGGCTTCCAATGCAAAAGCTTGCACCTCATTCCCGAGTCCCACAGGAGTGACGTCAAATCCATTGGCAACAGCATCTTGGAACCCTATTTTAACTCCCTCGAGAATAATGCCTGTTTCATCCTTTTGGAATGCCTTATTGGCTTCCACAGTTGAATAGGGGATCGTTTCATTGGAAGAGTGGTTGTAATAATATGCCCATTCGTACTCTGGTCCTCGTTCTTCGATTTCTGTTTTAATAAGTTGGGCGCCTGCGAAACTCACGGTAACTTCGTTGTCCCACCAGTTTACTTTAAAAGTATCCCCATCGACTTGCGTAACCTTTACTATTTCAGGCAAGAGCTTGTATTTTCCATCTTTGTCCAACATGAAGATAGGGCTAGAATAGATTTCATGAGTGCACATCCCTCCATTGCACACTCTGATCCAGTCTGGTCCTCGTTCTGCATTCGGACTGGAGAGAAGGTCGCTTATCTTTTCATTTCCTTTTTCTGGATTCTCTTCAATGACTAATTCAGCGTTATTATTTACAAAATGACTTTTCAAGAGATCTTCTGCAGTTATTTCTTTAGGTTGTTTTGGCAATGCTTCTTCGGTTGCAGGGGTAACCAGGACAAACTCGACGAGATCGGTAATATCTACTAGCGTTCCATCCGTAAGTTTGAGTGTAATTTTCAATGTTGCCAGATTGAGGGAAGCGTCGTCCACTTCAATAATAATGCGAAGTTTCTTCTTCGTGATGGAGGTGTCACAGGTGTCCAGACAAGAATCTTCGAAGGAGGTTGTCGACAATGGGGCTTCTTCAGGAAGAGTTTCATTCGTTTCTGTTATTGCTTTACCAGTGATTGGTGTGAGCTGGGCTTCTGTTGTTCCAGTCTCATTACTTTCCATATTTTCCACTACTGCATTTGTTTCTGGGAGAGGGGAGACTGCCAACCCTGTGAGGCTGTTGGTTTCTTCTAGAGGGGGATTATTTGAATAAATCAAAGTGTCTTTGTTGTCTAAATAAATATTTACCGTTCCTTCGCCCAGCACTTCTCCGGAAACTGCAATTGACTCAATCTCGACGTCGGCATTGATAAGGAGATCATACATGCTACTTTCATCGATAATGAGATTTACTTCTTTGGTAATAATTGTTTGATTGGTTTCATTTACTTCTTCACCCAACAGTGCAAGACCAGTAATAAGATTTTTTCCAAACGATACGGTGGAACCGAATATTCCTTTCCCTTCATTTTCTTCCTGAACACCAACAGAGGCAAAGACCACCAATCCGATGATCATAAAGAGAGCAAATGCTAAGAGATAGTGATGATCGTGGCCTCCGAGAGGAGGTTTATCTGGAACAGATGGGAGCGAGAGAGAAGTTTCTTGGCGGGGTTGAGGTGGGTTTCTTCCCAAATACACTGTTTTTACCCTGCCATCCTTTAGCCTTACGCTATCATAATAATACGGCCCTATTCTTTTCCCTTTTTTTGTAATATACTTCTTATACAAGACTCTGCCCCTTTTATTGATAGAATGATTACTTAGAAAATGTAGTGCAACCACTTCTTAAACGTTGTGGTCAAAAGAAAGGGCTAAAGAAGACTTATCGGCGTTGACTGTAACAACTCATTACCGCCATACCTGAGGGTGATGATGGCGAAGCTGGACAGACTACGTTCAGGGTGAATTGCTGGATCGGTTGTGCCCCTTGTGTGTCTGCTGCTTTTACCTTAATTGTGTATTTTCCTGCTAGAGGAACTACCCAGGCGATAAGACCAGATGTTGGGTTAATAGTCATACCTGATGGAGCACCTTGTAAGGAGAAGGTGATGATGTGACTTTCAGGGTCAACTGCGTTAGCGTCGTAGGAGTAGGCTACACCTACTGATGCTTGCGTTACTGGCGTTGACGTAAAGATCGGCCATTTGTTGATCCATCCGTTTGGATTGGTGAAGGGGAAATGATCTTGGTTTGCGTCAATGGTCAGTGGATTGTCACATACGCCATTTAAGTTATTGTCAGGACAGCCCTCTGTTGGCTGATCAAAGTTAGTCCAATAGTTACCTTCGTTGCCAATGTCAAATTTTGTTCCTGTTCCCTTATCTCTTGAAGGGTTAACATTATTCACAAAATTGTTCTTAATAACCCAGTTATTTGTGGAAGGAGCATCATCAATTCTTATCCCTCTTAGGTTAGACTCTATTGTATTTTCTGTGATGTTGTTTTGGATTGCGCCGCTTGTTGAATCACCGTTACCCTGAATAAATATACCTTTACCCGTGCCCGTAATGATATTCGCTGCTAGATCTTCACCGCCAATTTTGTTGTTTGATGAACGGGTGGCAAGAATACCAAACGGGCCGCCCTCCATTGAATTTCCTTGGATCACATTATTGTTCGCAAAAGAGAGGAAAATGGCAGCGTTGTTGCCTGCAACTCCAGCAGATGTAAAGGTGTTGTCCTGGATCGTATTTTTAATGGAATATACTGGCTCGATGGTGTCTGCATCTATGCGGATACCCTGTTCGTTGTTGAGAAATTCATTTTTTTCGATAAGACTATTCATGAGTGTATTAACTGCATGAATAGCAATTTCATAATTTTTCACGACGCAGTTTCTGATGGTGAGACTTTCATTGACCGGTTCAAGAATTCTTATTCCTATTGATGGATGGAATTATCGACAATAAGAGTACCAGTATTCCCCCCACAAGATACTTAACTTTCATTACTTTTCTTAAGGTTGTTTACAGTTATAAATGTTTTTGTCGTGCAAAAGTAACAAAAAAAGAAAGAGCAAAGAGATAATTTATCTCTTTGGTGAGTAGTAGTATGTTTGACCTTCAGCGGCATTTGGAGTCTCTTCATCTTCAGCAGATTTTCTGATCGCAACCACAATGCCTAGGACGATCAAGACCACGACCAACACAGCGAAGATCACTGCAAGGATGGTTTTGAAGGCAGGGGCATTTGATTGTTCTGCTTCCTCTACCTTGGTCTGTAAAATGACGTCAGAGACGACTTCGTTTCCTTGAAGGACACGAGCGTTGAAGGTGTAGGTTCGAGCATCGACTCCTTTCATGGGAGTGATGAAGACTCGGAATTCACCTGTAGAATCTGGCAATACGGTTAAAAAGCCAGGCTCAACGTGAGCATCAGCCCATTGGGTTCCATCTAATTGGATGGAGTAGACGCCTTTTTCGGTACCGAGATTGGCTACCATAATACGATAGACCACTTCAGATCCTACCATGGTTGTTTTTGAGGTAGATTCTGGGTTGATGATGGTTTCTACGTTAGCTGCCTGCGGTAATGCGTCAACGCTGATGGTTTTTGTTTCAGTAATCTTGGAGTTTCCTCTGTTGTAGATCACATCCACTTGCACGGTGTAGACACCTGTAGAGGCATCTTCCGGCACTCGCAAGATGAATTCGATTTGATCGGAACTTTGCTGTTCGAAGAACTCTTCTTCTTGTTCGTCAATCTGGGTTACCAATTCAGGGATGAATCCTGATTCGGAAATGCCTAATTCAGGCACGGAAACCATGACTTTGATGTCATTTTCTTCTTTTTCTCCGAGGTTTTCAACTCGTACCTTGGTGAAGAAGGGTTTTCCTGCCATAATCTTGGTAGGTGAAACAACAATGTCAAAGATGTTTAAGAAGTGTCGTTGTTCGTCGATGTTCAAGGAAATGGTTACTTCCTCATCATCGTTTTTGTCAGATGCTCGAATTCTTAAGGTGTAGACTTCGGATGCATCAATGTCTTCTGGAATGTGTAAGTGCAAAATTTTCTTGTAGGTAATTCCTTTGTCTACAGAGAAAACTGGAGTAGTATCGGAGATAGGACCGAATTCGTAACCGATGATTTCAGCTTCAATACGGACATCATCCACGAAGTCTGCGGTCATGTTCGCATCTCCCTGGAGAGTTACTTCGATTTCGATTTCGGTGTCACGTTCAACGTCATAAGTTCCTGATACTTCGACGTCATCAATTTCTACTTTAGTAATATCATAATTTGGTGAACTAGCGTGCACGGATGGTGCAACTGTTAACAATGCGAGCGTTACCAGCATTATCACATAATATAACATATTTTTCATGACACAACCCCCAGTTGTTTTGTTGTTATTTTTGAGTTACAAACCTTATATAAACTTTTCGGTAGTAAACTATATCTTAGCATATTATGCTTTTGACCTCGTCTTTTCGATATATATCTTCAACAGATAGATTATAGCGAGTATAAATATCAGGACGACCATCCCTACCAGGTACCAGGTGTGGGCACTAATGCCTTCTTCCTTTACCTTAGGGGACGCGTAGTCTGAGGCGAGATTGATTGATTTTGGTTGGGTAGGTGCTTCTGGACATCCTTTAAAGTCGAAGGATTTGAAGTATCTCTTGACTTCATTGTTAAAGTAGGCTAGGACCTCAAATTCATGGCTTCCTTCAGGTTCTTCTGGGAAGATGATCGGGATAGAGATGGATTCTAGGCCATTTGGCTGCACCATAATGATAGGTGCAAATTCGTCGATGCCCAACTCTTGATTGCTGATTTCGACGTGGACATATTCGTTTTCGATACCTTCATTCTTGAGCTGGATACTTACAAAAGCGTCTTTTTTACATTCGAGGTATTTTTCGCTGATGAAGACGTTGAGAATGCTGACATCATGTATTTCTTTTACTGCTTCTACGGTACCTGGAATAGAGAGTACACTTCCCACGAAGAGCATGCATAAGATCCAAGAGACAAACGTAGGTTTCATGATTCAGATTTTATAACTACTATTGAATGGTGTTTATTTAAAAGCTTTATGGTTTTATAGAAGGGTTAACGGGCCAGAATAGTTGCTACAATATCTTCCCATGATCTTACCCTATATATTCTATCGGGAAGGTTTCCTTGATTCCAGGGATAATCGAGAAGGAGAACGGGAATGCCTGCTTGATGACATTCTTCTGCGTATTCTCGTGAGTCTTCGATAAGAAGTTCAATACCCCGTTTTCGACAGACTTCTCCTTTGGTAGTTTTGTGACCATTACTTCCTGCTTGATTAGTAAACTTTATCTCAGAAAATCTTTCTGGAAAATATCTTCCTATCCATATCTCTGTCTGTGGTTGAATAGTTAAGGAGCGAGCGGTAACCACGGTTAGTCGATGACTATGTGCAAGAAGTTCTGTTCCTTCACGAGCTCCCGGTAACGGTACGAGTTGACTGAAATAAACTGATTGCTCAAAAATCCTCATCATCGCTATTTCTTCTTGGTGTGTTCTTCCAGTTAGTTTTGATAGGTCATGGTCTTGTATATCTTCTAAAGCAAACTGTTGTTTAGATAGTGTATTGTGCCAATTAATCCATTCAACATAATGATTGTTAAGTACGTTATCCAAATCTACCCCAATATGCATACTCTCCAGACGAGGCGCATACTTTTATAAAGATGTATGTGTTTTGTAGGTACATCAAAAGAGGATTGATCAGATGGTTGAAGCAACAATAAATCTTTTGGCTGTTTTGGTTGCGGCAATTGCCATGTTTGTGATTGGTGGATTGTGGTTTTCTCCGATCTTGTTTGGAAACTTGTGGATGAAGCTGAGTGGCGTCACCAAGAAACAAATTGCTGAAGCAAAGAAAAATGGCATGGCTGGCTCGTACATCGGCACGTTTGTGGCGTTGGTGGTGATGAGTTATATTTTGGCGCATTTCATTGATTACGTTGGCGCAACGACTGCTGCACTTGGTGCGGAAGCTGCTTTCTGGACATAGTTAGGATTTGTGGTGACTACGAAATTAGAGATGGTGTTCTGGGATAACAAACCTTGGGGATTATATTTCCTGAATGTCGCACATTATCTAGTTGCGATGGTTATTGCAGGCATGATTTTAGCCGTGTGGGTTTAATACCTACACTTCTTTTTTGATTTCTTGAGAATATTTAGATGGGGCAGCAAGGATTTGAACCTTGATCAATCGCTCTGGAGGCGACCGCACTAGCCGGGTTATGCTACAGCCCCATAGAGTAGAATAGACTAGAAAGATCGTATAAAAATGTTCTTATTGTTTCTTCTTCGTTTCTTTATTCTGGAACGTGGTAGCCAGATCAATCACGTATTTACCGTCTTCTAACTTATATACCAGGGGTTCTTTCTTGAACAAATCAATTAGATCAATTTCAAACTTTCCCGGCTTAGTAATACGAATGGATTCAAAATCGAGAACAACTGGTTTTTCAGGTACTTCTTCGCCTACTAACTCCAGGGCGTCCTCTTCGATCTTGACTTTTTCTTCTTGGCTTAAACTTACCGTGAAGTTTTTGACTTCTTCCACGTCCTGTTTCTTCATGAAGAAAAAGAAACGACCACCACACGTGCATCCGGAAAGAACTTCTTGTGATCCGTCTTCATACACTTTGGAACAACGGACGCATTGGTGGGGCATAGTTATCTCCTGCGCTTCTTTGCAACGGAACGTTTGCTGCTGCTTGATCCGTGAGGAGTAATCGTAAAGAGCTGCATTCTCTTTGGATCGCGCTTGATTTCCTTGACGACGGAAGCAGGGCCGATAATGGTAATGCCATCTCGATTGCCTACGAGCATCTTGACCATGCCTTTTCTCATTTTGTTGAAGAATTGCAGATCACGCTCTTCCGGGAAGATGGTACAGATTTCAATACCACTGAAGGATTTGGTGATTTGCAACATGGTGTGCTGAATAAGGAGGGTTTCTTCTTCTGGTTGTAAGCGGCCTTGCATAAGAACAATTTTTCTGTCTTTCACAATATTGAGTAATTTCTCTATTCTATCTTCTGATTCCAGATGTTCAACTTCCGCATAGGGAACAAATTGTAATGTTAACATGTCTTCACCTCTTATTTTCCTTTGATCACTTTGAAGAGTGATTCGTAAAATTCCTCCAAATTCTCTCCTTTTTCTGCTGAAATGCCCACCACATCATATTGCGGGAACGCATTCTCTATTTTCTTAATGTTGGACTTCTTTAAATCTATTTTGTTTCCGACAATAAGAACAGGAATATCGCGTGCTGCTAGGTTACCGATGATGGTGATGTTGACTTGCGAGAAGGGGTTTTGTGTTGAATCAAGTACGACCATGACGACGTCCATATCGTCCAACCATTTGATAGCTTCAATGACGCCTTTGGTTGCTTCTTTTGCCCGTTGTTTTGCTGCTTTCGAACTGATTTTGTATTTCATGAAGTCTTCGTAATCGATCTTGGTAGCTATACCTGGCGTATCTACTAAATTGAAGGTTAGTTCGTTGTCTTTGTGTTTAATGTTGATACGCTCTTTGATTTGGATGTTCCTTGTTTCGTGGGGAATCTTCGATACAGAACCCATTTTTTCTCCCAACCAGTCTTTGCAGATACGGTTGGCGAGGGTCGTTTTCCCAGCATTGGGTGGACCATAAATGCCTAGTTTGACGTGTTTTTTGGTTTGAAAGAGATCTCCCAAGAGACGCTGAACAAAATCGCGGACGAAACGAATCATGCATACACCTTTTTAGGACTTTTACCCTTCTCCAAGGGTGAAGAGAGAGCGGCGAGGGAAGTTTTTAAGGATTTTGGTAGTAGAGAATGGTGAATAGCTTTTTCGTAAAGCATATAAAAGAACTTCCTGGCTGGTTGTTTATGAACATATTAGTTGGTTCCAAAAATCCGACGAAGATCGAGGCGGTTCGCCTTGGACTTGCCCATTATTTTCCCGAGGGTTTGGTTGTTGAGGGTTATGATGTTCCTTCCGGTGTTAGTAAACAACCTTTTCATGACGACATCTTTCAGGGTGCTATGAATCGAGCTTTGGCGGTGCAGCGGCTCAGTTTGGAAAGAAGATTAGGTGGAGAGTACTTTATCGGTATTGAGGGAGGCGTACGACTGGAGTATAGTGCGTGGTGTACTGTTGGTGCGGTGTGCATTGCGCAGGGTGAAATAATATCGACTGCGCCCACTACAGGCTTTCCTCTCCCCCTTGAAATCGTGAACCAGCTTCTGTCAGGCAAGGAGTTGGGAGATATTATTGATCGTTATACGGGTGTTGAAGATACACGAAGCAAAGAGGGAGTAGTTGGATGGCTTACCCAAGGAGGAGTGACGAGAACGGAGATGTATGTGCCTGCCCTGAGGGCGGCCTTTGCTCGCTTTTTGCATCCTGGTTTATATGGTGCGAAGGCGTTGGAAAGAGTTGCCCGAAATGGAACGTAGTTAGATGTTTTTGGTTCCATCAACACATATCTTTAATTAACTCTTTAAGTTCATTAATTTCCCCAGTATAGTAGTAGACTTCGTAACATTCTTTTCTGAGTTCGTCTTCAACTGCAGGAATCCCTTCGTTGCATGCTTCAGCTCGATTATAACATTCTGTTAAAGTTGATTTAAGGACAGATTCAGTTTCGTCTTTAGCCATAGTCAGGTCATTCTCTGCTTTTTGCTTAGTTTCTTGAGATTTGCAGGCAACAATCAGTAGCAACACCATAAATAAGAATGGGATTAATCTTTTCATTTTCTTGAGTATCATTAATTATTTATAAAATTATCTCTATATATCTAACACCACACGTGCTGTGTATCCTTCTTTAACTTTTTTGATTTCAAACATGTGCATCGTTACTGCTTTCACGTCATTGCCTAATTTTTGTTTTTGTGGATTGATGGGAGCACCTTTCAAGGTTGCTTTTAGATGAAACTTTTTTACTTGTTCTGTGATGGTTGTTTTGACGTCTGAAAAGACCATGGAATCCGTATCTTTGATGAAGATGATCTCTGATAAGAAATCATAGAGAAGATTTTCTAGCGTTGATGAGGATAAGGAGATTTCTTTGGTGATGGTGGGTTTGATCGTGGATGTATCTGCCATGACGTCGAAGGTTGCTTTCGCTGCAACATCGAAGAGTTCGTTGAGAGTTGATGCTTTGGCTTCGAAGGCAACGTCTGCTATGGCGATGTCGGGAAGGAGTTTGTAGGATTTGGACATCTTTCTGAGAAAGAAGCAAGGCATATAAAGATACTGCTTGTTGTTGATCTATGGCTTTTGATGGAGAACCTGAAACAGCGGCGAGGAACGAGAAAACGCAGAGAATCATTAGTAACATTCTCCGGTGTGGTGGCGGCTCGCTTGATGAAAAAGTATTTAGTCCTGAGGAGTTAGCCTGTCTTACTCTCCTACCCCTATCGATTCACCGGAGGGACCTTGTTGGGTGTGGAGATTATAGAGATTATGAATTTTATATGACCTTTGCAACTACCTTCATTAACCCTGAAGATGGGTGCAAATATTATGAGGTTCAACGTTATGTCAAGGCGTTGTTAGGAATGCCTGATTAGCTGTTGTTCACTCTTTTGATGACATACCTTTATTCATCAACCTTTTACATTTGCAATTGGTTTTAAAGAAACCACTGCTTTCGTGATACCTGATCCTTCTAAAGTAGCAACCACGTCGTTGATATCTTTATAGGCAACACCTGCTTCTTCTGCTAATCCTGGCATAGAGACTGATCTGACATAAATTCCACGTTGTTCCATGTCCTTGATGAGTTTATCACCGCGCACTTCCCGTCGTGCTTGGGTACGGGACATCGTTCTTCCCGATCCGTGAGCTGTTGATCCGAAGGTTTCTTCCTCTGCTTTCTTGGTTCCTACTAATAAGGAAGAACCTGTTTCCATGGAACCTCCTAAGATAACGGGCTGGCCTGTCTTTTGATATTCTGGAATAAGTTCTGGGTTACCAGGACCGAATGCTCTGGTGGAACCTTTTCGATGGACAATCAGTTTTTTCATTTTACCATTGACTTTGTAGGACTCTACTTTCGCAATGTTGTGAGCGACGTCATAGACTAAATTCAAACCAAGTTGTTCGGGTTTTTTGCTGAATACTTTTGAGAAACCTTCTCTGATACGATGTAAAATAACTTGTCTGTTTGCAAAGGCCATATTTGCTGCACATGCCATCGCGTGATAATAATCTTGACCTTCTTGACTGGAGAAGGGAGCGCATGCTAATTCTCGATCTGGGATGCGAATGTTGTATTTCTTCATGGCGTCATCGAAGATACGGAGATAATCGGTTCCGATTTGGTGACCGAAACCACGAGAACCACAGTGTAACATCACGACAATTTGTCCATCGTCGGTAATTCCGAATTTCTTTGCGGTGTCGATGTCGTAGATATTATTTTTATGAACAATTTGAATCTCTAGATAGTGATTACCTGACCCCAAGGTTCCGAGTTGATTGATACCCCGTTCTTTTGCTTTGTCGGATACTTTACTTGGATCTGCACCTTCGATTTTACCGTGACCTTCACATTTTTTGATATCTTCTTCCCATCCGTAGCCGTTGTCAACGCACCATTTGACACCGTCTTGCATGACCTCACTAAATTGCTGGTGGGATAATTTGACAAATCCCTTACATCCGACGCCTGCAGGGACTGTTTTGAAGAAGGTGTCTGTTAATTCACGTAATTTTGGTTGAACTTCTTTGAAAGTTAAATTCGTGGTGATTAATCTCATACCGCAGTTGATATCAAATCCGATACCACCTGGACTGATGACTCCTTCGTCTACATCAAATGCTGCTACGCCGCCGATTGGGAAACCATAACGGGTTACTAAACCTTGACGTTTTAGTAAAATCCCCAGTGGCCGTCAGGCATACATAACGCGTGCTTGACAATTCCCGGCAGACAGGCAACATTAGAGGCCTGATCAAATACTCCCCGATCCATCGCATTTAGCAACTTCTGAGAAGCGTAGATGCGTGCAGGAACATTCATTCCTGGTTTAAAAGACGTCGGGAGTTCCCAAACGAAGTCATTTATTTTCTTCGTTTCTGCTGGAACGTTTGACATACCGTTTAGTTCCTTTCAGCTTTTTATAAGCATTCCGATGCTTTCGGAAAACAATATAAACTCTCATTCAGATTAGTTCCTGATGAAACGAAGCGCTGTTATTTTTTTATTATTTCTCGTCATGGGGTGTGTTAATCCTGTTTATCAAGAAGAACAAGAACAGGTAGAATCACCATTAGAACCTATTGAAACAGTTATCCCTGAATCTGTGTCGGAACCCATACCTGCAAAATCGATATCCACCCCACCCCAACAAGAAACTCCTCCGGAAACTTCTTCTTTTTCTTCCTTATATACAACAGAAGAAGAATGTGTGACCTATTGGACCGATTTGTTCACGAAAGCGAAGGGTGCAATCACTGTTGTGCCTACACATGTGGAGGTACAGTTTTCTTCTGATGTGTCTCTCGATAAGGCAAAAGAGAAATTAGATTTCCTTGGGTACTCTTTTGAGGTTTGGAATCCTGGAAAAACAAAACCCCACCCCCTCTTCCCCTACAAAACCGATCAAGAAGCATTTGATGCACTTCATAAGCTGGTGGTGATAACGCCTGAAGGAAAAGAAATTGTTACTGCGTGCGATATACCTACAGGCAAAAACATTCAGGAAAGCATACCTGAGATTTCCGTTAATTTCTTTAAACCAGGATATGTTCCACCCCCGTAGACTATTTCTTTGGTTGATAATTTAAAAATTACGAAAGAACGTTATTGAGACACCCTATATGCATCTTGGTTGTATAATAATTGACTGTTCCGATCATATCCTTTTGCTTGCCATTGGTTGAACATACGTTCATCTGGTTTCTTACCGAACGTATCTCTTGTTTTTCTGTTAGTGTTGAAGCAGGTGTAGCAAAAGAAGGTATTTTTCCTTGTTGGGAGGAAGAGGTTGTTGATGGAGATGACTTTTGCATTAACAGTGGGATGCTGGTTACTACGACCATAAGAATAAGCACGATCCCTAGAATGATAGCTGCAAGGCCTAATTCTCCTTTTTTCCTCAGGGGGATTCTTAAGGCGGCGATATTTAAAAGCATTCTTATTTAGATTTCATCAAATCTCTTGGTGACTGCTTTCCAATCGATGGCCTTGAAGAAGGATGAGATATAATCCGCTCTCTTTAATCCGTAATCAATCATGAAGGCATGTTCGAAGACATCCATAATCAATAAGGGAGTACATCCTGCTAGATGACCTACATCATGTTCGTTGATCCAGACATTAAATAAACGCTTGCCTGTCTTATCGTAACATAACATAACCCATCCGATGCCCCTCATGGTACCCGTTGCCTTGAAGGCTGCTTCCCATGTTTCATAGGAACCGAAATCCTTGATGAGTTGGTGCATTAATTTAGCGTCTTTCTTGAATTCCGTTGTTTGTTTGGACATGTTGCCAAAATAATATTCATGAAGACGCATGCCGTTGAATTCCCATCCGAATCTCCTTTTGAGTTCTGCAAATTCTGGCGTGGAAGCTTTACCCTCTTTCACCATTCCCATCATGAGATCAAGCAGTTTGTTGGTGTTGGTCACATATCCTTGATATAAAGTGAAATGATTATTGAGAAGTTGATCACTAAATCCCGGTGTTCCTAATAAATGTGTAAATGATTGTGGTTCGTAGGGCATAGAGAGAATTTCTTTTTTGGATTTATATAGTTATTGTTCAAAAAAGAGAGTTAGATTTTTCCGACCAAATCCATGCCTGGCTTCAATGTTTTCTTGCCTGGTTCCCAGCTTGCTGGACAGACTTGGCCTTTATTTTCACGGACGAATTTTGCAGCTTGAAGCTTTCTTAAGACTTCTTTTACGCAACGACCAATGCTGTTGTCGTGAATTTCCATGGATTTGAGTATTCCGTCTGGATTGATAATAAAACTGCCACGAAGAGATAATCCGTCTGTTTCGATGTAGGTTCCGAATTCCCTGCAGATGGTTCCTGTCGGATCTGCTGCCATAGGATATCTTACTTTTCTGATAGCTGGAGAGTGATCGTGCCATGCCTTGTGGACAAAGACAGTGTCTGTTGAGACGCTGATGATTTCCGCTCCTAATTTTTTGAATTGATCATAGAGTTCTGCTGCTTCCTCCAATTCGGTTGGACAAACAAACGTAAAGTCAGCAGGATAGAAGAGTAAGACTACCCATTTCCCATTGTAGTCAGAGAATTTTACTTTCTTTGTTGCGTCGTTCTGAAAAATTTCAAACGAAATATCTGGAACTTTTTCACCGATTTTTACCATACATCAGGCGGACTTTTGTTCCTTTTTATAGTTTGTGGTTCTTAATTTTTTTCCAGAGAAGAATAACGATGACGAGCAAAACTACCTTGGAAAGTTCACAGAAGATGCACCATTCGTGAAGAACAAACGCTTCGATGAAACTCAGATATAATCCGAATGCGAGAGCGAGCGTTGATACTCTTGCTACCCAACGAAGAACGACTTTATTCTCAAGGCGAGGAATACTTAGCAGCAAGACGAGGAAGAATAATGCGCCCAACAAAGCTACGGGAATGCCCAACAACGTGGAGTATTCGCTCTTGTTGACAAGATCACAGGAGATTTTATCCGTGATATTACATACGGCAAGCGAAGAGGCGTGATAATGCTGATACAGAAGGAAGAGCATCAGAGCTATTCCTATGGATGCCATCACTGCCAACAGTTGTTCTTGTTTCATTAACAGAATTCACAAACGTTTTTCTTGGATGATTTGTTCACCACTTTTTTTGCTTTCTTTTTTGGTTTTGCCATGATGACCTCCCTTACGAAATATCCCGATGAGTGGCATACATGAATGCCGCGTTCTTGTGATGTTTTTTGATCGTGCTTGCTACTTGCAGGAAAATCTGATGAGAAGTAACTACTTTTTTCTTGGTAATCCATTTCTTTACTTCCGAGGTTACTTTTCTACATATTTTTTCCGCTTCTTGATGTTGCATGTGTGTGCTGAGGCATGCTGCATAACAAGATGCATATACTTTTCGCTCATCAAATCTTTCCTTATTACCTTTTCGTTTGACGATGTGCTGCATGGTGTTCACCCGAAGTTAATTGTTCCATTTGCTATTAAAATCAATAACCATCCCATGGCTACCAATAACAATCCAATGCCTAATCGCATGAGGCCCCTATGGGCTTGTTTCCACTCTTTGATTTCGTACAGTTTCTTTCCCGATGCGACAAGGATTAAAATGACGATTAATGGAGCAACAAAGATGATATTATAGAGAATAAGCATTATCAGGGCGGTGAAGTCAAAGTATTGAGATAGAAGGGTAATGATAGCGAGATAAGGGGCTCCTGTGCAGGGTAATTCCACGGCTGAAACGAAGACTCCAAGCAGCATAATTCCTAAGACAGTTGTTCGTTCGCTTTGTTTGTGAATCATTTTTGCGTAACGGGCAGGGATAGATAAAGAAAATCCTTGACCATACCAAAAAAAGTCTTTTATTTCTAACATTCCTGCACCAATAATCAGCATGCCGACAACAAGAGAGATATATTCGGTTACATAAAGAGGGATATTTGCCAAAAAGAACAGCAATCCTAATCCTGCGAGAAGATAGGTGATGAAGACTGAAAAAATATACAGACTTCCCAGGAAGACCATTCTCTTGATGGAATTTTTTCCACCTAACAAGACAGATAACATTAAAATCAAGACGCCAATAGCACAAGGGTTAATTGAATCAATGGCTGCTGAAATAATAATAACCCCTAGTGTTGGAAGAGATGCTTCGACTGCCATGGTATTTACCTATTTGTAGGTCCACTCCTTTGCTCTCCAACTTGCGCAGATTTTGTTTGTTGTTTCAGCGTCTTCAGGACTGAAATCGATGATGATACAATCACCTGGGGGAACATACGCAACGTGCGTCAATACATAATGACTGTAATCTTCTTTCTTTTTTCCATTTACAAATACTTTTAGGATACCTGGTTTGTTGTCCGGACAAAGATCACCAGTGCGGTAGGTCAGTTCTCCTTCGTTCGTTGGATAGGTAAGATGGTTTGGGCTCAGTTCTCCCCCAATCGTTTCAAAATAACCTCCCAAACTCACATCTTGAAGGTCCTGAACAACACCTTCGACATGAATTCTGTCATCGTTATGTTCGTGGAGCGTGGCTGTACCTATGCGGTTGCTTAATCCCTTAGGATCAATAAGGTCCAGCTTTTTATCACATGCCCAGACTTCATAATCTGCATGCCAATGGACTGGACCGCCTGTCATCGACACGATGTTGGTGTAAATGGTTGTTCCTACCAGGAATAGGCTAGCAAGAAGAAGAGGCAGTGCGATGGCGATAAAGACTACTTTTTTTGACTTTTTCATTTGTTTTTCATATCGAATGGCAACCACTACAAAAGCAAGAGCTATAATGGAGGCAATGCCGAGAATTTTCAGCGTTACTGTGTGGAGATGCGCGGGATCGGAATACGATACTACCTGTGGTGTGCTTTCGAGCTCGTCTTCATGCGCGTAGAGAGGCACACTACTCACGAGTAAGAGAATTAACATGAGGCAGTATATTACACCCATTCCTCTTTTTTTCATGGTTTTTTCTCTTATTTACTTGATTAGAGATTTTTTAAAGTTAATGTGCTCCTTTGCAGCGAGAACAGAGCCCGCCAACATTAATTTGGAAGTGACAAATTTCACCTGGAATAACCTTTTTCAAAAAATCCACCTTATCGACACTAAAATGCTCTTTTTTGTGACACTTTTGACAGACAAAGTGGCAATGATTGTTGGTGGAGGTAGAGTAAATCATTCGTTTATTGCACAGATAAGAACAAACCGCATTTTCTTTCTCTGCTTCTGTTAAAAAACGATAAATCGTTGCTAAGCCTATTTTCTTGTCTTTCTGTTTTGCTCTCTTGTAGAGATCTTCTGCTCCGAAAAAGGAATGAAGATGGCGCATCTCGTCTTTTAAAAGACTTTTTTGTCGCGTGTTTCTCGTTTTCATCCGATTGATAATCAAAATCAATAATCAATATAAAAACCTTACGGTGCATCACTGCTATGGGCATATCTCCTTCGTTTGGTGATCGTCTGGGAAAAGTGAGTTATATGACTACTTTTATTCTTACGGGTGCTCTTCAGGGAATTCACGCCCTTTCTCACCTTCTCCCCCCTCTTTTGTATTCTGCGGAGAATAGTTCCTTTCCTTATCCCGATCTTCTAGAACAGCACATTGAACCCTTTCTCTCTTCTCCAGGCATACAAGCTTTTTCTTTAGCCTTCGTTCCCTTAAGTTTCTGGTATGTTTATCACGATCATCGCCGTCATAAAGAAGAACAAAGTCTTCACGCCCGCATTCAAGACCTTACCGACCAACTGGAAAGAAAAAACTTAGAATTAAGATTGAAAGATGAGGGGTTGAGTGCTCTTCATCTACAATAGAAAACTATTTATACGGTTCTATCTTGGGAGTACTTGGGATCATTATGCATCAACCAAAACAACTTCCTGTTGCGTTGAAGACGGATAAAGATTCTTTGTATCAGGCAGCAGTTGCTGAAATAAAAGAAAGATTGGAACGTACCGTAGGGGTTATCCCGCGCATGGCTACTGTTGCTGCTGTGTTGAAGAATACGATGCCTCATTACTTCTGGTGTGGATTTTATTTTGCTGAGGAAGATGAATTAGTCATTGGACCTTATCAAGGCACCTCTGCCTGCGCTAACATCGCTTATACGGGCGTTTGTGGGACGGCTGCCAAGAGAGAAGAAACAGTGATCGTGCCCGATGTTCATCAATTCCCAGGACACATTCCTTGCGATGATGCTTCTAAATCAGAGATTGTGGTGCCTGTCAAAGATGATGAAGGAAGAGTCATTGCTGTCTTTGATGTTGATGCAACGACGTTGAAAGCGTTTGATGAGACTGACAAGAAATACTTAGAAGAGATTATGCCTATTGTGTTAGAAAAATAATTTATCCTCTTCCAGGCAATAAAGCAACTACTTTCTTTCCTTCTTCTAATGCCTTATTATATAACTCACAGGCTCTTTGATTTTTTTCTGCAACAAAAGAGATTCTTTTCATGCGAAGATAGTCCTTTACCTCATTTGCCACTGTAATTAATCCACCGGCACCCAATCCAATCACCACCATTTGCGGCTGTGTGTCGAGAAGGTCCTTCATTTCCTTTAAGGTAATTTCCCTTGTTCGACATTCCCAAAATTTTACTTTATCGCCTATGATTTTGATGTCATCGTAATAATCTTTTCCGTCAATCTTGAAAAAACCATACTTATATTCATTAATCATACTCCACCGAGAGGGCGGGAAGTATATAAAGATGCCGAGCAAAGATTTAAATGATTCCTCTTGTTCTGTTACCTGATGAAACGTTGGTCGTGGTATTATGCTTTTTTATTAGCCCTGTTTCTTGCTGTCTGGATATGGGCTGCCATTGATCCCTTGCTTCCCGATGGATGGCTTTTAGAGAATTACTTGGTGTTTCTTTTTGTACCTCTTATTTTTATCACGGGAAGATATCTCAAACTTTCCCACTTTTCCTACACGCTTATCACGCTGTTTATGATTTTTCACGTCATAGGTTCTCATTATACTTATGCGCAAGTTCCTTTCGGGTTTACCCTTCAAGAATGGTTTGGATCAAGCAGAAACATGTATGATCGACTGGTGCACCTTACGTTTGGTTTGTTGTTAAGCTACCCTGTTCGTGAAGTCTTTGTGAGGATTACGAAAACCAAAGGCTTTTGGGGATATTACTTCCCTGTTGAGTTAACGCTTGCTTTTTCTGCTTTGTACGAGCTGATTGAATGGGGTGCTGCTGCGTTTGTTAATCCTGATGCAGGCTTGGCATTCTTAGGCGCACAAGGAGACATATGGGATGCGCAGAAAGACATGTTACTTGCTTTTTTAGGAGCACTGTTTACGATGACCCTTACCTTCTTCATTAATCTGTGGTATCGGACGGATGCCATTAGTGAGATTAAAGAAAGCTTGAAAGTTCCTGATCGTGATCGGCCGATGGGCGAGAGAACATTACGAGACCTTATGCAACGTTCGCGGTGAATAGGAAGGCATACCTGTCAAGAAGCCACTTCGTGGATGCTGCAGTTCTCTCATGAGTTCTTCCATTCTTCCGTAGCTTTCTTTGACGGTTTCATAGACTGCTCCGCCCCGTTCTGCTATTTCTACGAGCCCTTTTCGTACCGAGACGAGATCTCTTCCGAGAAGGATAATCTCTCTATGGACTCCCAGCACATTGGTCAGATGATCGACACGCCGCTGCAGTCGTTCTGTCATCGTTTTCAAACTGACATAGACATTGTTGCATCCAAATAAATTATTCTTTGCTTCTTGCTGAAATCGCTCATATTCATCAATTGCTTCTGCCGAGACGGCCGCATGGAGACTCTGTTCACCCCAGGCTTCGAAATCCCGCGTCAAGAGGGTGAAGGCAGCGTGACGTTCCTCTCTCTCTTTTGAACGAGTTTTCTGACACGCCTCTGCAAATGCTTGAGGGTCATATTCTGGCTGATCCATGAGTTCTCCGATGCGATCATTCAACTGTCTGACATATGTCACCTGTTGAGCGCGAAGGTCGACAAAGCGTTCTGCCCGATATTCCAAATCGTCAGCAATCGCTTGGCCAATGCGGGGCAAGACTTCCAGGGTATTGAGCACACGACGTTCCTGTATTTTTCCCGCCCATCGACGGAATGTCCCGATAATCGATTTGTAATGGTTGATTTCTCGCAAGGTTGTTTCCAAATCTTTTTTGCGTTCTTTCAATCCTGCTCTTGCAGGCTCCATCAGTTCTACTACACCTGGAAATGCGGCTTTCATTCTCGTTCTAACCTCTCCATCAATTTTGACAAATGACGATCTTTGAGGACGCCTTCCAAGCGATATTCGAGCGTACCTACTTGGAATTGCTGTTCATCGATAGGAAGACTACGTTCTAATTGACGATCATAGAGATAAGGAATATCATTTTTTCTGAGAATGGTGTACCGTTGATCACTATGAACATAGCGGCAGAACGAATATCCTGCTACAAACACCAAAAACCCCAATCCCAGTTTTACCGATGTGTTTACTACTTTCATGGTTGCCTCCTATGGATTATCGATAAGGAAATCTGACAAGCCGTCGAGTGTTTTTTTGCTCCACGACAAAAAGTTTCCTTTTGTTGCCTTGATTTCTTCTTCAAGAGTCATCTCTTCTTGACCTGATTCTTCTGTTTGCATGGAATATCCATGAAGAAGAGAAAGATTTCTTTGAAAGAGATGCTCTTCACGATCATATCTCTGCGTGAGAAGCGTTATCTGTTGTTCTACAGCAGTTAATGGTGCTTCGTAGGACTGATTTTTTTCTTCATTGTTTCCGCATCCATAGAGAAGAAGGATGCTGATCAACCCTTTTGTTTTGTATGACATACTTTTCTTTAATTCCTTTCTTTTAAAATATCTTGTTGAGAAAAAAGTGGAAGAATTACATTTGAAATGAAAAGATTACGGTTTTTTAAGATGTTTTTCCTAAGCGATCTTTTTTTTTGAAAATCTTCCGCCTCTGTGGAATACCATAATGTTTATATGCGTGGATTTGTTGCTTCTTGTATGGATTTTACTCCTATTCTTGAGGAGATTAAGCCTACGAAAAAAGAGGAAAAAGAGCTTGCTACGGCAGTGCAGCACGTCTTGCGTAAGATCAAGGTTGCCGGGGCGAGACCGATTTTAGGTGGATCCGGCGCGAAACAGACCTGGTTGAGACATACACACGATATTGATATTTATGTTACTTTTCCATCAAAGACGTATGCTCATCGCTCTGCAGAATTAAGCGATCTTCTGCATAAGGCATTACGAAAATCCTTTTCGAAAGTAACCCGATTACACGGATCACGAGATTACTTTCAATTGACGTACCAGGACTTTGTTTTTGAGATTGTTCCTATTTTAGCCATCAAGAAAGCAAGCGATGCGAGAAATACAACGGACTTTTCTCAATTGCATGTAAATTATGTGCTGAAACATGTGAAGAAGAATAAGAGATTAAGTGATGAGATTCGTTTAGTGAAACAGTTTGCCAAGGCAAATCACGTGTATGGCGCTGAATCCTACATTAAAGGGTTTTCTGGATATGTGTTGGAACTATTGACTATACATTACGGCTCTTTTGAGAGGTTGATGAAAGGCGCTGCTTCGTGGAAGGCAACGATGGTGATTGGGGACAAGAAAGTCGCTAAGAATTTGAATCCTTCAAAGATTTCACCGCTGATTGTGATTGATCCCGTGCAACCGGATCGAAATGCGGCAGCTGCCTTGTCTGAAGAGAAGTATTACAACTTCATTCTTGCCTGCAGAGCATTCTTGCGAAAACAGTCTCCGTTGTTCTTCGAGGAAAAACACATTGATCCTTGTCAATTACAGAAACATGGAACCTTGGTTCGGGTCGATGTGATACCCTTAGAAGGAAATAGAGACATGGTTGGGGCTAAACTCTTGAAAGCATTTACGCATATAAAAGAACAGATCAAACATCATGACTTTACGTTGATTACTGCGAAATGGTCATATAATCCGGTTTTGAAGAAAGCTGTTTTTTATTACGTGGCGGACAAGAAGGAATTATCACCTACCATGAAACATTATGGCCCTTCGAGCGAACATAAGAAGGCGCTGTTGAATTTTAAGAAGACGCATAAGAACGTTAAGATGATGGGAAAACAGTCGTATGTATTAAAGAAAAGGGCGTACCAGGATATCTCTTTGTTGATGAAGGATTTGTTGCGCTCAGAGAACGTCACTTCGCGCGTGAAGAAAACTCAACTTTCTTTATGAACCACTATAACGAGCTAACCGTACTTTGATTTGATCAGAACTTCCATCAAGACAAGCGCTTGCTGCACCGGTGTCTACCCATCCTTCAAGAACCCATCCACCTTTCTTTGGGTTTCCTAGTTGTGTAGGCACTAAGGTGTTATAGTACGTGAGTAATTGATCGACACACCACTGAGCAGTGTGAGCTGATGTGCTCCATTGTTTGCTTCCACATGATGAAGGAAGCATCCCTCCTGTTTCTGTCCAGCAATCTGGCGAACCACCTCCGTTGTTATCCACGCCGATGGTGACTTCATCCGTTTCTACGAGACTAGCATCCACCATGCCGCAACAGAGGTAGTGATTTGTTATCGACGTCACTTCACCACCCGGGCTTGTTTGAATTCCTCCGATGACCTTACCTACAGATATGAAAGGCTGACTAAGATTACAAGCACTTGTTGATTGCGCTTGACAAAAGAAGGTTGTTGAGGAAGAACCTCCACCGGATGAAGGTGGATTGTCACCTGGCAGCGTTGTTTCGATAATGCCTTCATCAACTGCATCTTGGAGTGTTACAGGTTGTCCGTCTATGGTCATCACAACAACAGAGGCACTGTGTCCTGGATTGGGCGATGATGGTACTTGAGAGTATACGACTATGCTGATGAGACTGAGAACAACTATGAACAGAATGGTGTAAAAGAGTTTGTTCGATTGACCCATGTTCTCACTTCTTTTAATTATTTGACGTATCCTCATGTTTATAAACGTTGTGCACCCTTTCTTTGTGTGAACATTCTTACGTTATCTCAGGCACAGCGTGTTTTGAAGGATTTGGATACGAAGGTTGACCTGGAACAGTATTGTCTGGTGGCAGACAGGGATAGGTATTTTGTTGTTTCGAAGGATATTCAGCAGATTGATTTGACGTTATATACGGTCAAGAGGATTGGCTTGCCTCTATAAGTTTCTTGCATGATTTGGTTAATGGGCAAGAGGAACACGTCGGTTTTGTTTTTGTACAATGTCTTTTTGCTAATTCTACGAGAAGGGCATGGAATTCGTTGTATTCTTGTGCTGTTGAGAGTTCTTGCATGACTTTCTGTTGGATAGCGTCGTATCCTTGTTCTTGGTAGCCCATTCGTTGGAAAATACGCTGGGTGTATGCATCCACCACAAAGGTGGGCTGTTGATACGCATAACATAAGATGGAATCTGCAGTTTCCTTTCCAATGCCCCAGATGGAAAGAAGATTTTCTCTGTTGAGGGGTTTGTTGAATGAGATGAATGTCTTCAGCTTCCTTGCTTTTTGATTGAAATAACCTGCTGACCGGATGAGCTGGGCGAGTTTTTCTTCTGGGATCTTTTGCAGTGCTTGTCTGTTGAGCAGTTTTTCTTTTTTTAGATTCAAAATTGCTTTTTCGACGTTGGTCCAGCTCGTGTTTTGGGTGAGGATGGCGCCGATGCTGATTTCTAGTCGGTGTTCTTCTTGGTGAGGAGTGTAAAGAGAAGGATGATATCCTCGCTCATCATATCCTTGTTTTCCTGCTTGTGTGGTGAGAGGCCACCATCCTTGAGGACCAAACTTCCTCAGCAAGGCAGAGTAGAGTGTTTGGATGTTCATCTCCTCTCTCAACCCCATAAGGTATATAAATAGTCTCGTCCTCGGTTCCGTATGCCTCAAAAAAGTGTGGTGTTAGACAAGTTTAAGCTCAAGCAAAGTTCCCTCTTTGATCTGGACGAGCTCTATAAAATTATGTTCCGCTGGTTTGAAAATGCAGGTTATTCGTTCTATGAGAAATTGTACCAAGACATCGACACTCCCACGGGAAAGATCATCCAGGTGTTTTGGACTGCTGAACGAAAGATGGACGACTATGTCAAATATGTTATTGACATAAATTTTAATGTGACTGGATTAAGCAAGGTTGATATCGAACGCGGAGGAGTGAAGACATCGACGAGCAAGGGAAGCGTGGAATTTCGCATTACTGCCACGTTATTAAAGGACTATGATAACAAATGGAGCGCTACACCTTTTATGAAGAACATTCGTAAATTTTATGATCAACACCTTATTCGCGCCCGCTTGGAGCGATTGGAAGGGGAAATTTATGGAGAAGTAAGTGGTTTGATTGATGAGATCAAGACTTTTTTGGCTTTGCATAAGTTCTAGGTTTTGTAAACAATAATAAAATAACGCCTATTGAATTTGCCGCATCTGCGATGTTGAAGCTAGGCCACCATCCGATCTGAATGAAATCAATCACATGGCCGAGAACAAGACGATCAAGAAAGTTTCCTATGGCGCCGCCGACCAACAATGCAATTCCCAGCGAAGGATGGCGATAGGCACAGTAGATCAACCCCAGGATGATGACGAGCGTGAGCATGATGAGGACAGGATTGTTGTCTGGAAGCAAACCGAAAGCGATGCCTGTGTTGGTGATGTACTTACCTGTTGCTTTTACGATATATTTGGTGATTTGATCGAGAAGAACAATGATGCCTGCAATCAGAAATGCCTTTTTTGTTTTCATTTACCACGAACGACGCTGGTATCCCTTATAAGGCGTTTGTTCAGAGGGGGGAGCAGATTGCAAGGATTGCAACAATCGTTCAACCATTTCCAATCGTCTGGATAATCCGTCTAATTTCGCGTCGATGACATCAATCTTACTGAGAATGATTTCGTAGTTGCTTTCTTGAATGCTCCGAGGAGCAAGAGAGGGCTGAACCTGGATCATTTGTTCCGGCATGCCTTGCGAGAAGGATGGAGGAGGACGGCGTGATTGCTGTTGGGATTGCTTGGGTTCGCTGTAGAAATCTTCACCAAATCCATATTCGGCTTGAGGGTCCTGCAAATCAGTATGGCGTGCAGGCGTATCCAATTCACGCTGCAATGCGCTTGATCTTTTCTTCTTTGAAAATAGTGCCATCTCGTCGCCTCTTTTGATTATAATAACCTTTATAAGGCGGGACCTATTTAAAGTTTTTGTTACAACGAATGAGGTGATGTATGCCGCTTGCTGACGATAAACCAGTGGAGCCAGGAAAATATGACGCTGGCAAAGCATCATACACGCTCGTTATGGACAGCATGCAGTCAGGCGTTGAAGAGCGTTATTTCTCCATTCTTCGTTTCTTACAGGGGGCTCCTCCCTTTGGATTAGGGTATAAAGCAAGTGAAATTGAGAAAGTTAAGGATATTTATACTGCCGGTGAAACGAGTTCTTATTGGGGAGCGGTAGAACAGAAAAAAGCAGCGCAGATTGACAAATTCCAACAGTTAATGGCAAATGTCGGCAACATGGTGAAGACATTATTCCAATTAATTCGTGAGTTGCGTATCATGGAAGAACGATTGGAATATTATGATCGCAGCAACAAGGGAGAAGATGCGGCTGAGGTTGCGTTGAAAAGCGTGTGGGTGGACATGGTGGAAGGGGGAGCAAAGAATCCCGGATCGGTAACTGGTTTAGCAGCTAATGTAGGGTTTGTGACACTACCGGATTTGTTTTATGCCATTCATCCGAAGAAGATCGAGGATGTGGAACGAGAAGTTGGCAAATTAAAAGAATCGTTCAACAGAAAAGTGCGAGAAGTGTTATCTCGAAAATTAAAACAATACCTCATCTGGAAAGAGAAAACGTACCAGGAACTAAAGACTGGACAGGTGTTCAAGTTAAAATATTTGCGACAGCATTATCACGTCATTAAGATTTATTTGAACTGGTTGCGACCTTATTTGCGCAATATCAAACGACTGCAAATGAAAGGACCTATGGGAGATCATGATATTGTGGCTGCCTTTGACACCTCTAAAATAGAGTTAGAAGTCCTTGCGATGAGAAAAGGATATTCCCTTGAAGTGGAACCAGGCATCACTGAAGACAGAACGTTCGAGAGTTATTTTCCTTGCGTGCGTGTCAGATGGACGTATGTTGCCATTCCCCAGATGGCGTATCAGCAAGAATACCAACGCGGAGCAATTCATACGGGAAGAACGACTATCACGATTGAAGGGTTTGTCACCAGCAAGGATGATCTGAAGGAGTATAAGAAGAAATTAGATGAAGAGGATTTTGAGTTGATTGCTGCTGTGGATGAATCCTTGTTAGCGATGAAGGATGATATTGACAAGTATTTGACACAGGCAGGAGAGATACACAAGAAGGAAGAAGAGAAAGAGGAAAAGCGACGAAGCTTGATGTTGGAACCTTTTATCGGGGTAGGATCTGCGATGAGAGATGTGGGTGCTGGATTTAGAGAGGTGACTGCTGGTTTTAAAGAGATGTTTGGCCTGCCTCAGAAAGGCAAGAAAAAGGAAGGGAAATATGCTAATGATGATAAAAGCCAGGCCAAGAAGACTGCTGGCGGGGATGCGTATGTTGTCTATACTGTTTTCAAGAAAACCCATGGCATGATGTCAGAGTAAAGTATATATCTCTCGAGAACGCTTTGATAGTATGGCGCTTACTGCATGGGAACGATTGAAAAAGAAACTGCCTGAACTTCCCCTTGAACAGGCATTGCGACTTCTGCGCGAATCGTTAGAGAATGAGAGAGATGCCAAGGTAAAGGAAGAAATCAGAAAGGAACTGGTTCACACCGAGAAGGCAGCTCCGAAAGAAGACGTCAGACCAGTCACGAGTGCTCCGACGCTGCGTGAATTGGCAGAAGAGCGCGTTGAACCAGAGCGACCGATACGTGAAGAAACATTAGAAGAGACTCTTGCACGAACGCCAGCGCCTGTGGAAGAGCAAGGAAAACAACGAGATTATCTTACTGCTGGACAAGAATATAAGGCTCTAGGAAAAGATGATTTATTGTATCATAGTTTAGATCGAGCGAATGGAGATTCCGCACGACCCTCTGATTTTAGCGTGCGGGAAGAACGCATGAAAACAGAAGCGGAACGTATTTGGGAAGAGAATACTGCTTCACGACAAACAGAAATGTATAAAAAGAAAAGAACGCTCTAAAGAAGGAAAGAGGCTGATGTTTATGGACATGGAATCTGATTATTGGAATGCGTTGGACAAATCGAAATCCATGCGGGTTGATCCGAATCAGATCGGTATTTCTCATGGCGTTGGTGATGTGGGTGAAGGACTGAAAGCCAATGTGTTTCGTGGTGCTAAGGTCGTTGAATTAGGATTCATGGGCGGTGGAAAGGGAAGCAGATCACAAGCTGGCAAGCATACCCCTGAAAGTTATGGTACCCGTGAACGAGAAGAGATGAGGGAGCTTGCAAAGATCAATGAAATGGAAGTCAGCACGCACGCTTCTCCGAATATTGGCTATGCTGCTGGATTCTCTCCTCAACAAGGCGTGTTTAGTCCTGAAATGAGAGAGAATGTGTTGCATGAAGTGGAGAGAGCGATTGATTTTGCAGCTGATGTTGGGCAAGGTGGACCTGTTGTTATGCATATTGGAGAGTTCTCACGTCCGATGTTCGATATTGAACGAGATAAACAAGGAAAGCCCATTACTCCGTTTGAACATTTTCCTGATGAATATAAGAAAGCGCCCATCCTGATGGTTGACAAAGACAATGGAAGAGTTCAGGCATTACGGCGCGATATGGCTCTTTCTATTCCCAAAGGTGGATGGGAGAAACCAGAGTTAGATAAAGAAGGGAATGTAAAGTTTGAATCCAAGACGATTGCACAACTAGAGAAAGAAGCCTATGAAGGTGGAAAATTAAAACAAGGTGAAGATGTTGGCACCTATTTGTATAAAAATTTGATTAAACGTGAGTTAGAATTTGCTAAAGGAGAGCAACAACGCTATCAAACGCAGGCTGATGAGGTACGGGACACCTATGAACAACTAAAACGACGACGCGAAAACTTAGAAGATTTTAAACAACGTAATCCTGAAAAGGCACGATATGATGCAGTTGTGATGGCCGAGCAAATGAAGATAGCTCCTGACAAAGATTCTCCTGATTACAAGAAATTTATTGATAATCCTTTTGACTTTTTGAAAAAGCGAGAAGATCGCGTGTTATACGAAGTTCAGGCATTTGAGACGATTGCGCGATCACGAGCGGCAGAAGTGCATACTCAACAACAACAAGTTGAACGTATGCAACCAATTGTCGAATATGGTGTTAAGAAGAGTGCAGAGACGATTGCACGGGCTGCCATGGGAGCATATGAACAGGAAAAAGCAAAACATCTTGAGAAGCCCTTATGGATTGCACCTGAGAACTGGACACCTGAAGAGTATGGTGCACATCCTGCAGAATATCGAAAGATCATTGTGGAATCACGAAATGAGATGGCTAACCAATTAGTAAGGCAAAGGGGCATGGATCGAGAAGAAGCGAATAAAGTTGCTCAAGAACATATCAAGGGAACGTTTGATATAGGTCATGCTAACTTCTGGTATAAATATTTCAAGGGTTCGAAGAAAGAGTTTGACCAATGGCTGAATAAAGAAGTCGAGAAGTTAACAAAAGACGGCATCATTGGACATGTGCACTTAAGCGATAATTTTGGGTATCATGACGAACATTTGTCTCCTGGCGAGGGTAATGTGCCAATGGAGAAATTTGTTGAAAAATTAAAAGAGAGCGGATACACAGGTAAATTAATTGCAGAACCTGGCGGCCAGAAAGAAGGACGATATCATCAGGCGATGACCGAAGCGTGGAAGTTGTTTGGCTCTCCGATGTATAGAATAGACGCGACTTCACAGTCTTGGACGGATATAGAAAGTTCGTACTTTGGACGTGCGCCACAACCACCTAATTTCATTGTGGGAGACTATGCTCCTTCAAAGGATTGGACGTTGTGGAGCGAAGTGCCTCTGGAATAAACCTAAAGCATAAAAAGAGATCTCTTTTTCTTATTTTATGGTCACTCTTACTGTTCCTGCAGATGCTCAAGGATTACGCTTAGATCGTTTTTTGAGGAAGCATTTACCTCAGGCTTCTCTTTCCTTTATTTACAAATGTTTGAGGAATGGCGTGTATCGGATCAATGATAAGAAGTCTACACCAGATTATCGTTTACGAACGGGGGATGTGATTACCCTCTTTTTAGATGAGAAAGACTATGAGAAATTAGTGAGTAAACCTTCCTATGATGCGCCGGTGAAGAAGACGTTTGATGTGTTGTTTGAGGATGAAGACATCATGGCAGTGAATAAACCTCCGTTCTTAGCTTCCCAACCTGGAACTGGCGTGGAAAGACAAAATTTAATTAATCAGATTAAAACATATTTGAAAGATCACAAGGGAACACCTGCTCTTGCGAATAGATTAGATCGAGGGACTTCGGGTATTGTGTTAGTAGGAAAGCATCGACAGGCCACCTTAGCTTTGTTTCATTTGTTTAAGAATCAAGAAGTGGAAAAGAATTATGTTGCTTTAGTGAAAGGGCATTTCAAGAAGAAACAGGGGATCTTGCAGAACCATTTGAAGAAAGTAACCGAACAGTTTCAACATAAGATGTTAGTGCTGCCTGCACCGGAAGAAGGAACGTTGTTTGCCGAGACGGTGTACAAAGTACTTGATGAATCTCCTACGTATTCGTTGCTGCATTTGGAATTGAAAACTGGAAAAATGCATCAGATTAGGGTACAATTAGCTCATGAAGGACATCCTTTGGTCGGAGATAAGGTCTATGGGGATGCAGATATCAACAAACAGTATTTACGTGTGTTAAGACGACAGTTTTTGCATGCCTACAAGGTGACGTTTGTGCATCCGTTTACGAAGAAATTGATGAGTGTGGTAGCACCTTTGCCAGAAGACCTGCAGAGGGTGTTAGAACGTCATTTTACTGAAAAGGCATGGCCTTGGACGTCCTCATAGTAGTAGAAAGTAAGATTTTTAAATCGAAAAAAGAGGGTAGTTCTTGATGGGATATGCATAAGACACTCTTTACAATATTATGGGTAACGATTATTGTTATTTTGGTATTTATGAAACTCGGCTGGATGTAAATCCTTAAAAGCTTGTTTTCTTTCTTCTTTTTATGCCTACCCGAGAGATCTATCTGGATAATGCAGCCACAACGAGAATTGATGATGACGTTGTCAAGGCTATGCTTCCTTACTTGAAAGACGAGTATGGGAACCCTGGAAGCTTCAATACCCGAGGAATGAAAGCCAGGGATGCGGTTGAAGAGGCACGATCTGTTGTATCAAGACTTCTTCATGTGAAAACCTCTGAAATTACGTTTACGTCGGGAGGGACGGAAAGCATCAATTTAGCCTTGAAAGGAGTGATGCGAGCCAATAGGGAGAAAGGAGATCATCTTATTACGACTGTGATTGAACATCCTGCGGTTTTAGAGACGTGTAAGTATTTAGAAAAGTATGAAGGGGTAAAGGTGACGTATTTACCTGTTGATCAGCAGGGATTGGTGCATGTTAAGGACGTGGAGAAAGCGATTACACCGAAAACGGTGCTGATGTCGATCATGTATGCAAATAATGAGATCGGAACGATACAAGATATTCCTGCGTTGGGGAAGTTAGCGAAAAGCAAAGGAATTTACTTTCATACGGATGCGTGTCAAGCCGGATTATTGGATTTAGATGTGACTCACTTACAAATTGATTTGATGACGTTGAATGGCAGCAAATTACATGGACCAAAAGGAACTGGGATCTTGTATAAACGAAGTGGAGTTCCCATGCATCCTCTTTTACATGGTGGAGGACAAGAGGGAGGAGTGCGATCGGGAACAGAGAACGTTGCTGGCATTGTTGGGTTTGCGAGGGCATTATCATTAACCCAGGAAGATAGAGAGAAGGAAAGCAAACGACTTGTTACGTTGAGGGATCACTTAATTCAGGGAATACAGAAGATTCCTGATGTTGCACTCAATGGACATCCTACTCAACGACTTCCCAGCCACGTGAGCGCGACGTTCAAAGGGGTGGATTCAGAAGCATTGTTGATTGCGTTGAATGAATATGGGATTTATGCTTCATTTGGATCTGCATGTGCATCGAAGAAGATAGGTCCTTCTCATGTGATCATCGCGCTTGGCGTTCCTGAAAAGAAGGCGCAGGGAACGTTACGCTTTACGTTGGGAAAGTATACGACGAAAGAAGACATTGTGTATGTGTTGAAGGTCTTACCCGACGTCGTGAAGAAATTGAGAAGTATTCATCCCTGATTCATTGAAGAGAAACTATTATTAATCTCAACAACCTCTTGATTCTATGGTTGCCAAGAAAGAACCTTCGGTGAAGGGAGAAGCGCAGGTCACTTATTGCGAAGGCGGTTGTGATGATGCGTTGAAGCTTTCTTTAGAAATTAGTAAAGAAAAGATTGTTGGCGTTTCCATCAAACCGGGTAAAACATCGTGTGACATGGTGAAGAAGCATTCTTTGGCGCTTGAAAAACACATTCTAGGAAAGCATGTTGGCGATGCATACAAAGTAACGAGCGAACAATTAGAGGGCAAATCCATTCCCCACCACGGAGCAGAGTTGGTGGTTCATGCGTTGCGAGAAGCTATTCTTGCGTATGAATCAGACAAGACGAGCACTTCTCTCCGAGATGCGTTAGGTATGCTGCAGTCGTATGATGAAGGATTGCCTCCTCGTGTTCCTGAAACAGATTATGAATTTTAGAACTATGAAAAACAAAATCACGGAAAAAATTGTATACGACTCACGTAAGTCTCGATTACCTAGGTCCTATGAACTTACTTTCCATCGTCGATCTGAACACACTTATTCTGAATAAGAATCTTTATATAAGACAACCTCTCTGTGCAGGTCGAGAGGTTTGATATGCACATTCTTCCTACGACAGAAAAAATTGACAAGATAGAACCGAGCGTTGCGTTATTCTTTACTGAAGAGCATGCTGCTGATTTGATTAAGAAGGATCATAAAGGATATGAGGAATTGATTGCTTCTGTCATCAAAGATGGAGACTTCAAAGGCGAACGTGATCAACTCCTCACGGTCCATACGCACGGAAAGATCAAAGCAAAGCATGTGATTTTGATAGGGTTGGGAAAGTTAGCTGACTTGGATGTGGAAAAAATACGACGTGCTTTTTCGCTGGTGGTGGGGCGGGTGAAGATGTTGAAACGCGAACGATTTGCTGCCGTGGTTGATTTTGAGAAGATTAGGGATCAGGATGCGATACGAGCCGCTGTGGAAGGCATTGTTCTTGCTGATTATAAGTTCTTGAAATACAAAACAGAGGACCAAGAGAAGAGAAAAGAGATTAGAGAGGCGTTATTGGTGGTTAAAAAATTAGATTATGCGAAGGATTGGATAGCTGAGACGCAGATGGTGTGTGAAACAACCAACTTTGTTCGTGATCTGCAGAATGAGAATGCAGACGTGATGAATTCGCTGATGATCGAGAAGGTTGCACGAGATTTAGCGAAACGGCTTGATTTGAAAATTACGGTGTTTGATGAAAAACAGTTGAAAAAGATGGGGATGAATTTATTGTTAGCAGTTGGACAGGGGAGCAGATATCCTCCACGATTCATTATTCTTGAATATATTGGGAACAAGACGTCAAAAGAGACGACAGCGATTATTGGAAAAGGGATTACCTTTGATTCTGGTGGATTGAATTTGAAACCGACGAAATACATCGAAACAATGAGGTTGGATAAATCTGGTGCGGGTGTTGTGTTGGGTGTTTTGAAGGCTGCTGCGGAACTGAAGTTACGAACGAATGTTGTTGGCGTTATTGCCACGTGTGAAAACGTTATTGGGTCGGGAGCGTATAAACCTGGAGACGTATTTGTTTCGTATGCTGGAAAGACGGTGGAAATCGGCAATACGGATGCAGAAGGACGATTGATTTTAGCCGATGCACTAGCCTATACGGAAAAGAACATCAGACCTACACGTATGATTGATTTTGCCACGTTGACGGGTGCAGTGTCAGTTTGTTTTGGCGAATTTGTTGCCGGCATGATGGGGACAGACAAGGAACTGATGAAGAAACTCCTTGATGCTGGGCAACGAACGTATGAACGCGTGTGGGAATTGCCGTTGTATGATGAATATTTGGAAGAAGTGAAAGGAGAGGTTGGAGATATTAGCAATCAGAGTTATTGGCCTTTTGCCGGGGCAATTATGGGTGCTGCTTTCTTGAAAAAGTTTGTTGAGAAGACGCCGTGGACGCATGTGGATATTGCGGGAACAGCCTGGTGGGAAAAATCTCGTTACTATACTCCTAAAAGCGGCACGGGGTTTGGTGTACGACTGATGGTGGATTATTTGAAACAGTTATCTTCATAGTAGGGAAAGATTTTTATTCTATTACACTATTTTTGTTGGTATGGTACTTGAAGTTGATTTACTCTCTTTGAAAGGTTTGAAAGGAGAGGAATTAGAGGCGCGAATTAGTCGGCAAATGATACGTTTACAGCATGAGATTCTTTCTTTGATTCCTCGAGAACTCTATAACACCGCTACTGTTACTTATGATGGGCAGGCATTACCTCCTTGTAGCACCCTAGAGGATTTCCGTAGGCTTTATGCTCAGCATGGTGGTCTTTACGTGTCTTATGCAGGAGAAATACTGCGAAATTGGAACAAGAAACCACACAGTTTAGATCCTAATAAGATTTTTGATATGCTTTTAGATGCACGAACTGCAGACCAGGTAACCCTTCACTTCAAAGACGGACGTGTTTTTCACGGAGCATTGGTTTTTAATCAGTTTAAAGGTTCTGGAAGACTTATCAATACCGATCAAGAACTCAGCGTTGATTTTGCCATTGAGGACATTCGAGATTTGAAGTTTTAGTTCTTTCAAGCAGAACGTTTATATACCTGCCTTCCCTGACTTCTTTTAGGTTTAAGAGGTGACCATACGTGCATTTTAACGTCAAAGAGAGGGATCAGAAGAATCTTTCCTTGTATTTAAATGAAGATATTGAGTTAGCGCGTAAGTTTGCCAAGATTTTGTATAAGGAGTTTGGACGTTTTATTTCTGGATTGGTCTTATTTGGGTCGGCTGCGAAGAATGTTCCGAATCCGACACGAGATATCGACATTTTAGTGATTTTAGATGATGTACGCATTCGTTTTTCAAAGGAATTGGTGGAAACCTATAGAATAATTGCGGAGAAAGCTATTGCTGCGACTGATCCCAAGCGGTTTCATGTGCAATCGATGAAATTGACTGCTTTTTGGGAATATGTCCGGGCAGGAGATCCGGTTGCGATTAATATTTTACGATCGGGCGTTGCCCTGATTGATACGGGATTCTTTGATCCTTTGCAAGCATTACTTGATCAAGGACGGATACGACCTTCTGAAGAGTCGGTGTGGACGTACTTCACTATGGCGCCTGCTTCGTTGCATCGGTCGGAACAACATTTGTTGACTGCGACGGTTGATTTGTATTGGGCTACGATTGATGCTGCGCATGCTGCCCTGATGATTGCGGGAGAGATACCTCCTTCGCCCGATCATGTGGCAGATATGCTGGAAAGCGCGTTAGTGAAACGAGGATATATTTCGAAGAAATCCACTACGATTATGAGAGACTTGTACAAATTATTTAAAGGAATTACTCATCGTGATATTAAGATGATTTCTGGAAAAGAGTATGATGATTATCACAAGAAAGCACAAGCTTTTGTTGATGAGATGAAATACTTTATTGAAGAATACAAACACTTGAAGTCGAGTTAAAGGCCGTGTTGATGGAGATACTCCATCCCTTCTTGCACTAAAAATTCTTGTCCTTCATCGAGATAGGTATCAGGATGATAAGCAACACCTACTACGAACGCGGTGTTGTGGCGTATTTGTTCTAATATTTCGTCTACTCTTTTGGCTTTTGTTCTTACCGGAAGCGTTCTCGCTTTCTTGAGTTTTTCTAGAGGGCCACCATATTCTGTGCTGAGATGTAATGGTGAAAAAACAAGCATTTCTTCTTGTCTGGCTCGTGCTACTTCTACACCTATTTCTTCCAGGATCTCATCGATAATTCTTACTAAAGATGATTCATCTTCAAGAGTTCTGAGTGTACGTCGGTAGTCGTGTAGTGCTTCATACATCATGACTGCACGTTCTGGTGTATAGGTCTTTCTTTGGGTTTGTTGAGGGAAAGGAGTTGGTGGGTTTCTTTGACGTGGATCTCTTTGTTGTGGTGAATGTCGTTGATATCTTCGCGCTATGTCATCATGTCCTGATTCTGTTGGCGGAAGACGAAAAAGATATGCTAGACCGTTTGCTATATTTCTCGAAAGAGAGTTACGTAAACTCATAAAAATCTAAGAGAATAAGAGATATATTAAGGTGTTGAAAAAAAAGAAAAAAGGAAGGAATTTCCTTCCTGTTTATTCGGTGTATTTGTTAAGTTCTCTCAAGTAGTCCAAACCATCGCGAAGCATTGCTTCTCGAGCTTTTTGTGTATTTGGCATACTACCTAATTGAATAAGGCCCATAGCTGCAGCATATTGCTGTTGCATTCTGGCTTCATATTGACCTAACATTTCAATAGCCCGTGTAGGATCTCGTTCTATTCCTGCTCTTTTTAAGATATTACCCATCTGTATGATATCTAATGGTGAGAACACCTCAGTAGGTAAGCCATGTACTCGTGCTTCAAGAGCATCAAGAGTAGGCCTAACGTTTACACGATCAGCTACATAACTGTCGTTTAATACTTCTCGTGGATCTCTTTGTTGTTCTGGCATTTTATCTTCCTCCTATCATTATTGGTGCGAGTTGTTTATTGTAATCCAATCGCGTTTTACATCGTGGGCATTCCTTGGGAGTTTCCTTCCGTGGGGCCCAATCATATGAACATTTATCACACAACATTTTGCGATCTCCTGACAAAAACGTTGTTTCGTTTTTATCATTTAGTAGTAATCATAGTAAACTTGTATATAAAGCTTTCTATTTGTTACCACTCTATAATGGTTCTATAACTGATGTGCTTCCTGTTTATAGGCTTGCTGGGATGGAGTATATACAGGATATAGCCTTTCTATTGCTAAAATAATCATAGTAGTACATTTCATACTCCAGCATATAAATCTTTAAATATACATTTGACTGGAGGGTTATAACTCAAGAGGGGGAACAGATGCCACGATCTCAACGAAAACATCTTATCTACAACGACGACAAAGGAAATACTCTTTATGGATTTAGTCAGGAAAACCTGGAAAAGACCAATCGTGAATTGAAACGAACTAACACTTATTTGATGGTGTTGACTATCTTAGTTATTGTGATGTTAGGTATCTTTGTTGCTTCTTTGATTTGGGCTGATATCAACAACGTTATTACGGCAATGGTTTACCGCTAAACTATTCCTTACTTTCTTTTCCTTTGTGCCATCCAATATGTTCAGAGAGCTTAGCCCCTAGATAGAAAGAATATCCTAAATTAGCTGTCAGCATACCAAGAGCTATTCCTTCAAAACTAAGACTCCCGCCCAGTATTTTACGGAGAATCTCGATAATAAGATAGATTACTAAAACCGTTAACATCCAATAGAGTATTTTCATTGCTTTCATGTTTGGAATACTTTCATTAAAAACCAGATTGCTAGTACCGTAAGCAGAATTATGATGGCCACAGAGAGTATATCAATTTTTTTCTTCATAGTTATGTAGAGATTATTCTTCTTATTAATCTTTTCGCATCTATTCCGTAAAGTTTACGGATTTTTAGATTTCTTTCTTGACTTCTTTCTTTCTTTTCTTGATAAGGACGACCAATAACCCTATAAATCCGTCTTTTTTGAAAGATTTCATGGATACTGCTATTATCGTTCATTATTCAGAAATTGCCATCAAAGGTAAAAATAGACCGTGGTTTGAGAAGTTGTTAGTGGAAAACATCAAGAAACAGTTGCAGGGCTTACCGCATGGACAGATCAAACGTATTGTTGGGCGCGTAGTGATTGAACCTACTGACCTGAAGGAAAAGGACTATCCTGCGTATCAAGAGAGATTGTCCAAGGTGTTTGGACTTTCAGATTTTTCGTTTGTGCATAGCGTGAAGCAAGACCTTGAACAGATGAAGAAAGCTGTTGCCTTAGTGATGAAGGACTGTCCAGGACAGACATTTCGGGTGTTAACCAAAAGTTCGAATAAACAGTTCCCGATGACGTCTCTTGAGGTAAATAAAGCGTTAGGAGAGTATGTGGTTAAAGAATTTGGAAAGACGTTGGATTTGGTGGATGCAGAACACAATGTGTATGTGGAAATTGTGAATAATTATTGTTTTGTGTATGGTAAGAAGATAGCAGGACCTGGAGGATTGCCTGTAGGTGCTTCTGGGAAAGTGGCAGTGTTGTTGTCGGGAGGCATTGACAGTCCGGTTGCTGCGTGGTATGTTATGAAACGAGGTTGCAGTCCGTTGTATATTCATTTCCATAGTCATCCGTATACGAATGCTGCTTCGAAAGAAAAAGTAGAGAGACTAGCAAAGTTGTTAGCACGGTACAAGCCGGAATCGAAGATGTATTTGGTGCCTTTTATTGATATTCAAAAGCAAATCATGACGAAGACGGATAAGAAATACCGCGTTATTTTGTATCGACGATATATGATGAGGATTGCCGAAGCGATTGCACGAAAAGAAGGGGCAAAGGCTTTGGTAACGGGAGAGAATTTAGCTCAAGTAGCTAGTCAAACTACGGATAATATGGCTTCTATCCAAGATGCGACTAGGATGTTAATGATGCGACCTTTACTTTGTTTTGATAAACAGGAGATCATCAACAAAGCGATTGAGATAGGAACGTATGAAACTTCTATTGAACCTCATGAGGATTGCTGTTCGTTGTTTGTACCACAACATCCTGCCACTGCTTCTGATAGCGCAACCTTACAGAAGTTAGAACAGGAAATTGATTCTTCCTTAATTGCTGCAGCTGTAACAGCAAGCGAGAAAAAACACATTACTTATTGAGTTATTTTAACAATTTTAATACCAAAATTACCAGGCATACGAGGCATTGCTCGGTGTAAAGCTTCTTTTGCTGTTTGGACGGCTGATTCTTCGACGTGCACACTGAATAAAGGTTGACCGGTTTTTAATTGTGCAGAGATTCCCACCGGTCTTCCGAAGGCACGCTGCATTCCTGTCTGCATACGATCTGCCCCTGCTCCTGTAATCATTTTGTTTTCTCGAAGCACGTGATGAGGATAGACGCGAACCTTGAAAAAGTAATTGTTTCCTAAAGCGATACCTAATTTTCTGCTTACTACTAATCTTCCACTTTCGAGTGAGTTGTGTCGAATTTGAATAGGTTGTTTACTTACTAAATCTACTCTGTACGGGAATGTTTTTTTAGGGTCTCCCATATCATAACGAACTAATTTAGATTGAGGAATTGCTTTGATGTATCCTTTGGTCTTGAACTTACTTTTTCTCGTATATGCACGTTTGACGTTGGTGTAAGAGTGACCTTTTCGTAATCCTGCCATGTTACTTCACCTCAACCTTGGCGCCGATGGACTGGCCAGGCATACCTTTTTCGAATTGCACCCTCAACACACCCTTATTACCGTGGACGTTGGTTATTTTACCCGTGATAACCTTTCCTACAGGACTTTTCCAAGAGACGGTTTTACCCACTAAAGACGTGGCTTTTTGTCTCGTGGTGATACCAGGTACTTCTAGAATCATCTGATTCTCGGATTTGGTGTGCTTTCCGCCTCTAAAGTTCAATAATTGACCTTCCATAAAGGGATTCTATTATGAGTGATTTAAAAAGCTTTCCACAGAAAAGCATTTAAAGTTCGAGAGCGTTTTTTACGTATGCTTTTAGTTGGGGAAAAGCTAAGCGGGGAATTACCTTCTCGTGAAGAAGAACGAGAACTCTTTCTTGGATATCAACGTGTACATACCGATGAAGTGCGTAATGGAATAGTGGAACGATACATACCTCTTTCCAGTAAAGTTGCTCGCAATATTGGGAGGAGACTACCTCAAATGATTGATCGAAGAGATTTGATAGGTGCTGGTAATTCTGGATTGATCAAAGCTGTCGATCTTTATGATCTTGCGCGTGGAATAGAATTTCCAGTATACGCTTCACAGAGAATACGTGGAGCTATTCTTGATGAATTGCGGGTGGAGGATTTTCTTCCACGACTTTATCGTGGCCGTGTTGAAAGACTAAAAAAAATTCGTGCAGGTTTAGAACAGCATCTGCAACGAGAGCCTACTGATCACGAACTTCTCCAAGATCTTGAAGGAAGAGAAGGGATAACTGAATTAGATCTTCACTTTTACCGACATTTCCCCCGCACGGTGGTGCTGAAATATTTGAGCAGTGAGAGGGACGAAGAGATTGAAAATTTAGAAAAAAAATTTTGCACTTGTGAAGATCAACCAGGTTATCGTGCTGATGTGATGGAAGCATTGAGAAGTGTTGCTGCTATCCTTAGCGATATTGAATATAGAATTGTGTATTTATACTATTGGGAACGGCTCCCTATGAGAGAAATTGGAGAGCTTGTCCAATTGAGTGAATCCAGAGTTTCTAAAATACATGCCCGGTTACTAGAGAGAATACAACAACATGGCCCCTTATATCGACAGATTGTTGACTTATTTGTGGCTTAATAGTTTACTAAGATTTCCACGTCTTTACCATATAACTTTCTTAAATCTTCAAATATCTTTTCTTTGATAAAGACTTTCTTGGGTATTTGAGCGGTAGATAAAGCGTTTTCTAATTCTGAAAGATTGCTCTTTCGTAAGTCGCCTAATCCACCATTAGGCAAGATGTTGGCGCGTTGAATGGTTTTTTCTTGCGCATCAATGTTGTCCACCATATAGGCAGTATCGTTTAACAAGAAGACTTCTCCGAAGGTATCTCCGTATTTAATACGTATTTTTGCGCGTTCCAATTCTGCTCCTCTCTTGCGTTGGATATATTCTACCATCGCTCGGAAGAAACCAGAACTTTCCCGCATGACCTTTTCGATTTCCATCTTTCGTAGTTTTTTGACGTCTTCTTGGATCTTGGCAATCGCGTTGAAATCAGCTAAGAA